>Ga0070739_10003174_pt1 | contig 20865 bp, 21 predicted proteins | sample Coa_R1_7_FD_66445 | JGI IMG/M metagenome (GOLD analysis project Ga0070739, IMG submission 66445) | Surface soil microbial communities from Centralia Pennsylvania, which are recovering from an underground coalmine fire - Coalmine... | ecosystem: Environmental > Terrestrial > Soil > Unclassified ... | reverse complement strand
CTCGGCCCCACCGCCAATGTCGCCTTTTTGGTCGGGCTCGCCTTCGCGGTCGCCGCCTCGGCGAATCTGCCGGTGATTGTGCTTTCGCTTTTCTGGAAGCGGTTCAACACGACCGGCGCGGTCTTCGGCTTGGCGACCGGATTGATCGCCTCCATCGGTCTGATTTTAATCTCCCCCAGTGTAATGAAAACCGACCCGCTCTTCCCCCTGGACAATCCCGGCCTGGTCAGCATCCCGCTTGGCTTTCTCGGCGCGGTCGTCGGAACGTTGATCGGCCGCGAGCCGGCGGCGGAGGTGAAGTTCACTGAGCTGTTGGTGCGCGCGAACACCGGAATCGGCGCGGAGAAGGCGGGAGGGCATTGAGATGAGACTTGATCCAGGCCAGATTGAAGTCATGGATGACGCCATGGTGGAGGTCTTGCGCCGGAAGGAGCCATGGGAACGGATCGCCATCGGATTTGATATGTGGATGAGCGCCTGGAGCATGCTTGCTTCGTTTTTGGAGTCGATGCATCCTGAGTGGAGCAAAGAACAAATCCAACGTGAGGTCGTCCGAAGGATGTCCCATGGGGCCGTATGATCTTCTTCACAGCGGGTTTTGCCTCGCCGGAAGATGTAATTTTGAAAAAAATGGAGTATTACAAAGAGGGCGGCTCCGAAAAGCATTTGCGCGATATCACCGGTATTTTGAAAATCAGTGGTGAGAAGATCGACAGGCCATATATTGTTTCTTGGGCGGAGCGGATGGGTGTAATAGAGATTTGGGAGGCGATTCTTCGACGGCTTAAAATATAAGTCAATCAGAATTCAGAATGCCGGGTCCGGCGATCGTTGGAACTGGCGTAAAAAAGGGCGGAAAGCACGAGTGGAGCTGATATGGGGTTCTCTTTCGTTCAAGGCCGATTCCGTTTCGTTGGGGCGCTGCTCTTCTTGCTTTTTATGGGAGGGGTCGATCCGCTGCTGGCGTGTGATGAGCCGGCGGTCTCCATCGGACAGACAAAAGATGAAGTGAAGATCAAGTGCGGGGCGCCGTCCTGGATTGAGAAGCGAAAGGAACGGGTGAGGCGTTCAAATGGGCGTCACGCGTCGCTCCTTATCGAAGAATGGTACTATAATTTGGGGCCGCAAGAGTTTATCCGAATCCTTCAGTTTGAGAGCGGGAGACTCGCCCGAATCGATACCGGAGGATATGGTTGGACGGCGAACGGCCCGGTCGATTTCGGTTGCGAGCGGACGGTTCTTCCGACCGGTGTCTCCAAAATGGAGGTGCGGGCTCGATGCGGGAAGCCGACGACCGTGCGTAAAAAGGAAGGGCCGTATGAGGTGTGGCGATACAATCTCGGTTCCAGCCGGTTTGTCCGGGTTTTTCAGTTTCAAGGGGGACGGCTGGTTGATATTCAGACCGGAGATTACGGAAGGTAAACAGAGAAAGGACAGATGATGGCAACCTATCAATACATCTACACCATGCACAAAGTCACCAAGATCGTTCCGCCGAAGCGGAAGATTCTGGAAGATATCTCCCTGTCGTTTTATCCCGGCGCGAAGATTGGGGTGTTGGGGCTCAACGGTTCCGGTAAATCGAGCCTGCTTCGGATCATGGCGGGGGTCGATCCCGACTTTTTGGGCGAGGCGAAGCCGGCGAAGGGGGTGAAGATCGGATTCCTTCCGCAGGAGCCGAAGCTCGATCCGACAAAGAACGTCCGTGGCAATGTGGAAGAGGGGGTCGCCGAGACCAAGGCGCTGCTTGATGAGTTCAATCAGGTGAGCGCACAGTTCGCCGAGCCGATGTCGGATGATGCGATGGCGGCGCTCATCGATAAACAGGCAAAGCTTCAAGAGCGGATCGACGCGGTGAATGCCTGGGAGCTCGATCGCCAATTGGAAGTCGCCGCCGATGCCCTGCGGCTTCCGCCGTGGGAGGCCGATGTGACGAAGCTCTCCGGCGGTGAGAAGCGGCGGGTCGCTCTCTGCCGGCTTCTCTTATCCGCGCCCGATATGCTTCTTCTCGATGAGCCGACGAACCATCTCGATGCCGAATCGGTGGCATGGCTGGAGCGATTCCTCAAGGAGTTTCCGGGAACCGTGGTGGCGGTGACGCACGATCGGTATTTTCTCGACAACGCCGCCGGGTGGATCTTGGAGCTTGATCGCGGCCGAGGCATTCCTTGGGAGGGGAACTACTCTTCCTGGCTCGATCAAAAATCGCAGCGGCTTGCGGTGGAAGAAAAGCAGGAGAGTGCCCGGCAGCGTGCGTTGAAGCATGAGTTGGAGTGGGTCCGGACCGCGCCGAAGGGGCGTCACGCCAAGAGCAAGGCGCGCCTGAAGGCCTATGAAGAGCTGGCGTCGATTGAGACGCAGGCCCGAAACGAGACGAAAGACATCATTATCCCGCCGGGGCCGCGGTTGGGGGATTTGGTCGTCGAGGCGGTCAATCTAAAGAAAGGATTCGGCGATCGGCTTTTGATCGACGGTCTCAGCTTCAATCTGCCGCGCGGCGGAATTGTCGGGATCATCGGGCCGAACGGCGCCGGAAAGACGACCCTCTTCAACATGATCGCCGGATTGGACAAGCCCGACAGCGGCACCCTTCGGGTCGGCGAAACGGTGAAGCTCGCCTACGTCAACCAGTCGCGTGACACGCTCGACGACAAGAAGAATGTCTGGGAGGAGATCACCGGCGGAAGAGATGTCGTCGAGGTCGGCAAGCGCGAGATCCCGTCGCGTGCTTATGTTGCCGGGTTCAATTTCAAGGGGAGCGATCAGCAGAAGTTGATCAAAGAGCTCTCGGGCGGGGAGCGAAACCGCGTTCACCTCGCGAAGCTGCTTAAGAGCGGAGGCAACGTGTTGATGCTCGACGAGCCGAGCAACGATCTCGATGTCGAGACACTCCGGGCACTCGAAGAGGCGCTCCTTGATTTCGCCGGCTGTGTTCTCGTGATCAGCCACGACCGCTGGTTCCTCGATCGGATCGCGACCCACATGCTCGCGTTCGAAGGGGACAGCAAGGTGGTCTGGTTCGAGGGAAATTATCAGGAGTATGAGGCCGACCGCCACAAGCGTCTCGGCGCCGAGGCCGACCAGCCCCACCGGATCAAGTACAAGCCGCTGACGCGGTCGTGAGGTTTCATCCGTTGTAGGGGCAGACCCCTGTGCCTACCCTGGTTTCGTAGAGACGTCCCGCCGGGACGTCTCTACGGGGCATCAACAATCTGTGAAGGGGGCATCGTTCATGCGGGGCCACAGGGGGCCGCCGCCCCTACAAGTGATTGTCGTGTTTTATGCCGTCTTCTTTCTCCGCGCCGCCTGTTTTCCTTGTCGCGAGAGCGCTTTTCGTGAGACCGCCTGCCGTCCCTCCCGCTTCAGCGCCCGTGTCGACGCTTGGGAGCGTTTTGCGGAGGGCTTCCGCTTTCGACTGCTTTGGCTCGCGGTCGATTTTTTTGCCGCCTTTCCCTTCTTTGGAATATTCACCCCGGCGCGGCGAGCCTTCGAGAGCCCGATGGCGATCGCCTGCTTGGTCGATCGCGCGCCATGTTTTCCTTTTCGGACATGCTCGATTTCTTCTTTCACGAAGGCGCCCGCCTGCGTGCTCGGTTTCTTCCCTTGGCGTTTTGCCTTGCGGGCTTGTTGAATGGTCTTCTTCTCAGGCATCGTCCTCATCCTTTCATGAAGATGTTTTCCCCCTATAAAAAGGATAACATGAGCGGCAGCTCCGTTTGAAGGGGGTCGGCCTCGCATGGCGGATCTCGGTCCATTCAGGATAGTCTTGTGAAGAATAGGCCGATTCGTTATGATGCAGTTTAGGAGGACACGGACATGCCCGAAATTCCCGATTTGGACGCCATCGTTTCTTATCTTCGGACGCAGATCGTGGAGGCGACGATCATCTCGTTCTCCCTTCCGCGCGCCTGGATGCTCCGCTCCGCCCCCTCCATCACGCCGGAATCTGTCCTGCCGGGAGAGAAGATTGAAGCGATCGATCGCCGGGGGAAACATCTCCTCTTCAGTATGAGAGAGGTCTCGTTGGTGGTCCATCCGATGCTCGTCGGACGGTTTTATTATGTCGCCTCGGAGGAGAAGCTTCCTCGCGAGATGGTATTTGAATGGGTTCTTTCGACCGGCAAGGTGCTCCGTTATGCCGATGAGAAGCAGATGGGGCGGCTCTATCTGGTGCCGGGGCGGGATTATTCCTCGATTCCCGGATTTCTGGAGCAGGGGCCCGATCCGTTGTCGGCCGATTTTACGTTCGAGAGATTTTTAGAGTGCTTGAAAAACCGGCGGGGGGAGATCAAGGGGCTGCTGACGAATGCGAAGGTGATCTCCGGAATTGGGAATGCCTATGTCGATGAGATTCTCTTCGAGGCCGGGATCTATCCCTTCCGAAAGAAGACCGACCTTTCCGAGGGGGAGCTGAAGAAAGTCTATGAGGCGATCCCGACGGTTCTGAATCGGGCGAAGAAGATCGTCGCCGAGCGGATGGGGACGCAGATCCATCTGAAGATTCGCGATTTCCTTCTCGTCCATGGAAAGGGGGGAGAGCCCTGCCCCCGCTGCGGCCAGAAGATCGCGACCGTCGGCACCTGGCAGCGGGCGACCAATTTCTGCCGGCACTGCCAGCCGGGGTTGATGATCGATCCCTCCAAAAAATAACCACATCTCTGTTGCGGGGCGCTCCCCCGTTGATTGCGAATCACCCTCCGCGCACCGCTACGGTGTTTCGTCTCCGAGAGACTCGCCGTTGCGGACCGTTTTAATGCAAAGCGAATGGGAGAGGAGATTGGGCGGATCGACTTTTATGTATTTGATGTCATCCACCAAAGGGCCCCCCGGTGGATTGAGCTTCGCCAGGTCGCGGACGCGCTTGGCAATCTCATGATCGGCGCAGGCGGTATCCCCGCTGACACCCAGTCCGCCGATGATCTTGCCTGCGGCATCGTAAAGAGGGACCCCTCCTCCGAAGGTGATGATTCCACCGGCGACTTTTCCGCGCTGTCCGCCTTCTCCTTGCGGAGGGGCCAGGAATTGAGGATCAAACGGATTGGATTGATTCAGACCAAAAAGAGAGTGACCCGGTTGGGTCAGCAGATAAAGATTGGCGGTCGATAGGGGAAGGATATCGTTGCTGAAGGCATTGGCGGTATAGGCTTTCGCTTTTGCGATCTGCTGACTGCCGGGCCACGTCTGTGTGGGATCGGCGGTGGAGGTCACAAACGAGCAGATCTCTCCATCGCGATTGACGACCGCGCCCCACATCCGTGTGCCGTCAAAGAGTCCTCCGACCGTTTTCCCCGGCCCGAGGGTGGAACTGATGCCCGTTCCGGTGGCGGCGTTCTGCAAAAACGTTTGCAACTGAGCGGCTGTAGGAAGTCCGGCACACGGGGCTGCCGCTGCCGCCGGGAGTGTTAAGAAGATCGTCGAGAGCATCATGAATGTCACTAGAACTACTTGTCTTCTTCGACTCATCGTTTTCCTCCTCTGCTGGTTTATCTCAGACGCGAGTATACTGAAATACTTCTTTGGAGTTAAAATCGGTTTTCCATTGGGGCGAGGGTAAGGATAGCAGGGAGGAGAGCGCGAGTCAATAATCATGGCAAGGCTGAGGATCAGCGCCTTGGATTTTGGGGATATGTCGCGGCGGTCACCGACACGCCGAAGATCCACGTGTGAGGTAGGACTTGACCTTCAGATCATGTCAAAAACTGCAAAAAGAATTTAGATACTTCTTGCGTATCCGCAGAAGGAGCATCGCCAGGCCTTTTCCGTCTGATACCAATCCATTTTCTCACGGCAGGCGGGGCAGGTCTTTTTTTTGCCTGATGGAGGGTTATTGGATGGTGAGAATCCTTTTTTTGATTTCTGAATTTCATTGAGAGAGGAAGATGACAATGGAGGTGGAGATGAATCGAAATTCGGTTTTGAAGCTGGAGTCGATTTAGCCTCGTTTGGATGGTCACTTTCTTCTTCGCTTTTACCCCGGACTTCATCCGCTTTTGATTCTTCGTATGCGCAGGTATAACAGAGCCACATCTCATCTTTCACGTGAAAGCTCATCCGACCGCCGCACATCGGACATTTTTTCTCCCATTCTGTTTCAGGCGGCGCAGAAGAGAGATGGATTTCGTTTTTCCGCTCTCCGCCTCTCTTTTCCTCGTCCGGAACATTGCTTTTATGAATAGAAATTCTGGGCGGGATTGGGGGAGCGGCGGCGCTTTCAGAAGTAAATTCCTCGACTTTTCTTCCAATCTCAGTGATCTCCGCCCCGATCTCCGCGAAGAGTTCCCCTACGCCCTTCTCGGCGAGTTCCATATCCTTTTCCATCGCTACCATATCATTGAGGATCCTTTTCTCTTCGCTCTCAAGCCGACCTATTTTTTCGCGCAGTCTCGATATCTCATCTCTGATCTCCAGTGATCTGGCTTTCATGACCTCAAACTCATCGCGCCAGCCGGGGAGAGCGGGCATTAAGCCCTTCTCGAGCATTTTAAGCTCCTCACGCTGAATGTTGATCGCCTTCACGATCTCTTGCTGGCTTAGCTTCGAAGTCGTTGACAACGCTTTCATCGCGGCGTGATAACGCTGCTTCTCCTCCGGAATGATTTCCTCAAACGATTCCAAAAGCTCGCGGAATTTTGCGAAAATTGTATTCTCACTTTCGATTACTTTTTTTATTCCATCGCGGAGACGATCGATTTTGGAGGACAGCTCTTCGCCATCCTTCGATTTCACGAAGAGGTCGGCGGCCATCCGGTAAAGAATTTCTTTCTTATTTTTCTTCTCGACGCCCACTCATTTCCTCCTTGTAAAGACGATCTTCTTCACAAAGGTTAACGTATAACAATTTGCATCTGCATCATCCGTTTGGCGCTTATGGTTCAGATTTTAGCTCATTCAATGAGAGTGTCAAATCGCATCGCCCCCTTTGGGAAGCGGACAACATCTCCCTTTTTGATTCCTGGACCATCATCAGAAGGGCAATCGTAGAAGCCGAGGATCTCTGGAAATAGAGGTCGGCCTCACAATGTCTAAAAAGTAATTTTTCATCTAACATTTCATCTGATGGCGGTACCTCGCTGCGATCTTTAAGAACGCTTTAAAAAGCGTTGTACTCTGATCGTCGGCGTTCAGAAACTCCGGGTGCCATTGCACCCCGAGGACGAATGGATAGTCAATCGCCTCGATCCCTTCGATCACCCCGTCCGGCGCTTCGGCGTTGACAACATATCCCGGTGCGACCTGCTTCACCCCTTGGTGATGGGCGCTGTTGACCTGAAGCTGATCTTGTTTCAGGACTTTCGAGAGAAGCGTTCCGCGCTTTACTGAAATCAGATGGGCTGGCTTTCCGCCGCGCTGGTGCTGCATCGCCTTCGGCATCTGCTTCCGGATGTCTTGATAGAGCGTTCCGCCCGCCGCCACATTGAGCGTCTGCATCCCGCCGCAGATTCCCAGGATCGGCATCGCTCGCTTGAGCGCATGTCGAATGAGCTCCCGCTCCAGCGAGAATCGCTTGGGATCGATGACCTTGAATCGAAATCGTTGGCGCTCGCCGTAGGCCTTCGGGTCGATGTCCGGCCCGCTTCCGGTGAGGAGGAGACCGTCGATCCGTTCCAAGATCGGCCGCGCCGACTTGGAAGGGGCTTCGAGCGGCGGGAGAATCATCGGGATCCCGCCGGTCGCTTCAATCGCATGCACATAGCGGTCGCGCAAAAAGCAGGTCGGAATTTTGCCGCCGAACTCGGGACGGTCGCCGCCGTTGTAATCGCTGGTGATGCCGATAATCGGTCTCATCGATTTCGTCGTACCTCCTTCAGGGAATAAAAGTCGCCATCCGGGTAAAGGATAAAGCCTTCGACCTCTTTTTTCATCACCGCCACATTCATCGTATGCCAAAGGCTGACATAAGGGAGATCTTCCGCGACGATCTGTTGGACCTCTTTGTAGATCGCCTTTCGTTTTTCCGGATCGAGGGTGGTTCTTCCCGCTTCAACAAGGCGGTCGAGCCGTGGATTTCGATAGAAAACCCGATTCGCGCCGTTGGGCGGAGTGCTCTCCGAGTGGAAGAGATTGTAGTAAATGTCGGGATCATCGACCCCGACCCAGGAGAGGGTGAAGAGCTGGAAATTTCCCGATTTGATATCGCCGTAGAAAGTTCCCCACTCATAACTTCGGATCGCCACCGCGATGCCGACCTCGGCAAGCTGCTGCTGGATCACCTCGGCGACCCTTCTCGCCAATTCGTTCTGGGAGGTCTTGTGGGTGAGTGTAAAGCGGGGGGCCGGTCCGGGAGGATCGGGATAGCCCGCTTCGTCGAGCCGCTTCTTCGCTTCGCTGGGATCATATAAATAGGCCTGAACCGAGTCGGTATACGCCCAGTGGGAGGGGGGGAGAAGACCTGCGGCGGGACGGGCGAGCCCTTTGAAGAGATGCTTGGTGATGTCGTCGCGGTTGATCGCCATGGCGATCGCTTCCCGGACCGACCGGTTTTGAAGGACCGGGTCTTTGAGATTGAATCCAAGATAAGTATAAGTGGTGCTCGGCGCGTCGATGATTTTCAGCCGCCGATTCTGTTGCAGTCGGGGAAGGGCATCGGGAGGAAAGGCGTTTTGAAGGAGGTCGATGTTCCCCTTCTCCACCTCCAGGAGACGGACCGAATCTTCCGGAATAATTCGAAAGAGAAGGCGCCGGATCGCCGGCGCTCCGTCAAAATAATCGGGAAAGGCGGCCAATTCGACGGCATCATCCGGATCATCCCGGACGAATCGGAACGGACCCGACCCGACCGGATGAGAGGAAAAGGCGCTTTGGTTTTTCTCCGCAAGATGCTTTGGGACGATTCCTTTCGTCATCTCACTGAGGAAGGGGGCATGCGGTCTCTTTAGGACGAAGCGGATCGTCGCGGCATCGGGGGTTTCGATCCGGGAGATCATTTCGAAACTTTTCCGATGAGGGGAGGCCAACGCCGGATCGAGAATGCTCTCAAAGGTATACCGGACATCTTCGGACGTCAACGGATGGCCGTCATGAAACCGAACGTTCTTCTTGAGATGAAAGGTGTAGGTCGTCTCTCCTTCCATTTCCCATCGTTCCGCCAGATCTCCGATCTTTTGACCGGTTGGATCGGACCGAATCAAACGGCTGAAGAGGAGTTGGTCGATCCGCTCGGAGTAGGCATCGGTCGCGAGGCGCGGATCGAGCTGCGTCGGAGCCGCCTCGATGGCGACGACAAAGGGGGGATCGGCCGGAAGAGAAGGGGTGCATCCGAAGAGAGAAAGAAGAAGGAATATCGGGGTTAAAAAATGCAGTAGGGGCACAGCATGCTGTGCCCCTACCAGGGAAATGAAAAATCTGTGTCGATCAGCTAGGCCGATTTGATTCCCTTCTCTCGCTCATAGAGGAGAACCGGCTGGCCGGTTCCGTTGATCACCTCTTCGGTGATGACACATTCTTTCACATTCTTGAGCGACGGTAGCTCGTACATCAGCTCGAGCATCACCTCTTCCAGGATCGATCGAAGCCCGCGGGCGCCGGTCTTCTGCGCGAACGATTTCTTCGCAACGGCGGCGAGCGCGCTGTCGGTGAATTTCAACTTCACCTTCTCAAGCGAGAAGAGCTTTTCATACTGCTTCACGAGGGCGCTCTTCGGCTCGGTGAGGATGCGCATCAGCGCGGTCTCTTCCAGATCTTCCAGCGTGGCGGTGACCGGAAGCCGTCCGACGAATTCGGGAATCAATCCGAATTTGATCAGATCTTCTCCTTGAACCATGGTGAGAAGCTCGCCGAGCCGGCGGTCGGTCTTCCCCTTCACATCGGCGCCGAACCCCATCGACTTTTTATGGATTCTCTGCTCGATCAGCTGTTCGAGTCCGACGAAGGCGCCGCCGCAGATAAAGAGAATATTGGTGGTATCGACCTGGATGAACTCCTGGTGCGGGTGTTTTCTTCCCCCTTGCGGCGGAACATTCGCGACCGTTCCCTCGATCAACTTCAGAAGGGCCTGCTGAACCCCCTCTCCCGATACGTCGCGGGTGATCGAAGGCGATTCGCTCTTCCGGGAGATCTTGTCGATCTCATCGATGTAGACGATCCCCTTCTCGGCCTTCTCGACATCATAGTCGGCCGCTTGCAACAGCTTGAGGATGATGTTCTCGACGTCCTCTCCGACATAGCCGGCTTCGGTGAGGGTGGTCGCATCGGCGATCGTAAAGGGGACATCGAGGATGCGGGCCAGCGTCTGCGCCAGAAGGGTCTTCCCGGTGCCGGTGGGGCCGATCATCAGGATGTTTCCCTTCTGCAGCTCGATTTCATCGCTCTGCGCATTGGTGGCGACCCGCTTATAATGATTGTGGACGGCGACAGAGAGAATTTTTTTGGCGCGCTCCTGACCGATGACGAACTGATCGAGGATTTTCTTGATTTCAACCGGTTTGGGGAGGGTCGAAGAAGTTTCTTCCTTCTCTTCTTCCCACTCTTCAGCAATAATGTCATTGCAGAGATCAACGCACTCATCGCAGATATAGACCGTCGGTCCCGCGATCAGTTTTTTGACCTCATCACGGCTCTTTCCGCAAAAAGAGCAGCGAAGAAGCGAATCGGTTTTTTCCTGTTTTGCCATGCGTTCCTCCCCATCCATCTGGAATTAAAAATGAAGACTAAAGAAAGTGCGTGGTGATTGTTACTTCCGTAACGGCGCCCGTTCGATGACCTCGTCGATCAGGCCGTATGCTTTCGCCTCTTCGCTCGACATGAAATAGTCGCGCTCGGTGTCGGTGCGAATTTTGTCGATCGGCTGTCCGGTATGTTTCGCGAGGATCTCATTCAGCCGCTCCCGCATTTTCAAGATCTCCCGGGCATGGATATCAATGTCGGTGGCCTGTCCCTGAAAACCGCCCATCGGTTGGTGAATCATCACCCGCGCGTTCGGAAGGGCGAATCGTTTTCCTTTGCGGCCGGCCGCGAGAAGAAAGGCTCCCATGCTGGCCGCTTGTCCGATGCAGATGGTCGAGACAGGTGACTTGATATACTGTATTGTATCATAAATTGCGAGACCTGCCGTGACCAAGCCTCCCGGAGAGTTTATATAAAGGTTGATATCTTTCTCCGGATCTTCCGCTTCGAGGAAGAGCAACTGCGCGATAATCAAGTTCGAGACGTTGTCGTCGACCGGTGTTCCGAAGAAGATAATTCGATCTTTGAGAAGACGAGAGTAGATGTCATAGGCGCGCTCGCCGCGATTCGTCTGTTCGATCACCATGGGTACCAGCATTAAATGATTTCTCCTTTGCCTTTGGCCGAAGGTCGGGCGGCCGGACGGTTTCTATGCGGTTTGCTCTTTATGTTTTCAACGAAAGGCGACCCCTATTCCGCTTGCCCTTTCTCTTCCGTAAATTGGGCCAGGGAATAAACCCGGTTGAGGGCTTTTTCCTCTCTGATTCTTGCCTTTAACCCTTCCAATGATCCTTCTTGTTGGTGAATGGCGCGTTTTGCTTCCTGCGGCGATACCTTCGCGCGCTGCGCAAGACGATTGATCTCCTCATCGATCTCTTGTTCGGTGACTTCGATCTTTTCCGCTTCGGCGATCGCATTCAGGAGGAAGGTTCCCTTTACCCGCTCCTTGGCGGTCGCCTCATACTCTTTGTGGAGCGCTTCATGATCGAGCTTTTGCTGAACGCGCTCCTGAAGTCGATCAATCATGGCGTGCAGCTCGCGATCCACCAGCGATTCGGGAACGTCGAACGAATGCATCTCGACCAGCTTCTTCATGAGGGCGTTCTTCTGATCGTGTTCCTGTTGCGCGTTCCGCTGTTCCAGAAGGGTGTTTTTGATCTTTTCCTTCAGCTCCGCAAGTGAAGCGAGACCGATGTCCTTCGCCAGCTCATCGTCCAGCGGCGGGAGGACTTTGTTCTTGATCTCCTTCACATGGATTTTGAAGTGAACGGCTTTGCCGGCGATTTCTTTGTTCGGATAGTCGGCCGGATAGGGAACATCGACCTCGATCTGATCTCCCTTCTTTTTCCCGATGAGGGAGGATTCGAATTCGGAAGGAAAGGTGGTTGAGCCGACCTGGAGGGTATACCCCTCCGCTTTGCCCTGTTCAACCGGCTTCCCGTCAATCGATCCTTCGAAGTCGATGATTGCATAATCGGATGAATTGATCGTGTGATCATCCGGGTAAGACTCCAATCGCCCCTGATCCTCTTGAAGCCGCTTCAGTGTCTGCTCAACCTCTTCATCGGTGACGCGGATCTCTTTGCGCGAGAGCGGGATTCCAGCGTAGTTTGAAAGCTGGATCGTCGGTTTGATCTCGACGGTCGCCGTGAAGAGAAGCGGCGCCCCTTTCTTTAATTCTATCTTCTCAATCGACGGAAATTCAACGGGTGAGAGGCCGGCCTCTTTGATCGCCTTCTGATAATACTCCGGGATCAGCTTCCGAACAATATCTTCTTCGACGGAAGGACCGAATTTTTTCTCAAGAAGAGAGAGGGGCGCCTTCCCCGGACGGAAGCCGGGGAGCTTCGCCCTTTTCTTTAAATCAGAATATGCAAGATCGAATTCATTGGAGACGACATCTTGCGGGATTTCAATTTTAAGCGACTTTTTAACGGGGGTGATCTCTTCGACCTGAACCTTCATACGCTCCTTCCAAAAACGTTTCCATTCTATCCTTGCTCAATCGGATTGTCAATTGTTTTGCCCTGATACGACTGCGACTTACACGTTCTCAACTGATCCTCATCCGGTCTCTTCAGCACGTCACGGAGGAGGCTTTCGACGGCGCAACCCGCGCCGATCGTAGAACAGGGAGAATCCCGCTTAAAAATTGAGAGTTGGTGCGAGAGGGGGGACTTGAACCCCCACGGGGTGACCCACCAGATCCTAAGTCTGGCGCGTCTGCCATTCCGCCACTCTCGCATGTAATTTATAGAAGGGATGGTTTCCTTTCCGGAACGAGAAAAGAGGAGCGGATTATATCACGGATGACATGAATCCGCAATCATATCCGACCTTCGGAAGCGGTCCTCAATGGGGCGTAATCGCGCGGCGGATCGGCGGGTGTCTCTCTTGCTAAAAGTGGTAGCTGACCAAGAGGGAGAGGATCGACTGATTGAAATTAAAAAGATCTTTGTTCGTGACGGTCGGCGGCTGAACACCGAAGCTCGGTGTATCGCTCACCGTCTGCCGGACCGGTGTTGTGAGCCGATAAGTATAGTGGAGGCCGACACCGAAGCCGGATCGAAACACCTTCTCGATCCCCGCGCCGAATCGATAAGCGACCGATCTCTTCTCAATCGTTGCGATATGGCAGGGGAGCGGGCCGACGCTGATGTCGGTCGTACAGGAATTGTTTTGTCCAGAGTCAACGGATGGATCGAACTTGTAGCGAAATTGGGAGAGATGATCGACCCCGACTTCCACAAACGCGTCGAAAGATCCGGTCATCGGCGGAAGGAATCTGAGGGTGAAGCCGATCGGAGTCATCTGAAGATCGCTTCCGATCGCCAAGTTCTGATTATTTGCCTGGGCGCTGATATGCCCTATCCCGACGCCGGCGGCAAGATAGACGGAAGGAAAGTGGAGGAAGTAACGCAGATCGAAAGAGGGGGCTCCATTCGAAGCGGAGTCTGGAAATTTATATCCCGGCAGAAACTCGACCGACTGGGGAGGGAAAGCATAAGAGGGGAGCGGGAATGTAAAGAAAAAGATAAGGAGAATGAAAAATATTTTTGTTTTCTTCAAGTTCATCAAAAGCCCCTGCAAAAACTCCTGAATTGAGAAGAGCCTTTATTCGAAATAAGATGAAAACGATCCAAACTATACCACACGAGGGGGCGATTCGCCAGAGAAGATCAGGTGAACGGGGCGATTTTCTGAAAAGCAAGAATGCACTCCCGCCATCGTTTCCGGCACGTCTCGAATTCTTTCGCTCTTCCGCCTTGACATTGATCTATCAAGTGGCTTATTCCCAACAAGGGGGTGATGGGATCATATCGAGCGCTGCAATGACAATGACCAGGAGGAGACGATGGAACTCAAAACGGTTCAGATCGAGAAAACGGAGGAGATGAATCTTATTTTAGGGCAGGCTCATTTTATTAAAACGGTGGACGACCTTCATGAGGCGCTGGTGACCGCCGTTCCGGGAATTCAATTCGGACTCGCCTTCTGCGAAGCCTCCGGCCCGTGCTTGGTCCGCGCGAGCGGAACAGACTCGGCCCTGGTTGAATTGGCGAAGAAGAATGCCGCTGCGCTCTCCGCCGGGCATCTCTTTCTTATTCTCCTTCGGGGGGTCTACCCCATTAATGTTTTAAATGCCGTCAAGTCGGTGCAAGAGGTCTGCACGATCTTTTGCGCCAGTGCAAACCCGGTGGAGGTCATCCTGGCCGAGAGCGACCAAGGGCGGGGGGTGATGGGGGTGATCGACGGGTTCCGCTCGAAAGGGATTGAGACCGATCAAGATCTCCGCTCGCGCAAGGAACTGCTCCGGCGGATCGGATACAAGGTGTGAGGGGAAGTTTCACTCAAAGCGGACGCGCGGAACCGATCCGCCGTCCCTGTCAATCTGTCTTCCTGGGAGACCGCTTTAATCGATCGTTGAGAACAGAGTAGAATGATTCCAATGGGATCGTCGGGGTCCTGAGGGAATTGAAATGATTGTTTACGGCGGGCAAGAAGAGTTGGTCGATTCCTCCGAGCGATTCTCTTTGATCCGGGATCTTCTCCTTTCGATCGAGAAAGAGCGTTTCCAAAATCACGATACGATTGTCGAGCTGCTGATCGAGTGGGGCGTCTTTGAGTCGGCGATCGCCGACGCCCTCTGCTCCGAGGTCGATACCGACAGCCCGCTCCTGCAGATGCTTCGGCATGCAAGTCTTCTGATCGGCCGACTTTTTTATCTGAGCGCTCAACGAAAAACATCTGAGATGGGGCCTTGGTTCGATCGACTGGTTCGTGCTTTTGAAAATCGGCTCACCTGTCCCCTTCCTCAAAGAGTCACGCTTCATGTCCCCGAAGGATATGCCTACTATGGCCTTTATCCCGAGAGCTACCTCGAAGCGGCGCTCCGATTTTTAGGGGAGTCCGGGCCGCAGCCGGCGGTTTGTATCGGCGTCCGAAGCATCGGCACCAGCCTCTCCGCCGTAGTGGCCGCCACACTCGAAGCGCAGGGGTGCATGGTCGATTCTTACACCGTGCGGCCGCGCGGCCATCCGTTTGATCGATCACTTTACCTTTCTCCCTTGTTGCTCGCCGCGCTTGCGAAGAGGAAAGCATTCTGCTTTCTGATCATCGACGAGGGACCCGGCTTAAGCGGCTCCTCGATGACCTCTGTCGCGGGGGAGCTCGGTCGCCTCGGCGTGAAGGACGATCGTATTTTTTTCTTTCCGAGCTGGGAGCCGGACGGAAGCCGCTTCCGTTCCGATGCGGCGCGGCAGCGGTGGCCAAGACACCGAAAGTTCACAGCGTCTTTCGAGGAGATTTTTCTTGAACGGAAAAGGCTCTCAGTTTTTTCCGGAGGGGTGCTCCGCGATCTCTCCGGCGGCCGATGGCGCTCCCTTTTTTATTCAAGCGAGACCGATTTTCCCGCCGCGCATCCGCAACAAGAGCGACGAAAATATCTCTCTTCGGGATCTCCCATGCCGGGAGCGACTTTTCAGGAATCACCGCGGCTGCTCAAATTTGCGGGTCTCGGACGTTACGGACGATTGAAACAGGCGCAGGCGGAGCAGTTGGCCGATGCCGGATGGGGCGCTCCGGTGATCGATTGGACCGGCGGTTTCCTGGCGACCGTATTTGTCGAGGGGAGGCCGGTTTCCGGAGCCAAGGTCGATTCGATCTTGATTGAAACGATGGCGCGATATCTCGCCTTCCGTCGAAAGGCCTTCCCCGCGACCCGCCGCCGCTCATTTGATGAGATGATCGACATGATCCGAATCAACATCAGCGAAGGAGTTGGAGAAAGCGGGTGTGATCGACTGGATCGGTTGGAGCAGTGTCGGGGGTTCTTCGAAGAGGAGACTCCGGTGGCGGTGGATGGACGGATGCTCCCGCATGAATGGTTACAGACGCCCCATGGATATCTCAAAGCGGACGGGATCGATCATCATGACGATCACTTCTTCCCCGGCTGCCAGGATATTGCCTGGGACCTTGCAGGAGGCTGCGTCGAGTTTGGATTCGGCATTCCGGAAGAGAGAAGATTCGTCGAACAGTATCAATCGCTCACCCAAGATCGATCGGTGCGCGATCGATTGGCCTTTTACAAGGTGGCCTATCTCGCTTACCGTCTTGGATATGTCTCCCTGGCCGCCGAGGCGCTCGATCCCTCTCCGGATGCAGCGCGGTTCAAATCGCTCTTTCATCGGTATCGCTCCCTTCTTGTGCGAGAATTGCGCTTAATCTAGGTCCTTTCGTTCAGACGAATTCAGCTCAAAGCCGCCGGGCATCCCTTTTGCTTCTTTGTAGCTCATGATGATTCCCTGAGCGGGGGATGATCGACGAGGTGGGATGTTCCCTCCTGAGTAAATTCCAGAAAGAACGGGACTTCATGAAGGTTGGAAGCGGCCATTCCGTCGCAACCGGATCAGTCCGGATGGAAAAAGGTTGCAGCATTCCCGCACTTTCGTGGTGAATGATCTAAAGAGAACGCGTATAGAGGAGAGGTCGATGCACTCAGAGTTCGGTCCAGAGCGAAAAAAAATTTTGGTCACCGGCGGCGCCGGTTTCCTCGGCTCCCATCTTTGCGAGCGGCTCCTTGCGAAAGGACATGAGGTTCTTTGTCTCGACAACTACTTTACAGGATCAAAGGAGAACATCCGCCCTTTTCTCGATCATCCTCGTTTCGAAGCCATCCGCCACGATATTATTCACCCGATCGATCTGGAGGTGGATGCCATTTACAACCTTGCCTGCCCCGCCTCGCCGGTGCATTACCAATTCGACCCGGTTCGGACCGTTCAGGCGAATGTGCTCGGTGTCACCCATCTATTGGAGCTGGCGCGCCGAACCAAGGCGCGCATTCTACAAGCCTCGACATCAGAGGTGTATGGCGATCCCCAGGTCCATCCGCAGCATGAGGCTTACTGGGGAAATGTCAATCCGATCGGACTTCGAAGCTGCTATGACGAGGGAAAGCGGGTCGCGGAGACGCTGATGATGGACTATCATCGGCAGTACAACGTCGATATCCGGATTGTCCGGATCTTCAACACCTACGGACCGCGTATGGCCCCCAATGACGGACGGGTCGTCAGCAACTTCATTCTCCAAGCTCTCCAAGGAAAAGAGATCACAATCTACGGCGATGGGAGCCAGACCCGCTCCTTCTGTTATGTCGACGACCTGGTTGACGGGATGATCCGGATGATGGAGACGCCGGGGCTCACCGGTCCGGTGAACTTAGGGAATCCGGGGGAGTTTACGGTGTTGGAACTGGCCGAGAAGATCATCGCGCTCACCGGCTCACGTTCCAAAATTGTCTACAAGCCGCGTCCTCAAGACGATCCCACACAGCGCCGCCCCGACATCCGCTTGGCGAAAAACGCGCTCTTGTGGGAGCCGAAGATCGAACTTGAAGAGGGGCTCAAGAAGACGATCGACTATTTCGAGCAATTGCTTCTTACCCAAAAGGGCCTCCCGGCGCAATCGACGGCACCATCGATCCGGCCGAAGCAAAACGGCCATGGCGCGACGCGCCCTCTCCCAAAAACGGCGGCGGACGCCTCACTTCCCCCGCGCCTGCCGAACGGCGCGGTGCGTCGCGCCAGCTAGGAATCGGATTTTATCCTCTCCCACCCCGGCGGTGTCTTCATCGATCCGCGCGCCTTCTGCCCTCCGCGCGCAGGGCAAATCTTTTTTGTTCTCCATCCTTTTTCCGGCCGATCTGAGGTCCATTCCCAATCGCGGGAAAAAATCGATCTGATAATCTGACTCCTTTGATATCCGGCAGCGCATCGGTTTTGCGCGCCATCGGGTAAATTTGGAGGAAGATCGATATGGCAGATCCGACCCACAATCCGCATTGGCTTTCCCAGGGGAGGCGGGCCTTGGTTTTCGTCAGGCCTTTTCGCGCGATTGTTTGCGTCATTCTCGGATTGACGCTCGGCGGGGCGACCTTGAGCGCGATGGAGCCGCTGGTCCTCAAGTATCTCTTCGATCAACTCGGGAGTGGGGGGACCGTTCAGAAGGCGGGGCTGTCGGTCGCCGCCCTTCTGGCGTTGGGGCTCGGTCAGGAGGCGATCCTGGCGTTATCGAGCTGGCTCACCTGGCGGGTGCGGCTGGGGGTCCATTACGGATTGCTTGAAGCGACGGTCGAACGCCTCCATTCGCTCCCCCTCACCTTCCATCGGGAGCAGAGTGTCGGCGGGATCATGACGAAGCTCGATCGGGGGATTCAGGGTTTCCTCGAGGCCCTCAGCGAGATGGCCTTTAACGTGCTGCCGGCGTTGGTCTACCTCGCCCTTTCCTTCGGGGTGATGGTGAAACTCGATTGGCGGCTTTCGTGGGTGGTGCTCGCCTTCACCCCGCTGCCGGCGTTGATCGGCGCTTGGGCGGCCGAGAAGCAGACGCTGCGGGAGCGGAGTCTGCTCGATCGCTGGGCGAAGATCTACTCCCGCTTCAATGAGGTTCTCTCCGGCATCCTCACGGTCAAGAGCTTCGCGATGGAAGATGAGGAGAAGCGGCGCTTTCTCGGCGGCGTCCATGAGGCGAATTCAATGGTGGTCCGCGGGGTCGGATTTGATTCCGGCATTGGTGCTGCGAAAAACCTGGTGGTCCTGCTGGCCCGGATCGCGGCGGTCGGATTCGGCAGCTTCTTTATCCTTCGAGGCGAGATGACCGTCGGAACGCTTATTGCTTTTCTCGGCTATGTCGGCGGCCTCTTCGGACCGGTCCAAGGTCTGACCGGAATTTATCAGACGCTCCGCCGAGCGTCGGTCTCGCTGAGCACGATCTACTCGATCCTCGACGCCCAGGATCATCTCGTCGATGCGCCGAATGCCCACGCGGTCGGATCGCTCCGGGGAGAGGTGCTCTTCGCCGATGTCCGCTTCGCATATAACGAAAAGAAGCCGATTCTTCGCCGCATCAACCTCTATGTTCGGCCGGGCGAGATGGTCGCTCTGGTCGGACCGAGCGGCGCCGGAAAGACGACGATGATGGCTTTGCTCCAGCGGCTTTATGATCCGACCGGCGGCGCGATCCTGGTTGATGGATTCGATCTGCGGACCCTTCAGCAGCGATCGCTCCGCCGACAGATCGGCGTGGTTCTTCAGGAAGCCTTGCTCTTCAACGATTCGGTCCGGAACAACATCGCCTATGGAAAACCGGGGGCCTCGCAGCGCGAGATTATCGAAGCGGCAAAAGCGGCGCATGCCGATGATTTCATCACGTCTCTTCCGGAAGGATATGAGACGTTGGTGGGAGAGCGGGGGGGACGGCTTTCCGCGGGAGAGCGACAGCGGGTGGCGATCGCCCGGGCGCTCTTGAAAGATCCCCCGATCCTGATTCTCGATGAGGCGACTTCGGCGCTCGACGCGGAATCGGAGGCGCGGGTTCAAGCGGCCCTGACACGATTGGTCAAGGGGCGCACCACTTTTGTCATCGCGCACCGGCTCTCCACGGTGGTCGGGGCTGATCGAATCCTGGTGCTCAAGGGGGGAGAGGTGATCGAGAGCGGCGATCATGAGACGTTGATGGCGGCCGACGGCTACTACGCCTCCCTGGTTCGACGCCAGATGCTCGGCGCCGGAAGTCCGGAAACGGTGATTTCGAAGTAACGTCAGGCGATCTGTCCCGCTCACCCCGCCCGCTGGATACCGGATAGGGGTTCCTCTTCTAAATCCCGGCGCGGTGTGTCGGTCTCTTTCTTCTGGCCCAGAACGTAGCGCCGCACCACCCACTCGGCGAATTCGGCGAATTCCTCCGGCACCAACGGTGGACTTGTATGATGCGGCTGCCGGCCCCGGGAAGGAGGGGTAAAGCAGAGGGTGATCGTCAGCTCGAATTCGGCGAGCCGCTCCATTTGATGGTCGAACCATGCGATTGCGCCGGGCCGGTGCCAATCGGCCCAGCTGAGTCCGGTCCGAAGTTTTTTCACCCCCATTCGCCGCAGCCACGCCACCGCCGAGTCGAGGCGGTGATCCTGAAAATGAAACCACTGACAGATGCCGAGCTGCGGGTTGAAGTAATCGAGCGCCGGTTTCGGCGATCCATCCTCTCGAACCAATCCCATGTAAAAATGACGGTAGTAAGAGCTCCCTTCGCTCTCTTTATGACGGGTCGTCGCCTCCCAGGTGGCCGGCAGGTCGAGCAGACTGTACCAAAAGATCCGCTCGACCCGTCCCAGCAAAAGTTCCGTCGTCCGCTGCAATCCGAACACCTGAACTTCCTCGGCGCCGAAGGTAGAGACGCCGACCTCGGTGATCCAAACCGGATGATCAGTGACCTTTTCGATCTCCTCGATCTTCTTCGGCCATTCTTTCAATTGCCAATGATTCCAATCGAGGGGGAAGCCGTGGACCGCCACCACATCCACCGATTCCAATAAGCCCTGCTTCTTCAGAAGCGCGATGAAGGTCGGATCGATCGGCGAGATCCCTCCGAGGACGCGACGGAGCGTCGGGCAGAGGGAGCGCACCCGCTCCGCCGCGAGTCGCGTCATTTTGACGAACTCTTTCCAGTCGGGATCGATCGTAAAATCCCAATGAGAGAGATTGTTCGGCTCATTCCAGAATTTAATCGCCTCGATCATCGCTTCTCCTGGTATAATCCTCACCTGGTTGCAAGATTTAGGTGAGTGGGTTAATAATTCTATTCCGTACAAATGTTTTCTACGGGCGGAGAGACGACTTGAATTCCTCCTTTGGGCCATCCGGA
>Ga0070739_10003173_pt1 | contig 20866 bp, 23 predicted proteins | sample Coa_R1_7_FD_66445 | JGI IMG/M metagenome (GOLD analysis project Ga0070739, IMG submission 66445) | Surface soil microbial communities from Centralia Pennsylvania, which are recovering from an underground coalmine fire - Coalmine... | ecosystem: Environmental > Terrestrial > Soil > Unclassified ... | reverse complement strand
CAGCCAGTTCAATGCTCTCCTTCAACAAGGTCTTGGCAAACAGGTTTATCCGTCGCAATTCCTGCTCGAAAGCCTGGACCTCTCGCTCTACCCGCAGCCGAGGTCGCCAACCTCACTGATTATTTACGGAGCGCAGATGCAGCAGGCCGCGCCTTATCTTGGCCCCATTCAGGGCCGCATAGCGCACATAACGGAGCAACCGGCAACGGACATCGAAATCATGCTCACGCCGCAGACGGCGAAGCTGATGCACGTAAAGCTGGGATCAACCTTCAAGCTGGCGTTGAGCTTCTTTCCTAAATTGCAGGATGTCAATAACAATACCGGAGCCATTCCCTCTACAATGACGCTCACGGCGCATGTAGTCGGCATATTTAACGTGGAACCGAAAAACGCCGCTTACTGGCATGGGCAGGACTTCAGGCCAACCACGCTCATTCAGAATAAGATTACGTCATACACTTTCGTGATGCTCGCGCCATACGATGCTCTGCTCGCCATCTCTGATCACGCCAGCGCGCTTCATCACAGTGATGCGACCTACACTACCGGATTCGGCTACCTGACGCGCTGGTATTATCGCCTCGACGTGCCGCACACCAATATGGACAACCTGGACACGCTCATTAACCAGATCGCGGCGCTGCAAAGCACGTTCAACACCAGCTATGGCGACCTGACCGGGGACAGCAATGATTTTTCTTCTCCGCCTGATTTCCCCTATTTCAACAAGGTCAGCTTCAGCAGCCCGCTGCTCAGCGCGCCCGGCAGCGATAGCAACCTGGAGGAGTTTCGCAGCCGCGCCGACGTTGCCCTCATTCCCATCACGGTTCTGACGATCCTGATTATCGCGCTCTCGCTCTTTTTCGTGAGTCTGATGACGAACCTGCTGGTTGATCGCCAGGCGGCAACGATTGCTCTGCTGCGCAGTCGCGGAGCCAGCAGCGGGCAGATCTTCGGCGCACTGCTCACCCAGAGCCTGGGGATTGGCATCACCTCCATTGTGATCGGCCTGCCCCTGGCCGTTATTGTCGTCATAGCGCTGGCACAGCGTATGCTGCCCGCCGGCGAGCGGGACGCGCTGAACATCATCACGACCAATCCGCTGCGGAGCATCGAAGGGGTGGCCTGGTATGCCGGCGCCGTCGTGCTGGTCGCGCTGCTGACGATGAGCGTCTCGCTCTTCTTCGCCTCTCGTTCGGACGTACTCGCTATGCGCCGCGAAGCTACACGCACGAACCGGCGCCCCCTCTGGCAGCGTATGCAACTCGATGTGATAGCCGGAGTGGTCGCCCTCGTTGGCTACGGCATCTCGCTCTACCTGACCAGGCTCGGCCCGGTGCTGCAAGGCGATGCACAGGTCCTCATCGTCACACCATTATCGATCATCGCCCCCTTTTTCCTCATCATCGGCTGCATGCTGCTCTTCCTGCGTATTTTCCCGTTGATCCTGCGCCTGGGCGCGCACTTCGCCTCGCGCGGGCGTGGCGCGGTCTCTATGCTGGCGCTGGCGCAGGTGGCACGCTCGCCGCGCCAGTCTATCCGCATGACCATGCTGCTCGCGCTCTCAACAGCCTTCATTCTGTTCACCCTGGTCTACACTGCCAGCCAGGCACAGCACATCCAGCAGATTGCAACCTACCTGGTCGGGGCTGACTTCGGCGGCGATCTGAACAATACCGGAACCGGCTCCCTGGTTCTCCCCGCCAGGATCAGCGAGCGCTACCTGGCAATCCCCGGCGTGCTCTCGGCCAGCGCCGGCTACGTCGGACAGGGTGAGGGCGGAACAGCCAACCTCCAGATGCAGATCCGCGCCGTCGATGCTGCTACCTTCGCCCAGACTACGATCTGGTCCTCCCCGCAGGATTACCAGACCGGGCGGGCGCTGCTGGCGAAGCTGGCCGCCCTGCGTCCAGGCGCCATCAAGATAGCACAGCAGAAAGACGTTCAGAACGGCATCGTTCCTGCCATTATCGATACGACCACATTGCAGACGCTGCGCCTCCATGCCGGCTCGTTCTTCACCGTGCGCGTGGACGAGCAATCCATTCGCGAAATGAATTGCTACGTTATCGGCGTGGTGCAGCACATCCCGACGATCAATAACCGCACGGTTCCCCAGGGCAGCCAGAGCTTTGCGACGGTTGGCGGCGTCCTGGTCGACTACCAGACCTACGCCACCATCTACGCCACGGCATTCAAGAGGAGCAAAGCGGTCTTCGGCCCCCTGGATACGCCGCCGATCAACCATATCTGGCTGCACACGCGCAGCGACGCAGCCTCGCTGACCAGCGTGCGCACAGCACTCACAAAACCCGCGCTGCTGGTCACTAATCTCTCTGACCGGCGCGTCCTGCTCGGCGAACTGAACAACGATCCGCTCTATCTCGTGCTGGGAGGCGTACTGGGCATTGGCACAGTTACGGCGCTGCTGCTGGCACTGCTCGGCGACCTGCTGGCCTCCTGGCTGAGCGCACGCACGCGCCTGACCAATTTCGCCATCCTGCGTGCCATTGGCACAACGCCGCAACAGGTTGCCAGCGTGCTGATCTGGGAGCAGGGGATCATCTACGCCACCGGCCTGCTGCTGGGCGTTGCTTTCGGCGCCCTGCTTTCGGTCACGGTCATACCGGCCCTCACCTTCACCCACCTCACCACCAACCTGAGCACGAATCAGTTCTACGCCCTGCAATCGGCGTTTCCCGCGCAGGTCGTCTTGCCCCCATCGCTGCCCCTGGCATTGATTGCGCTGATCGCGGTCTACATCCTGGCGCTTATGATGATGGTCCGCGTCGTCGCACAGCCGTCGACCAGCCAGGTGTTACGTCTCAACGAAGATTGACACTCCCGCCAGCCTTGAGGCTGACAGGTTCCTGAGCAACATCCTACGGGTGGCCTGTCTCCAAAGAGACCGTAGCGGTGCTACGTGGTTGAGCCGCCGATTCACTCAGACAACATGGGGGCGTGCCTGCCCTACTACAACGCCTGATCGAGCCAGGGCGTAGATACGTGACTATGCGAGGGAATGTGACCTTTTCTCCATAGGCAAGCGGGTGCATATTGACCGAGCCAACCAGATCCCGATGCCCACAGAAACCGCAGCGTTTGCAGTTCCATTGTCTTCCTCTGGGCTTGTGGCAATGCCCACATACCGGACACTGGCTGCTGGTCCCTCGCTCGCTGCCAGTGAAGCTCTTGATGTGAGCCTGTTTCGCTTTATGGGTGAGATAGTCGATATCTTTGCCGTACTCCCACTGCGCCATGCGCTGATTATGATGCCTGCCGGTATTCTGCTGGCGTACCCCATGCGGATTACCGATAAAGAGCGTGCCCACCTCTTGCGCTTTGCAAAAGTCGATCACCTTGCGCGTCGCCTTATGCCGCAGATCACGGATACGCCGCTCCAGGCGACCACGCATCCGGTTCCTGGCCCGTTGCAATTTCCGCCAGCGGCGCGAGTATTTCTTACAGCGTGCCTGCTTTCGTGTGAGCTTGCCATGCCGGATGTTGCGCTGCCGTTTGAGGCTACGAATGCCACGCCCTGAAACCACGAGCGCGTGCCCGGTATTGGTCGTCACGGCAGCCAGGTGGATTTCACCAAGATCCACGGTCGCACGGTTTTCCCCGGGAGCCTCCTCGGCCTGTGGCACCTTGATACACACATGCAGTTCAAAGCCGTTATGCCAGACGAGGGTACAGGCTCCGCTCTCTTCTGGCAAATCAAGCGGGAGAATCAGCGATGGCCGTCCCCGTCCCATTGGCAAGACCACGCGCCCACGTTCCCGACACACCGCCTGCGCAGGCCACAACACCGGATAAAAGCGTTTGGTGCGCCAGGGATATTTCATTTTCATCTGCTGGTACTTCTGCCGAAGCTGGCGCGTGGTCTCGACGTTGGCAAGAAAGGCATGCACAATCATCTGCACCGATTGACTGTGCAGCGCAAATTGTCTCTTAGTTGCCTGTCGTAATTCACGTTCGTCCGGCCATCTCATATGCGCTTTACGTGCTGCGCGATGAAGCTCACAACACGTATTCCACACCTGCGCGGCTTCCATCTGAGCCTCTTTCAAGCGACGAAAACGCGTGGGCGTGAGATGAGTGAGTCGATAGATTCTGACCGTGCTCATGGGTTGCTCCATGTGCTCTCAGGCGACGCAAGAAACAGCTTTGTTCTTGCGTCGCCTATAAACCCCGTTACGAAATCGGGATCACCTCGGCACGTGCCAGCATCGCTGCCTCTTCCTTGAGACGCGCCTGCCGCTCCTCGGCGGTTTCGGGAATGAGCGCCCCGCTCATGTAGCCGAGAAAGACGCCCACCGTCTCTATCGGATGGGCAAGCTCTTCGGCATCAAAGTGAGGCTGGTCAGAGTCAGTCCCAACGACGATCACTTGCGCCGCCTCAAGAGCGGTCATTGTGCGCGCGCGTTCAGGATACTCGTGATTGATATCCTCAAAGTAGTAGCGCCGGCCCCAGCTATAGCCCTTGCGAAACTCCTCGTGATCCAGCAGGAGCGTCAGCTTGCCCCATTGGACCTGTTGCGAGAGGGTTTTATTCGTCATGGTCATTGCTCCTTCCTATCTAGTTGCTTTGCGCTTGAAAGGCAGTACCGGTATTGTAAAGGGGACAGGCTCCGGCGATGCCTTCGATTTCGACTAAGAGATCCGGCTTGCCGGGCTGATCGTTAGGACGCAGATCCTTGACCACCAGCGTCACAATGCGCGGGGTCGGATCATTCGTGTCGGTGACAGGGATCACATAGGTTCGGGCTTGCATGGCATCGCCGCCGGGGAACTCGATCACCACCGCTTCCCCATGCAAGTAGGCGGTGGAAAAGTCGCTCGCGCCGTGATGACCCACGTCGAGGCGATAGTGTGCGAGGCGGGCGCTGCCGGTATTCCAGTGATCGATCTGGGCCGTGATCCAGGGTAGAATGATCGCTGTCCCGATCCAGTAGAGCGCAAGCATGATGAGCATGCCTGCCAGAACTGGGCCGCGCCAGCGATGAGGAGATTGCGCAGAGGATACAGACTCATCGGTGTCATACCCATAGGGCGGCTCCGCATCGGGAGCATAGCGCTGATGTGCGGTAGTTACATCGGCGGCAGCACTCACGCGTGAAGCCCGTCGAGGAATAGTCGATGGTACAGGACCTTGTACGCTCATGAAATGTTGCCTTTCTGTCATTGCAATTGACAAGCGAGGGCTAAACGTGGCATACTACCACTAAGCCTAGCCAATCACGGCAACAAAAGACACTCAACAGCGTGCCTTCGTTGCCGCTGTATTAGACAGTAAAATCGGTTGGTCGCTCTGTTTACACTGCGTCAGCTTTCTCAGGGCATGCAGTGCATAGCAGGTAGTTCAGGCTACATAAGACGCTTAGATCGGAGAGTCTAGGCGTTTTGTGTTTATACCCCCTTTCGTGTAAAAGACGGAAAATTTACGGCGAATAAATGACAATCTCTAAATCGTCAATGGTAAGCGTCATTTGTAGCGCTTCTGACAGCGCATCGGCGATAGCTGCGGCTTTCACATCCTGGATTGGCTGGTCTTCCTCGGCCCGCCGTACCGTCCTATCGTCAACCTTTGCTTTCGTTGCCAGTTGGCTTTGTGATAACCTCGCTTTCAGACGATACTCTCTAACTTTTGACATACCTAACACTCTCCGATATCCCTGCCAGGAAAAGTATGCGCTGATATGCTCCATTCTCCCCCTTTGTGCAGGGCTTTGTACTATTATGTGCTGAATAGTGTAGTTTGTCAAGTCTAATCGAAGTTATCTCAAGATTTTTTGTTTCCTTGCAACGAAGATTAATGTAGGGACGCTGCTGCTGACGCGCAGCGGATCCTTCGCTTACGCTCAGGATGACATTTGCGGCGCGAGAGGATGACATGCTCGTTTGCCCTAGTTTGTAGGTACAGAAGGATAGGCGTTTTGCGACCTGTCAATAGCCCGTGTTACACTCTTGAAAGAAACAGATGTGCGAAGAAGGAGTTACGAATAATGCTTGCGTTCCAACAAAAGGCCCGTATACTTCACTGGACCAGTATTCCTAGCCAGCGCGGGGACTGCATTGTCATGGCAACGGAGGCCGGTGTCTGCTGGGCGGGCACCCCCGGCACGGCAATCGACGACGGGCTTTTCTGGACGCATCGCTGGTTGCAAATCAGGCGCGTCGTCAAAGGCGAAGAGATAGAGCCTTTGCAAAGGGCCGCCGACGAGTTGAGACGCTATTTCGCGGGAGAGCGCATCCAGTTTTCATGCCCGCTGGACATGCATGGCACACCGTTTCAACTCCAGGTCTGGCAGGAATTATGTCGCATTCCCTACGGGGAGACGCGTACCTACGGGGAGATAGCACGCGCCATCGGGTATCCAGGCGCGGCGCGTGCGGTTGGCGCCGCCAACGGAGCCAATCCGATTGCGATAATCGTGCCGTGTCACCGCGTTATCGGCAGCGATGGCGCGCTTACCGGCTACGGCGGCGGGCTGCCGACGAAAGCGTGGCTGCTCTCATTAGAGGGCGCCATCACGCCTGCATGTAAGGCCGATTCACGTATCTTTGGGACGGGAAAAGGAAATTAACAACCAGGATCAGACATCGACTTTGTGAACATCGACATATCTGATGCCCTGCCACTCCCTGGCCTCGCCGATCATGGCGAAATTGAAGCGGTCCGCGTCGAGGACGGCGGCGATATCGCCATAGGGGAAATCGGGAGAGCCGGTTTTCCACAGCGCCAGGCGGTCGGTTGCGCGCAGGTCGGCGATGCCCCTGGCGAGTACGTCGGGGGCATCTTCGCGCTCGCGCAGCAGCGCCTCTACATAATCGGCGCACATCTCATCCTCGTTGCCATAGGCAAAATCTTCCTGCGTGCCCGTCGGCATGAGCGTGATGCATGCGCTGGCGGCAGCCAGCAGGCTGCGCGCGTAACATGCTGTCGCCCTGGCGTTGGTCAGCGCACAGAGCAGGATAGTATCGGCGTTGACAGCGTTTACCGCACCCTGCGTCCCCGCGCCCGTGCGCTGAATGAGCAGCCGTCCACGCACATTCGCGCCAGCCATAAGTGAGGGCGAATTATTGAAATCGAAGCCGGGGATGAGCCGCCCGCCAACCTCACCGGCCAGCAGTGCCTCCGGCTCCCTGGTTCGCAGCGCCCGCGCATCTTCCACGCTGCGCACAAGCCAGAGGCCGCGCGCCCCCCGCTCAAAAGCGTAGCCGGCGACGGTGAAGGCGCGGAGAACATCGATGACGATCACAATGCCACGCGCTTTCTCCGCGTCGTCGCGTCTAACTCTACATATTTCCATGAATACCCCGGCGCTAATAGTTGATCGCCTGTGTCATGAACGCCTTCACCAGTCCCCGGATGATAACGGCCACGATAGCCAGGATAATCACGATCATTACGATCCATACCCAGAGGAGCGAAGACGTAGGGCTTTGCGGGAGCAGAGCCGTGACCAGGAGCCAGACCAGAATGATGAGCGGTATCGCCAGCAGGGCCAGGCAGGCGAGCACAATAAATCCGGGAAGAAGCACGCGCCAGACGCCGGAATCGCGCAGGTTCTCGGTTTTGGCCGTGCCATAAGCCTGCCGGTGTTCGGCTGCCGCTGTGGCTGCCGCGCTGCTCTGCACCGCGACAGCTTCTTGCCGAGTCGTGGCATTGCTGGCGCTTTGTTCAGAAACCTCCGCCGATGAGCCGGTGCTTGAGGTTTGATCCTCCATTACGAAATCTCCTGAAAACGTGTAATATAATGACCATTCCTCAGTATATCATAATCCACGGGGCGCGGCGCCTTCAACTCTCTGTACCCATGCAACGAGGAAAGAAATGCTTGACATTCCGGGCCGCTCATGCTATAGTGCTCGTGTTACCTCACCAACTAATCCAGGGCGTTTAGCTCAGTGGGAGAGCGCTTCCTTCACACGGAAGAGGTCACTGGTTCGACCCCAGTAACGCCCATATTCTCCCTCCATAAACAAACGGCCTTCCCAGATTTTACCGGGAAGACCGCATCTCTATGTCCTTCGATAGCGGACTCGCTTGCGCCTGAGCTGCACGCCCCGTCCGAGAGAGCAAGTTCGCTGAACATCAGACATATTTTTAAGGCAATGAAATCGACGAGCTGGCTGAACTGGACGCACTCGACGAACTCGACGAGCTGGACGCACTGGATGAGCCATTCGCAGCGGACGCCCGCGCGACAGCCGCGCTCTGCCCGTTCAGATGGGCAGTAACCGCAACGCTCCACGCCGAGAGACAACTGGTCTGTGGTGTCCAGTCCCATGCATAGAAGCCGCTGGCGCTGGCAACGAAAGTTCCTTGCAGCGCACTGCTAGGATCGGGCTTGCCATTGCAGAAACTTACTTTGATTGTCAGGCTCGCCCCCGGAGCCGTGTAGACACAGGCTTTCGCATGGGAGCCATTGACGCTGAAGCCATCCTGCGCCTTTGGCCCGCTGCAAGCCAGGGTAAGTGTGAGCGGCCCCTTATACGCGCCGGAACTGGATGATGAAGTCCCCGCCGATGCCGACGCCTTCGCCGCCGTCGTCGTGGCATGCGCTTTTGCCGAACCAGTGGTCAGCGACGAATTCGAGTGCGCGCCACTGGAGGCCGTAGATGAGGCCGAGACCGTGGCTACACGCATGCTTGCGCTCTGCTGGCTGGTTATGTTGGGATTACCGCCCGACACATTGGTGCAGCCGGCGAGCAAAATAAGGCTTACGATGCTCAGGCTGATCAGGGCAAGACGACGCATATGTGTATACATATATTTCCCTCCTTAATTAATTATCTGGCGACGTAATTTCTCAGTGCCTGCGGCAATGGCCTGAGAAGCTACCTGGCAACGATTTCACCGCTGGCTAACTGGCTTTGAATCAGTTTCGCGTAATATCCCTCTCGCCTGAGCAGTTCCTCGTGGCGCCCACGCTCGACAATCTGTCCCTCATGCAGCACAAGGATCACATCAGCATTGCGAATTGTGCTCAGGCGATGCGCGATGACGATCTGCGTACAGGCTAAACGGTTAAGGTTCTGCTCTACCACCTTCTCCGTAACCACATCCAGGCTGCTCGTAGCCTCATCGAGCAGCAGGATCGCGGGCGACTTCGCCACGGCGCGCGCGATGGCGAGCCGCTGCCGCTGACCGCCGGATAATGCGCTGCCTCCTTCGGAAACCATGCTCTCATACTCCATTGGCATCTGCATAATTTCGTCATGGATAGCGGCGAACTGAGCGGCACGAATGACCTGCTCCATGTCCATCCCCGGATCGTTCAGCGTAATATTTTCACGGATCGAGCCGCTGAAGACATTGGCTTCCTGCATCACCACCCCGAACTGCGAACGCACCGCCTGGTAATTGAGCTGCCGCAGCGGTATACCGTCATAGTAAATCTCGCCCGCCGTCGGCGTGTAGAGGCCGAGCAATAAGGCACCCAGCGTGCTTTTGCCTGAACCTGTCTTGCCGACGATGGCTACCTTCTGCCCCGGCCTGATATCCACGTTGATATTGCGCAGCACCGGGGACGAGTGCGGATCGTACTGGAAGGAGACGTTCTCCAGTCGCACGCTGCCCGTAAGCTGCGGCGGCTGCAAGACCGATTGCACATCCTGCTCTGGCTCCGCCTCGATAACGTCACCCAGGCGCTCCATGTGCGAGCGCACGAGCTGGATCTGCCTGGCGCTGGCAACCAGCGAAGTGATCGGGCCGAGCAGAGAGGTCCCCAGCGTGTTGAGCGCCAGCATGGTCCCCACCTCCATCGTACCGGCGATCACCTGCTGCGTCCCGATCCAGAGCAGGATCAGCGGCGCGAAGGTACTGAGCGTAGAGAGCACGGTATCAATGAGCGATGAGACGTAAACATAACGCACCGAGACGTTCATCTGCTCAAAAAAGTAGTTGGACCAGCGCTCCAGCACACGGTGCTCGGCGCCCGCCGCCTTGAGCGACTTGATGCCGGCGACCACTTCGGTCAAATATCCCTGCGACTTGCCGACAGCCGTCAATTCCTGGCGGCTCAGTTCGGTCAGAGGCTTCCCCGTCCCCAGCAGCAAAATCGCCTGGAGCGTAGCTATCACGATCACAATGAGCGTGAAAATGGGCGATTGCGTGATCAGGATCACGAAGTAGACGGCTACGAATGTACCATCGAGCACAGTCGAAAAAAGCTGGTTGCTAATCGTGTCGCGTATAGCCGTATTGCTGCTTATGCGCGCAAGGATGTCACCGGTTGAGCGCTGCAAGAAGAAGCGCTGCGGGAGGCTGAAGAGGTGCTCCAGAAAGTTGAACATGAGACTGGTATCAACCCGCGCCTGCAAATAGATCAGGATCAGAGAGCGCAGCAGCCTGGTGATCGTCTGCGCCAGCACCAGCATAATCACGCCGATGCCGAGAATTTGCAGGGCGCTGCTCCCCTTCATCGGGATCAGGTTATTGATGATAATCATTGTCAGCGCCGGGAAGACCAGACCGAGCACCTGCAAGAGCAGCGAGGCGCCAAGCACCTGAAATACCGCCGCCGGGGCCTGCTTGATATAGTGCTTCGCGTATGATTTCAAGCTCAACTGGGCAACTTTGCCGGCGCGCGAGAACTGCACGCCCGGCTCCATCATAATCACCACCCCGGTGAAGCCCTCATCGAACTCTTTAGCGCTCATGCGCCTGCGACCCGAAGCTGGATCGACCACATCGACGTAGCGAGGAGTCCAGCGCTCGACCACCATAAAGTGGTTAAATTCCCAGTGGACGATGGCCGGCAGGGTGACGAAGCGAAAATCGTTCTCCTCCAGCGAGACGGCTCTTACACGCATACCATACTTGCGAGCGGATTTGACGATGCTCAGCGCCGTCAGGCCATCGCGCCCGACGCCGCACTGTTCGCGGATCTGCGCCACTGTCGTCCAGTGCCCATAGTAGCTCAGTATCATCGCCAGGCAGGCCGCGCCGCACTCGACGATGCTGATCTGCTGCATGACGGGCACACGGCGCCTCCTGCGTAACAGGTCGAGCACCGAACGTTTGCGTTTCTCCGGTTCGGCCTGCTTCGCCGGGGCGGCCGGGGCAGCAGGAGCGGCGGGTGTTGGCGGCGGCGTGTCGGGAAGCCTGCTGATGGCCTGTAGCTGCCTGGTCTCCTCGCGCGCCAGTTCTTCTCTGAATTCGAGAAGTTCGGCGACTTCCGGCGCGATACTCTCGCGTACCTGCTCTGAATGTGAGGGATCGAACTCTGAAAGGCCGAGCGCATCGCCGCGCGGCAAACCCAGCGTGTGGCTGCGCAGCGAGACACGGCGCCGCTTTGCCAGATCCGTCGTCGAAAAGACCGGCACGACGGAAGTTGCTAAATCTTCAAAGGCGGGGATAACCGCCGTCTCCATATCCTCTGTGTCTATATCGGTATCTATATCATTATCATTAATATCATTTATATCCATCTGCTTATCTTTCAGAAATGCCATTGCAAATTTAGCTCATTCAGGACAGGGAACAGCGAGAGCAGGCTTTGTGAGCCAATCTGAACGCGACCCTGGATAAAACTTCCCGCGTAGAGGCTGCCGGAGATGTTCGGCCCCAGCGCGACGACCACGACACAGGAGGGCTGCGCAACCGCGAGGCGATACTGCTGGAGGATCTGATCTGGACTGAGCAGATGGCTGCCGACACCATTGATAGTGCGATTGAGCAGCGGCCCGCTCTGGCCGATCTGCACCTGAACCGGAAGCCCGCTATGTATGTGGGAAGCTTCGCTGGCCGGCAAAAAGATGATCGCGGTAGCCTGGCCGCTCTGGTTGGTCGCCAGGCTTACATCGAGCACAACCCCTGGCCCGGTAATGTAGAAGGGTACGCGCCCGGACCAGATGACGACGCCGGCAACGACCAGCAGCGCCAGCACGAGCCAGCAGAAAGCAAAAACAGGCGGGGCAACAACACGAGGAAGAACGCTTTTTTCTCTATTCTGGATATATCTTTGTATACTTTTATCGCGGAATATAGATTTTTTAGGGGAGGCTTCTGGCATACTATTCCTCCTTCATGCCTGGCGAAGCCGGGCCTGGCGCGACAGCGCCGCCCCGCCACCGCTACAAACCCTTATTATATAGCTTCAATATGCTCTACATTAAAAGTTTAGCGTAATACATGATAATGCTCTGGAGGGAGCGAAGCTATGGTGTTAAAAATGAATATTCCCCGGTAGGGGCAAGATTTATCTGCCCGCATCCGGGGCCAATTCATACTACCGGCGGGCGGATCGATCCTGCCCCCTACCATACTTCCTCAGTTAACCGATTGGAGGTCAGGACACTTAGAGAGCGACGCCAACAGCGAACCCGATAGCAATCGAGATGCTCTCACCATTGCTGAGTTCTATCGTGTAACTTTGCCCGTTGGTAAGCACTTCATCAATACCCAGCGGCCCGCCCGAAGCGGTGGCAGTCACGCCGACACCCGCACTGGTCGAGCCATTACCCGCGCCTGCACCCGCGCCTACCCCGGCGCTGGTCGAGCCAGGATGAGAAGTATGAGGTTTGCCGTGAAACTGGCGATGGTGATGCTTATGGTGATGGTGATGATGACCGGCGCCGCCGACCACGGCCTCCAGTTCCTGATCGCTCAGTTCTCTCATTCCTTGAAGATCTTGCATATACTTTCCCCTGTTATGACTGCCATGAGCAGCGCCTTCGTTACCCAATAAAGGAGGCCGGTGCTCCCCGATGGGTAGGGCCACCAGCCCCGCATACCCGCTCGTCACAGCGGGAAAAAGATGCTAGTCAGCAGAGATGGTCAGGCCGCTGCTGCTCTGAGCCTGGCTCTCGGCAGAAACCTTGTAGCCGGAAGCCCAGCTGCTGTTAGCCGCGAAAGAGCTGGAACCATGATGGCCCAGTTTCGAGCCTGTGACCGAGCTGGAACCGGCATGGCCCCACTTCGCCGAGGCATCCCCGCCAGCCGCCGCCGTAGTGCCATAGTTGAAGAAAATGCTGCCGCCTGCTACCTGTTCGAGTTCCTGTTCGTTGAGTTCGCGCATGTTCTTAAGATTTCCTTTCATGTACTTAATACATTGTTATTGTGGCCTCTCAGGCCCAATCAATTGTCCTGGTCTTACAGCCAGATAAAGAATAGGTGATGGACTGCTGCTCATTTCACTGCGCCCATCGCGGACGAAGGGTGTTAGCTGGCAGCAATGGTCAGGCCGCTGCTGCTCTGAGCCTCGCTACCCGCAGCAACCTTGTAGCCGGAAGCCCAGCTGCTGTTAGCCGCGAAAGAGCTGGAACCATGATGGCTCAGTTGTGAAGCGGTAACTGAGCTGGAACCGGCATGACCAAACTTCGCCGAAGCAGCGCCATCCGCCGCCGCCGTAGTGCCATAGTTGAGGAAAATGCTATGGCCGCCTGCTACCTGTTCGAGTTCCTGTTCATTGAGTTCGCGCATGTTTTAGATTCCTTTCGTTGTACCTGATATCGACTAAACTTAATATTATGAGTATACTTCCCCCCCAGTACCTTATACTCGATACTCGCATACTTTTTCCAACAAGCAGGAGTCTCAGCGCGTATCGCCCCCGGATAGGGATTTACTACTCGTTGGTATTATGCATTGCCACCAGACGTTTTAGAAGAGGAAAGGGGTGGAGAGGCGGTTGAGCTACGGTTACGATTTCGACAAATACATTTAGATTCATTAACTACCATTGTGATCCCTTCTACAATGAACACCAGAAGAAGGAAAGCAAACCGGAAAATCCTATCATTTTCAATCTTTGATTGCTACATTTTCCGATACTCACTATAATAGACATTCGAATAAGGGAAACCAGAACGGCGGAGATGGAAGCTCAATAAATACACGTAATATTAATTTACAATGCTCACTTTGCTCTGCTATAATGCCCTCCGTTGAATTAAAATGGGATGAAAGGCAGCTAAATATGACAGGGAATCAACGCAAGCAGTATACTCCAGAATTTAAGCTCAATGTGGTGCTGGAGAGCCTGCAAAGAGACTCCACCCTCGAAGATGTACGTAAGAAATTTGGCGTCTCCAATTCTATGATCCACCGCTGGCGCCAGGAATTTCAGGCGAAGGCCGCCAGCATTTTCGTCGATAAACGCGATCCTAAACAGAAGGCGCTGGCCGAGGGTTATGCTCCCGGTGCGTCCCCCGATGATTTGCAGAAGATTATCAGCGAATTAACCATACAGAACGAAATCCTAAAAAAAGTCCGGGGGCTATTGGAGCGCTAAAAGCGGCGGAGAAGGTGGAACTGGCCCGCCTCCTGGTCGCCCCCAATGGCCCCTATAGCAAGAGCCAGGTAGCTCGCGCCCTCGATATAGCTCGTGGCAGCCTGTATCTACAGCCCCGGCGGGCCCTCAAGGATGAGCAGCTTGCCGCGCTCATTATGGAATGGCATCAGCAGGATAATACGCTGGGGCAGCGCAGGTTGGCTGCCCTGCTCGGCATCGGCCACAATCGCGTGGCGCGCATCATGCGGAAGTATGGCATCAGAGCGCAGCGCAAACGGCGGCGCTCCCCTCCTCAAGATGCAGCCGCGCCAGAATCGTGACGCGGTTCACCCCTGTCATCCTGAGCGGCAGCGAAGGATCTCGTTGGCCGGGCACGTGGATCCTTCGCGGCCGCTCAGGATGATATGATGGCGCTTTGATATTGCACAGGGATGGCTCCGCGTTTTACAATACGCATATAACTACTTTATCGTTTGCCAGGGGAGCCTGGGGCAGCCAGGCTGAGAGCACCACCGCAGTGTGTGGTATACCCTTGTTAACCTGATCTGGGTAATACCAGCGAAGGGAGAGCATCGATGACTATTGAGAAACATCCCGCCATACCGCGCCTTCACGCCTCTGCTCTTTTACCTGCACTCCCCCGGCCTATCTATCGCGGTAGGGGTTGGATTTATCCGTCCGCATCCAGGGCCAGTTCACACGATTCTCACGGGCGGATAAATTCGGCCCTGCCTTTCCAGAGCACGAGCCAGGAGGTAGATTATGGCATCTGAAACCACGCATGATGCGGAGAGCGCGGGGCCGCCACTGAGCGAGCGCCTGCGCCTGCATGTGCTGCCGCTCTGGCAGCGGCAGCTGGAACACCCTTTTGTCGTCGCGCTCGGCAACGGCTCTCTGCCGCGCGCCAACTTCGAGTTCTATATTCGCCAGGACGCGCTCTTCCTTGACGAGCTGACCAGAACCTTTGCCTATGCCGTCACCAGGGCCACCCGGCACGACGAGATGGAGCAACTGGGCAAGTACGTGCTGGATACCCTGCTGGTTGAGGCAGCGCTGCACCGGCGTTATGGCGAACGCTTCGGGTTGACGCCAGAGGAGATGGCGGCGACGCGCATGACCCCGACGAACTACGCCTACACGCGCCACCTCCTCTCCATTGCGGCAACCGGCACTCTGCCCGAAATCCTCACCGCCACGCTGCCCTGCGCCTGGATCTACGCCGAGGTAGGTCGCCATCTCGTCGGCGGCTCCCCGCCCGCGCCCGACCATCCCTACGCCGACTGGCTGGCGACCTACGCCTCGCCCGACTTCGATGCCGTTGAATTGTGGATACGCGCGCGGCTCGATGCCTATGCACCCTCGCTCAGTCCTGAGCAGGAGCGGCGCCTGCACGAAATTTTCCTGACCAGCACCCGCTATGAGTGGCTGTTCTGGGAAATGGCCTGGCGCCTGGAGGAATGGCCGTCATGACAGGCACATCCGATAATACGCGACAACCAGCAGCTCCCCCGCGCCGGGCATTAACGATTGCCGGCTCCGACTCCGGCGGGGGCGCCGGCATTCAGGCCGACCTGAAAACCTTCACCATGTTTGGCGTCTACGGCATGTCGGCCCTGACGGCGATCACGGCCCAGAATACCAGGGAGGTGCGCGCCGTTCTGGCACTGCCGCCGGAACTGGTCGAGGCGCAGATCGACGCCGTGCTCGAAGATATCGGCGCCGACGCCGCCAAAACGGGTATGCTCGCCAACGCACCGATTATCGAGACAGTTGCGCGATGTGTAGAACGCTGGCGCCTGCGCCTCGTTGTAGACCCGGTGATGGTCGCCAAAAGCGGGGACACGCTGCTTGAACCAGCAGCGATTACTGCGCTCAAGGACGTGCTCCTGCCGCTGGCCGAGGTAGTCACGCCCAATCTCTACGAGGCCGAGATGCTGACCGGAAAGCACATTGAGACGCTGGACGATATGCGCGAGGCGGCGCGATCTATCTACGCTCTGGGACCACGCCATGTCGTCGTCAAGGGCGGCCATCGCAGCGGCGATCCCGTCGATATGTATTTCGATGGGCAACAATTTCGCGCACTGCGCGCGGAACGCATCCAGACACCACATACGCACGGCACCGGCTGCACTTTCTCCGCCGCTATCACGGCCTCCATCGCGAACGGCCTGGATGTGCAGGCCGCCATCGCTGACGCCAAACGCTACATTACCGCAGCCATCCGCCATGCGCCCGGCCTGGGCAGCGGGCACGGTCCCGTCGCCCATTTCTGGGATACGGAGACTGGCAGAAAGAGGAGTCCAGATGACAGAGATTGAGAAAAGCCAGGTAGTATCATCCCTGGCACCGCTGATTACACGCCTCCGCCAGCGGCGCCCGTTGATCCACCATATCACAAACATGGTCGTTATGAACGACACAGCGAATATCACGCTTGCCATTGGCGCCTCGCCGGTGATGGCACACGCAGCCGAAGAAGTGGAGGAGATGGTCAGGCTGGCCGGGACGCTGCTGCTCAACATCGGCACGCTAACACCGGAACAGATCGAAGCCATGCTGCGCGCCGGGAAGCGCGCCAATGAACTTGGTATCCCGATTGTGCTGGACCCGGTGGGTGCAGGCGCTACCAGCCTGCGGACGCAGAGCGCCCTGCACCTGCTACACGAACTCCGTATCGCGGTTATTCGCGGCAACGCCTCAGAGATCGGGACGCTGATTGGAGCCGAGGCGGAGACGCGCGGCGTGGATTCCGTCTCGCTGGCGGAGGATCGCGAGGAGGTCGCGCGGCGAGCGGCGAGCGAATTTGGCTGCACTGTGGCCCTCACCGGCGCGCGCGACCTCATCTCCGATGGCGCACGGCTGGTCCGCGTCGATAACGGCCATCCGCTGCTCGCCGCCATCACCGGCAGTGGCTGCATGGCGACGACGCTGGTGGCCGCGTTCCTTGCCATCGAGCCGGATGCGTGGCTGGCAACTACCGCCGGGCTGGTGGCGATGGGGCGGGCGGGCGAAATCGCCGCAGCGAAGGCGGCAGGACCCGGCACCTTCCGCTCCCATCTGCTCGACGCCGTTGCGGCGCTGGATGAGCAAACGTTTGCCGAGGGCCAGAAAGTGAGTATGGCATAAATGGCAACATCGCAACCACTGGCATCACGCCTGGCATTACATGTATTGACCGACCGCGACTGGTCCCGTGGACGCGCTATGCTCAGCGTTGCCTCGGCTGCGCTCGATGGGGGAGCCACCGTTATCCAGTTGCGCGACAAAACGGCCACTACGCGGACGCTGGTCGAGGAAGGGCAGGCGCTGCGGGCGCTCACACGAGAACGGGGCGCGCTCCTGATCGTCAATGATCGTGTGGACGTGGCGCTGGCAGTCGAGGCCGATGGCGCGCACGTCGGGCAGGATGACCTGCCCGTAACCGTCGCCCGGCGCCTGCTCGGCCCCGAGCGCATTCTGGGCGTTTCTGCGGCCAGCATCGGGGAAGCGGAGGAGGCCGTGGCCGGCGGCGCCGACTACCTGGGCGTCGGCCCTATCTTTCCTACACTGGGCAAGGCCGACGCCGGCCCGGCTACCGGCGTCGCGCTTCTCACCGAACTGGCACAGCGCTACACGCTGCCCCTCGTCGCCATCGGTGGCATCACCGCCGAGAACGCCGCCGCGACTCTGCATGCGGGCGCCTGCGGGGTTGCTGTCATCACAGCCGTCGTCGCCGCCGACGATATTGCCGCCGCCACACGCCGCCTGCGCGCCGCCATTGACGCAGCCCGCTCCAGTAACGAAAGGTAACAACAACGATTGGCAGGACAAGCGGTGCATGCTGCTTGTCCTGCCAATCGTTGTTGTTAGTGCCATGTTTCATCAGCCAGTGGAAGCGTGAACCAGAACGTTGCTCCCTGTCCTTTCCGGCTTTCAATACCTACCTGACCATGATGCTGATTGATAATAGCCCTGGTAATATATAACCCCAGTCCCAACCCGCTTCTCGATCTGGCCGATTGCTTCTGACGCCGCCAGAACCGCTCCCATATCCTGCTCTGGTCGGCATCGGGGACGCCAGGCCCCTTATCCTGGACAGATACCTGTGCCTGTATATCACGTACCTCCAACACTATTTTAATCGGCTGCTCGGCAGGAGAAAACTTGAGCGCATTGGTGAGATAGTTAGTCAATGCCTGCTTGATCCGATCCGCATCGGCAATCACCCCAACCGGCTCATCGCCTGGCAATTCCAGTTCGAAAACCCTATGGGCCGCGAATTCTTGCTGGCTAATCACGGTTTCCCGCACAATTTCGACCAGATTACACCAGATGAGAGAGAGTTCGAAGGTATTGGCTTCGATGCGAGCAGCATCAAGAAGGTTCCCTACCAGTTGCATCTCGACACCGATCTGCCGCTCAGCCCGCATCAATGAGTCCTGTAGTTTCGCCAGCAGTTCAGGGGTGGCATCAGATGCAGGCATCTCCAGCGCACGCTGGAGAAGATGACGAGCCTGCTGCAATACCCCTCGCGTTGTCGTTAGCGGCCTGTGCAATTGCTGCCCGACTGCATTCATCAGTTCCTCCAGGGTGACTTGTGCAAGGAGAGCGTTTTCTTCCGAAGCACCATCAAACTTCTGTAGAGGGCGCTGGCGTTGGCGAAGAAATGCCTGAAAATCTGTGTCTTCGATGCGATAGCCAGCACGGCCAAAGGGCGTGCCTTTCAGTTCGCCGCTGCGTAACCAGCGACGAACGGTATCCAGACTGACACCAAGCCGTGTAGCCACATCTGATGTTGTGAGATAGGTTGGCATACAAGCCTCACCCTTTCACCACTAGCATGTTATCATAAGACATGATAAGCGGTTATAAGATATAGGCAGAGCAGTCCTTTGTTTGCCTCTGTCTCGATCATCCCCAAATCTGGAAGAAGGGGGTATAAATAGTTATGCCTCGAAAGAAGACGGCAAGAGCAGGGAGATACCAGACTCATTTTCATCGCTCCCGTCGACCACCGGAGGTGGATGCCTTCATGGATCAATTCCTTTGTACCGTTTGCGATCCAAGTCGACGCTATATCGTGGAACTCCTTGCGGAGCCGAACGACGAAGATCCGTCCGTTCCCACCGAGCGCCGCTCGGGAGAGATTGCGGAAGAGCTGGGGCTGAGCACTGCTACAACCTCGGAGCACCTTCGCCAGCTTGCTGAACTCCATTTAGTGACGACGCGTAAACAGGGAACTGCCGTCTACTATCGTTTAGCGAACCATACCCTGGTCCACGCTTTTCTTGATCTGCTCCACGCGCTGGATCGGCATTATCGGGAACAATCTTTCTAAAAGAGGATCTGAACTACTTTTCAGACATTCCTCTCTCCTTCCCCCTATCCTCATACCCATTTCGTTGTTCGGTGATGGGCGAACTAGAATATATCAACAACGATACGACCAACCCCCTGCTATAGCTACTCATTCCCCCTCTCCATCCGGTATATATGCTTCAGTTATTCGGTTTCAACCGAAATTATATTCTACAGCGTGAAACGGATGAAAGAGACATTCTGGATCTTGAGGGAGGAAAAATGGCCTAAGAGTGTGTCTTATTTCCGACACCAGAGCCAGCAAGCGCCGGCTCTGATGCCGGGTTAGTTCTGGCAGAGCTGCGTTCAAGCTTCTGGATGTTCCGCAAGCGCGCCAGTGTTGCGATAATGGGTTTCTATAGCCTTGAGCATCTCGTGAAAGGCGAGAACCAGGTGATAGTTGCGTAATCGATAATAGATGTTGTTGCCTTCTCTGCGAGCGCTGACCAGGCGCAGCTTCTGTAATTGCTTGAGATGCTCTGAGGTCGTGGATTTGGCTAGCCCTAACTTCTTCGCAATATCCCCGGAACGCAGTTCATACTCCTGGGGGGAGCCTTTCCCTCCTGGCGGGATCAGCAGTTCGAGAATGGCGCGTCGACTATCATCACAGGCTGCATCTAAAAACTGGTTGATATAGCGCTTTCCCTCGGCAGATCGAAGGGAAGCCGGTGAAAAGTTTAACGGATCTTCATCAATAGTAGCCATAAACTTCTATACTTCTCCCTTTCTCTAATATTGCCTGTAATATCTTGCGGCAGATTTATGAAAATCTTTCTTGTTAAGAGAGGGTCTGATTTTCGACACCCTCGCTTGCTCGCGCCTGCGGCGCTCGCCTTTTAGCATATTGTTTTACGCATAATGCGCGAATCGCATTATGCGTAAAACAATCTCCATTTTCAGCGCGGCGCAGTCGCGCGACCATTCTACAGAGAGGGCGAGGATGCTGAGCGTCAGACATTCTCTAAAGAAACACGTTTTCGCGCTCGGGAACGGAGACACAGCCATAGAACCATGAGGGACCTCTCTGGCCGGCGCCTGCCACGAATTCCTCCCGGTTTTCATAACTCCGCCCAAGCTGGTAAGATAATAGGGTGTATCTGATACCCGGCGGCCTCATATGCCCTGGCCGGGGTTGGAGTGTGTGATGTAGGGAAAAATGCGCGAAGCGCATTTTTCCCTACATCACACACTCCAACGGGCAAGCGCCGCAGGCGCGAGCAGGCATACGCATAGAGAGTTCAATTCGTAACGATGCGCCAGTGCGGTCAGCATCATTGGGA
>Ga0070739_10003172_pt1 | contig 20871 bp, 27 predicted proteins | sample Coa_R1_7_FD_66445 | JGI IMG/M metagenome (GOLD analysis project Ga0070739, IMG submission 66445) | Surface soil microbial communities from Centralia Pennsylvania, which are recovering from an underground coalmine fire - Coalmine... | ecosystem: Environmental > Terrestrial > Soil > Unclassified ... | reverse complement strand
GCCGTGCTTGCCATCAAAGCCGTGGCAAACGGTTTTTTCGCTACAGCGTCAAAAGCCGACTGTAGGTTTGCTTGGTTGACTGTTGCCGGAGCTGCAAAGTGATCACATTTGATAGCCACACCTGCTGCCGACTTGGTTTGAAGCATGTCAGCTATCGCAATGTTATCGCTAGATCCATCAACAGTGCATTTGCATATTCCAAAAACTACAACATCTACGCTCTGCCCAGCAGAATCGGCCGCATTGCCAGTAGACCTTTTTGGACCAACGGCCACCCCGATGTGGGTAGTATCGCCGGCAGTGGTGGTTGTTTGCACTCTGGGCAGATTCTCATTTGTCCCTGCTGCCGCCGTCACCACAGGCGACCACATGGGAATTAACCCAGCTGCGATGAAGGACTCAACTATAGCGCCTTTAGTTATAGCCCCTTCCTTCACATTAGTAAAAGATTCAGTCATAAACGCAAGGTGGCCGATTGTATTTTGAAAGAAGTAAGTTGTTAGCAGTGGCCATCTATTGCGGTTTTGGCGTAGGATTCATTCTCTGGCCAGTTTCTAGGTTTATCAATCCGTGGCCGTTATTACACATGGCCACATCTACAATAATCGATTTCTCTAGGATTTTCTGCAACTCTTTGACTGACAGAAAGAGGGGATTTAATTTCTGCAGATCTTCTCTTGCGATCGCAAATACTGGCTCTAGTTCTCTATCCTTCCAGCCTGCATCCAGGCATATGGGACATAACGACTTTTCAAAGAAATCCATGCAAAGTGAAGTTAAAAATCAGAATAAAAGAGAGAGTGTGATACTGCCTTATCGGCCATATTGGATGTGTTTGTTTATTATCTCTCTGGCCTTCTCTGGATCGTTTATTGGGATTGTGGGTTGGTTATCTGGGACGTCTATTGTCTCTCTTATTCTCAATCCAGTTTTTGAAGTAGCGGCCGCCTTGGCTTCTTTGAATGTCTCTGTCACCTGAGTGCTGAGTCTCTGCATTGATTCTTTGATTGAAGATATCTCTGGCGCTGTCTTGACAAGCTCGGCCACCCTTTGTTCCATCAACTTGGAAACTTCAGCTACTATGACACTCTGGATTTCGGCCACTTTGCTGGCCACTTCCTTTGTGATTGTGTCCATAATCTTTGCATCTACTTTCATGTTGTCGTTATCTTTTACCCTGTTTGCATCTTCTGTAGGCGGCTTTACGTTAGTGGCTGTCGGCTTTTCTCTTCCATCTGCATTATCCGGTCCTGTATTTGGATCATGAGTTTCCTTTGTCTGACTGTCCTTATCGCCAGGTGGCCTCTGAGCCGGTGGCACCGGTTGTTGCTGGCCGGAACTAGTTTGGCCATTGCCATGATATTGATCAGATGCAAGAACCATCAGAGCACCTAGAGCATCGCCAGAATTCATTTTGTCCTGGAATGCCTGCAGATCCTCTTTTACGAGGTATTTTTCAGGCTCCTTGACCATTTCGGCAATCCTTTTTCTGCCCATCGATTCGGCCATTTTTATGAGTGCTTCCCTTGTGATCGGCTGAGTGGAACTATCAGTTGACATATGGCCACTTGCACGGCCAGCGCTGTTTAATGAATTAGTTTCCAAGACATGGATCGAACTGTTCCAGTCGCCAGGTGGGGCAGCAGGTATTGGTCTGCCGTAGTAGGTGGCACCTTCCCTTGTGACCACATAGGCCAGAGAAGAACCATTGGACTCTCCAAGCATGACGCCTTCGGGCACTTTATGGCACCTACAGCCAGTAGTTCCGCAGGAATCACACTTTGTTGTCTCTCGACGAGCCTGACCGTCAATTGATACTTTTGTGATATAGTTCTCTTTAATCAGCCTCAAAATTTCAGGATCAGATTCATAGACTATCATTTCTCCTGCATGGACTTTTTCGTTATACTCCGAATCGGTCACTACATGCATATACCGAGGATCTAGCTGGATTTCATGATTGATTGTCAGACCCTTGCCGGCGCCCGTGCGCATGGTTTTCATTAATTCCGTTTCTGTCCACATTCGTGAGCCGTGGCCCTGATTGAAAGCATCTGTAACCATGGGGTGGATTGCTTCGATGAGCAGAAATTTTCCTCCCTTATTTTTGGACAGTTCCTTTAGCTTGTTAAGGTCGGGCTCCCAGGAGAAGTGGCCTTGTGCTATCCTCTCCTGTAATGTGGCCTCTAATGTCTCGGCCACTCTGATAGATCCTGCAAGATGGACGGTTTCAGCCTGCCTTTTGATAGTCCCACAGTAGGCATACGGATCAGCCTTGTCGCCATTGCTACGGACACAAGCATCAAAATCTTTGTAGCCTGCAAATGGCTCTCCTAAAGATTCGGCAGAGAATCTAAAGCCTCTATAATGAAGATACATAGCATATGCGGTATTGGTATGAGTTGCCATGGCCACTTTTAGACTGGTGATAAGAAAGGAAGTTTATGCATTCAGCTTGGGAAGTGGCCGTTTCTGTCCATTTAACTGACTGTTGCCTGTTCCCGGGCCATGCGTTGGGAATTGTGGCTTCTTTTGGAACTGATTGAGTTGATTGCCAAATGGGCTGGCACCTGGTTCTGCAGGGTTCGGATTGGTGGCCGAGGGAATAGCCGTGCCATGGCTATCTGTAGGCAACAGTTGTTCAGCCGTCCATGTATCCGGCATTAGCTCCACTCCGCCCTGGCTGGCATAGTTTCTAACTTCTTGGTCGCTAAATGCTGATGGCCTTGCCTTTAACAAGTCTACAAAAGTGGCCGCTTCCATCTTGGGCTTCTCAGCCATGCCCCAGTGGAGAACAAGTTTGGCCTCTTTCCATGGAATGGCCACACCGTTAGCATCTGTGTAGGGATTTGCCATATACCATGGCTTGAATATCTGAAGCATAAAGTCACGAGACATTAGGCGCTGAAATGCTCCAAAGTGCATCAATGCAGTTTCTTTGGCCACGTTGGAACTTGCTTCAGTCAGGGAACCATCTTCGTAGAGCTTCGACACTGGAGTGGCCAGAGCCTTGATAATTTCATTTTTGGCCAGTTTATCGAACGACTCCAAGTCGATGGCTCTGGTGTTTCGGCCAAGTTCAAAGACATTGGTTTCACCACTCATTACCATGTCCTGCTCATCTAAGAGGTTGTCCACCTTGGCCTGCATGTCTGAAGCCTGCTTTGGAGTGGCCGCCTTTGCATTGTAGACATTGCGAGGAACGTAACGCTTGGCTATCTTGTGGAAAGTATCCATGAATGAATTTTTGATATCAAACAGGCTCATTCTCTGCCTTGTTTCGTCCTGGCCGTTTCTTGTGTAGGTATACTGTGTCTTCGAAATGATGGGTGCCAAAAGCCCAAGGCCGAAGGGCTGAGCGTTAGAAATGCGCCAGCGGAAGTGTATCAGTTCTGCAGGAATCATCCTAACAATGGTATAGCCTCTGAATTCGTAAAACCCAACTGTATTGTTAATTCCAGGTCCATTCCACCAGATTCTCTTCAGTGATGTCAGGGGCATGGGCTCTATTCTGTCGAACGATTTTTCCTGCAGGCTCTCTTCCTTGTAGGTCCACAATGAATTCCCATATCCTAGCGCTTCTCTGCCTGCCACCAGGGCTATTTCGTCCAGATTGATGTTTTCTGCAAATTGTGTGATATAGTCAACAATCCCGGTATTCTGAATGCCGGCAGTGAAGTGATAGCCGACACCAACTGTCACAGCGGTGGCCCAGTCCAAACCGAAGGCGATTTCGGCATCATTTTCGTAAGCGTAAAGCATTTGTGCAAAAGAGTATTTTGGCTCTATAAACTGCGAAAAGGAAGTAAGCGGCCTATAGATCGGATCCTGGAGAAGTGGTGGAGTAAGCATACCCCATTTGAACCAGGTTGATAAGCTCGTTAGAGGGATATTCAGACCAGTTCGGCCACTTCCAGAAGTTCCGATATCATAATTGTTTGCGCCTATTGCGGGAGCCGTCAGAGTGGATTCTTTCTGCTGTGGCTGGCTGGCTCGGCTAATGCTCAGAGGACCTAGTTTCATTCAGACGGAATTCGGCCACTTGGGAAAAAGGAAGTTGTTAGAATAGATAGGCTGGCTCTGGCCACCATCACAGGTGATCAACCCTGCTTATGCGGCCATCATCGCCTATTATTTTGGAATCGTAATCAAGTCATTGCCTTTGTTGTAGGCTCGTTACGATCTCAATTGTCAGGCGATGGAGCCAGTTGGAACAACAGACCGCTATCTGTTGATAGTTACACATGGAAGATAGGGAATAAAAGATCACTTCTTGGTTTTCTTGCTTGGAGTGGTCGTTATCCGATTCTGTCCGGTGGCCCTTGAACCGTAGGTCCCGCAGTGGTTGACCCTGTGATATTCTGTGCCAGATCGGAGGCGGTTGTCGCCATAGGTAATTGTTCTGCTGCTATAGTGGCCATATCGACCTGCGCCGGTGTCTCTCCCTGCGGCTCTGTCTCTGTAACAACTGGCCCGGGTGGGACTTGCTGGAATACTTTCAGATATTGCATCACCTGACCGATAACGTATTCCGTCTGACTGTCAGACATGGGGCCGCCGTGCCACGCAACAAGCAGGCGGGGTTCTGATCGGCCACTTGAATCCACCGGGTGGGATACAACTCTGGCGATCGTGTTTGGCTTTTGGATGTGAAAATAGTTCAGTAATTCTTCGTCCAGCAGGTTTTCGATATCCTTCATTGTGCCCAAAGTTAATTTTGTTTCGTCATACCCTTGCACATCGATTAGAAGATACATCGATTAACGCCTAGTCACGGGAAGTATATTGTAATTTCCTACACCCTGCTTCCAGACTTCAAAGGCGATCTTGGCATAGTTGCAACCGTGCAAAGCATCGTCTGGCTGTTCTTGCGGATGGTCATACCTCACATATGTTTTGCCCGATGGTAACTGCACATTCTGAGCCTCAATGGCCGTAAAGTGATCTATTATCCAGTCGACCTTATCGGCTTCCACATGTGGAATCAGAATGCGGTTATGGCCATCTACGGCTGGCCTGGTGATTAAATCAATGATGGATTCAATGCCCCATGTGCGGTCAGTCTTGATGGCATTGTGGTCATAATCTATCTCTAAAGGCTGTCCTGGCCTTTCTGTATAGAAATTCATGAGAGTTCTAAGCCCGTAGCGGTCGGCTAGCTTTTGGACCTGCCTTGTGCCTCCGCCAGCATCCATCACTACTTGGTCAGGATCGTAGGAATCTATAAGCTGTATGGCCATATCTGCCTGTTTTTCAGTATCTTTTTCGGCCACTTTTGATAGGTAAAGCACTCTGAATCTAGGAATGTCGGTGGCCACGGCCTGCCATACCCAAAAGATAGTGTAGGCTTTGGTTCCACCACCCCAATCTATGCCCATAAAGACAGGTCCTTGGCCTTTGTTTACCGAGACGGCAGGGACAAAGTGTAGATTGTTATCAAATAGGGCTCGAATGGCCGCTTCTGATAAGGGTTTCTCTGCGCCCTTGAAGAACCAGCCTTCGACTTCAGTAGTGAAGAGACGTGGCAGGTATTCCCTCCGCTTGCGCTCTATCTCTTCGGCAGAGATCCATGGAACTACCCATTGTGGTAAATGATATGAGCTGGCCACTTTGATGTTCTCAGGATGTTTGGCCACCCAGGCTTTAGCCTGCGGATCCCATTCCTTCTGGTCGCCAGTGAGCCAGAGTTTGTGCCATGCATCGCCTTCTAAACTTCCAGTCCCTAGCACAAGTTTTCTTTTGAATTTACTGTGGCTCTGGGCTTCATCAATAACATTGATGGCTCTCAATTCCTGGTTCTGTGCTTCGTCTATCACGGCCCAATCAATCGTGAATTGCCTAGACATCTTGAATTCCTTAAAGCCGGAGAACATATACAGATGCGAGCCGTTCGGCAGGCCCATATGGTGAACAGAGCCATCATCAACAAACATTTGGCGCAGGATGGGAGAGTGGCCGATCGCCTGTTCCTTCAGTCTGACCATCGAAAACGAAGATACTTTCTCTAAAGTATCGGTGGCATAGAATCCAGTCGTAAACGGATTTTTGGATAAATGAAAGAGAAGCCAATTGATGGCAAATTCCGTAAACTCTACCTGCCTCCCCTTCACAACGTAAACGTTGGGGTGAGTATCTCGATAGATTGGCAGAAGATATTCTCTCCTGTCAAAAGTGAATGGCTCACCCTTTAGCCTGCGGATCTGTGTTGTCCAGATGACGATATCATCAGAAGTGGCCACTTTATCTTTGTCAATATCGGTTTGGAATACACCAGATAGGCCACTCAGATCGATTCTAGGATTCAGGCCGAACAACTATTTGCAATCCACCATTATTTTCCAGTGCTTTCAGCCTGCGATAATCTGCCATGACCCTGGCCGCTTCTTTTGTTACCGGCCCGTGTTCTGATAACTTCACCAACGCCATGGCAGCCATGCCAGCCAGCCTAAGCCATTCAGAACCACTTTTGCGCTTTATAGTTGTCGAGATCTCCATTTGGCCACCTTCGGTTAGATCCTTCATTGTATGATGTTCTTCTTTTTCTCCCTGTTCATAGCGCTGCCATGCTTCTTTGATTATCATTTCCATATTGCGTGTGGCCACTTCGAAGTGATGGCCGATATCCGGCAGGAACCTGGCAGCTATATACTCTGCAGAATGTTCTTTGATAAACTGAACATCATCATAGACCGTCTGTTTGGTCAGATAGAAATATTCTGGATAATCCTTCTGCAACTCTCTGATTATCTCTTCGGCCACTTTGCCCCTGGCCACTTTGTAGGCCACTCGCTCACGTCTAACTAGGATGTGTGCCTTAGATGGCCGATATTTCTTTGGCTTAAGTGGCCGCTCGTCTGCTGACAAATGGATAAATCACCGTTTACTTTTGGATAGAACTGTCGGAATAATGGGAACTAGTTTTCCTACGCTTGCGTTCCTTCAATACATCATATACTATCCCACTTGCGAAGCCTATAATCATCCAAATACCAAAAGTGGCCAAATCATCTAATATCATTTAGGCCACTCCTGCAGGCGCTTGCTTCTTCCGTAAATGGTCATGCCATGATAGACACTTGGGACAGAGGATATTACCCCAATTGGTTTTCTGGCCACCTGAACGGCCACATAGTTGACAATTCATTAACCAAAATACCTCTTTTCTCTGGCCAGTTCTGCTTCTAACTCTTTGACTTCCTCGCTATCCGGTCCGTGCGCAGATCTTACGTGGCGCAATTTGTTTTCAAGAAAGGCTCTGCGATAATTGGGATTTGATAGGATCATGCTCTTATTGCGCTCTTGCTGGCGTGTGTGCTGCTTCTGTAGCGGGCATTTATCGTTAACACAGCGGCCATTTACAAGGGATTTCTTGCATCTGTCACATCGCTGAATTGGCACCGCTATCACTTCTCCTGTAACAATTGCAAAAGCCGCCTTAACTCTGCAATCTCTAGTTTTTTCGCAGGGATCTTTTTATCCAAGAGTTCCATTGCCGCCTCATGTTCCAGCCTATCGTGAATGTCTTGCGCCAGTTCTGCTTCCAGGCGATGGATTGTATCTTTTAGAATGTCCGCCGCCGTCATTATTCGGCCGCTTCCTCCTTTGTTGATTCGGGGATTGGCATTCCTTCTTTCTGCAGGTAGATCCTCGCAAGCCCGTTCTTGTCTGCAGATATCTCTTCAAATGCTTTTTTCAAAAGTTTGGGATTGAATAACTGACCGCAGTTGGCACATCGCCACTTCCATGTTCCATCAATGGCCGGATGCATTTGCATTAGGTGGCACTTCTTCGGATCTGTCTCTTTCTCTATGCAATTCGGACACGGGATAAAGTCGCAATAGCCCCAGGTGCGGGGATCGTCCGCTACAAAATTAAGAAACGAGGCGTATGTATCTTCAGAACTTTCAAACTGTGTAATTTTTTTGGTTGTGATATCTTCCTTGCGCTTAAACATTACATAGTATTTCTTACCAAAGTGGGCTTTTGATATGATATCACTCCTGGCCTTGATTGGAAAGATCTTCCATGGCATTAACGCTTGCCGGCCATCGAGGTAGTATTTTTCGATAACTGTCTGCATCTTTACCTGAAGCCTGCGCAACGCCTGAAAGAATGCATCCACGACTTCTGGCGGGTCCGTCACCAGGTGGCCGTTTATATCAACAGAGGCGAAAAGGTGGTCCCATTTTCGAGGGTTGCTCAGATCGGGCTCGATTTTGCCCGTCTCTGGATCTTCCTTATCTTCATAATTCTTTTCAAGTTCGTCTATAATTCGCTGATCTATTCGCTGATCATTTTTCAAAAGCAAGATGTAGGGAATCCTATTGCCAGCATAAGGTGATGCGACCCACGTTTTCGGATCGTCAATGTCCAACCTTACGGGAAGTATTGGGGAACTAGTTTTGTTCCGCCCTTGGGCGGAAGTTTCATTCCCAGCAGGAGTGAAGCCATGTTCCTTCACCACACGCCAATAGTGGCCGCTGTCCCACCTAGCATCAGGATCGTCCGGGAATTTAAGATCTCTGATGATCTTGGCGAAGGCAGTTGCACATTTTTCCTTCTGCACGCCCTGCATCCAGAGCGCTTCACAGCCCTTAATGTAAAGTTCCTGAATGTATGCAGAATCTTCCGCTTCGTTCAGAGCGGCCACAACCTTCTCTGCAATGATCTTGGCATCATCTGACTCTGAAATAGACACTAACAACGTGTGGAAAAAGGGAATAAAAGATAGATTGTAGGTCGAAAAGAAAGGTTTAAGCGCCGGGCAGGGGATTTGAACCCCTGTATCTTGGGAAAGATACCCGCTCTTCAGGCGGGCGCCATACCTTACTAGGCGAGCCCGGCACTTTTTTTATCGGGCTTGCGCCCGACACTATACGTTACGTATAGTGGCTATATAGATGTTTCTGCCAAGCTGATGTTGATTTCCTCACCGGCGAGTTCGCACGGAATCCTGGCCACATAGGCATGGTCTTTATTTTTGCCAAGACCATGGACCTTTTCAGTTCTGGAGCCATCTTTGCCAGGGAATGAAATGATAACAGTTTTGTCGATCCAGTCTTTTGGCACTGAGGCGTAGCAGCCACCAGATGGCCACTTTTTGACGGTGGCCACTATCGCCACTGAGCGATAACTGGGAGTTTGTTTACTCGACCTTTTCTTTGCTTTTTGCATCAGATATCCAGCCATTTTGTCTTTCCAACTGCCACATTTAAAAAGTGGCCGTTTATATCAAGAGCCACTTCTTGTTCTGTTGTAATTTCGTTGAAGCGGATCTCTCTGACTTTGACTTCAATTCTTCTTGCCATTGCAGCCACCTAAGCGTATTTTGGCAGGACCTCTATAGTTCCAAAAGCCTGCACATGTGCATCGACCTTTATCTTCTTAGTCTTTTTGGTCCATTCGTGAAGAACTATTACTTCACCGTTGACTTCTATGACAACAGAGCGCTGGCCATTGGCAGCAGTGATAAAAGATAGGGCTTTGATTTCTATCTCAGCTCTGCCATCCCCATCGTGGCGATATTCACGTTCGGCCACTTTATTCGCCCCTGCCTTTTTCAATTGGCGCAACGGGGATCTGCTTTTCTTGCAATTTCTTTAGAGTAGATTCGTAAAGCCCAATAGCCGTGTCCTGTGCTTTTTGTGGATCATTGTCATAGCAGTGGACTGTGATTCTAGCGCCTTTGGCCGTCTGTTCAAGCTTGACTGAATTTTGGAATTGTGGCTCTTCTGCTGCCATTACTGCTTCACTCCACTGTATTTTTCGTGTCTGGCCAACCACATCCATTGCCCGGTGGCCGAAGGCTCCAAGACTGAAACATCAACTCCCAATCTGTCTGAAACACAGTATGGGCAAAAACAATCGTGTTCCAGCTCTTCTTTTGACTTTTTTGCCTGTGTGGTATTTGACATGTTATATGTCACTATACCGTATGTATAGGGTCATATTTAGCCCTTCTGGTTCCGAAGTTTGATGAGCATAGAGGGTCTTTCATGTCTGAAAAGATAAGTTCTGTAGCCAATCACGCCTTGACATTTTCTCAAATGTCGTAACATTCTCGGAATACTGATCAGGTATGAGGCGTGACAAAAGATGCAACAGCCTCGATATTTGAACTGTTTTGGATTTGTCAATCTTCTAACGATTTCAGTTGTGCAACCATCATCTTGGTCGCACAAGACATGGTCTCTTCCTTTGTATGCTTGCTGAACTTTTTTTCGCAGACAGGACAGGGCATGCCCCTGAACTTTTTGTAGAATTTGTCGGTGTTGGTGGTCATGTTATAGAATATGTGATTCGTGTTTCAGCCTGCCCGCAAGCCATTTACACGTAAGACAATTGCAATTGTTGATTTGAGATTGTATTTTGAGTCTATCTTCTGACCTTTGAACTGTCTTTACCTGATGCAGCGCCTTCTTCAGAGTAGTTTGGGATAGAGTTGGAAGGCCCATGTCTTTCAGGAAGTGGTAAAACTCGTTTCTTTTCGTATCAATATTGTGTTTTTTATAGATTGCCTGAAGTGGCATTCCGCCATAATAATCAAGCAGTATAGGAACAAATCTATCAAACCGTGCGGCTTCCTTCTCTGCCACCTTATCTAGAATTTTTTTAATTGCTTTTTCACGGGCTGTGGCTATCAGATTCTCTACACTGATTATATCTTCTTTATCACTCTCCATCTCTATACGGCAGGAATATCTACCAACTTCAAAATCTCCTTGTAGATCTTCTGAATGTCAGGGTTGGTTTCATGATCAAATCCTTGATGGCAGGTTTCACACAACAGGCGATAGCATTCCGGATGTTTTTGAACATCTTTGAGCCTGGCATAAGATCCACGACCACCCCCATCCAAGCTCGTAGGCTTGACGTGGGCAAACTGTAATTCTTCATAGGTGGAATTGCCACATACTTGGCAACGGCCGCCCCACTTCTGAATTTCTCTCTGTCGTTCTTTTGCAATCCATTTACCATAATATGATTTGGGTCCCAAACTGTTTTTTTTTTGGTTCGGGTTGCTCCAGACTACTGGCCACTTATCGTTTTAGTTGCCAGATTATCTGGCGGCCAATATACTCGGTATATGCAGGAGGAATGGCCTGAGTCAGCTCTTTCCTAGTTGCGCCGAATATGCCCATTGCAATCTCCCAGTCCTCAACCTTGTCTAATCATCTAGGATTTATGAAAAATTACTACCATTGATGGGAATGGCGCTGGATAGGGTTTTGGATATTTCGGATTGTTGAATTTCAATCTACCTTTCAGGAAGCGGATTTCGACCCTCGGCTTGTTATAGATATAGTCGTGAAACCATCTCGTATCTGTCCTAGCGGGTAGAAGCATTACCACTTCAAAATTTAATCTTATGTTGTGTAGATATGCCCTCCTGACCCAATCTGCGATTTTTCTACCATAGGGCGGATTGACAAAGGAGTGGTCATACCAGAATTGCTTCAATCCATCATCTCTCTCGGTAAAGAAATGTTTTGCTCTTAGTGGATTGTCTGGTGTTGTGCAAGGGTCGCACATGAAGTGAAACTCTGCGTTCAGTTTGTCGTATAGGTCTCTCGGTGTCTGCCACTCCCATGTTTTGCTGGAAAATAGCGATTTGTTGATCAATCAGCCGCGGATCCAGCGGAAATTGTCTCTGCTGGTTTCCATTATCATCCTCTGCTTCTTCGCCTCTTCTATCAGCTCTGAAGCCTCATAGACGTTTTTGATCCATCCCTGCTTTTGCAGCTGCTCTATCAATCTATCACGTGAGATGTCTGCATACCTATCGCCATTGCACAAAAAGAGAAAGATTGATTTGAATGCTTTCAATAGATCTTGCTTGCTTTTCTGCGAGCCTGTCAGTATACCAAGGTCGACTTCTCCCGTTCTGGGGTCGATACCAATCTTACCGATGATTGTTGTGACGTGAAGTATAGCCTTCTCTGCGTCCTCTTTTGTGACTGTATCCCTCAGATGTAGAACTGCCCTAGCGATAGCCTGACGCCACAAGCCGTTAAACTGGCGGTTGCTGAATTTTATCCCTGAATCGAGAGCTTGTTCTAATCGCTTCATGTCCTTCTGAAATGTCTTGAAAACATCTCTGACGTTAGGCTCAAACTTTATCTGCTTGATAGACCTTGCACAAGCGATATGCTCTCTCAATTCCTGATCGATAACGATCTTGCCAACTCCCTTTTCAAATCTATCACTCTGTGCATCCATTATGGCATTTTCTAAATCTTCGTCATAAGTGGCCGCAGGATCGATATGATATAGATCTATTCTGTCAAGAAAATCCTCCGGCAGATTGATGTTCCAGGCCAAGCTTTGCTTCGGATCATATTTCTTCGACTTGAAGTTGCCAAATGCCGCCCACGGACTGGCCGTTTCAAATCTCTTGTTCAGGATCTTGGTCTCTTGATAAAATCCCTTATCTAACGGTGTGTTTAACTGCGAAAGATATTCCCGCTTTATTTTGTCTACCTCATCAAAGTAAATCGGCAGTTTATTGAACAAGATCGCAGCGCCCGCTTTGGCCACTTTCTTCTTTGTCCTTTCGTCATTTTCCAGTCCAACAACCAATCCAACGGCAGAGGCCCCTGCAGAGTCTACATATCCGCCGCCTGTAAGCGCAGACATATACATCGCCAGATCTGTTTTGGCTCGGCCAGGGTTGCGTAACACTAGGATGTGGATATCTGTTCTTTCTCCCACGTTCTCAACAGCGCCACTCACGGCCTGCCTCAACAGAGAGAGTTTCAATAGATCTTCTCCAACTATAGAGGGAGCAAGCTTGGCCACCAGCTCTGCCTCAACATCTTTCTTTTCCTGCAGGCATTTTGATACCCATTTTTTGCGAGCGGCCACCAACTCGGGCGTAACGGCCACCTTGTCTTTGGTGGCCGTGGCCACCTTTTGGATCGTATTAACTTCAAGATAGAGGAAGAAAGTGGCCGTATTGCCTATGGGTTGCCTGTCTTGATTCTTTGATAGCCTGACAAAACCTGATACTATCCATGTCTCACCAAAATCCGGAGTTTCAAATGCCTTTTCGCCCCTGATATCGAGCCAGTATTTTAGCGACTTGTCAGTGGCCATTCCCTGCTGGTCTAAAATAACCTCGATGTAGCGTTGATCCTGCAGGTTATCAGCGGCCACTTCTTCTTCCAAATCTTTTTCCTCACATTGTTCACACTTCGATTTTGTCCTCGACAGCTCGCCACAGTGCCAGCAACGATAAACTACCCTGCTCTTGATATGCTGTAAAGGTTCGATTGCGTGGACCTGACAGGGGCCCAGCGCTACAAACCTGTCTAGCATTGTCCTATCCAGGCGCTTGACTGGAGGGAGATCATAGATCTCTATCTCAAGATGGCGTTTCAGAAGTTTAACAAACTCTTTCTCTCCTTTCGTCTCGAAATGTTCTGTGATGGCCGCTTTCATAGCTTCAAAGAAAGTGGCCGCTTCATTCAGCAGACAGGTGGCCAACGATGCTGATATCTGGTAATGTTTTATCTTGAATGTGGGATGCTCAAGTGTCTGCAGTTGCGTCATTTGCTCGAAATAGATAAGGTGGCCTTTATCGCTGAAATTATGAATCCAGTATAGACATTCGTCCTTCCACCCTGCAAGGGTGCTTTCCTGCTTTGACAACCGCTTATTTTAGAATGATCGCCCGTTTCTCTGAAGGTGGAAGCATTGAGAGAGGTGGCTTGCCTGCCCTCAATCTCATTTCGTCAAATACGATAGTTGCTAGAGCATCCAGCTGATCAGGTGTCAGACTGGCCACATAATCGACTATCTGTCTTTCTCGCAACTGGGCTTTCAGCTCGGCCACTAGCATAGGATCTTCAATCTTGTCTATATGGTTTAGAACAATAATTCCGACATCCAAGGCCTTGGGATTCTGTAGGGCCTTCAGACCCAGTGGCAGGATTTCGGCCAGTGCGTCTGTGCGTGTGTAGGTTTGTCCCGGCCTTTCCTTCACACGATCGGCCACCAAAATGTCAAGTTCTTTCAGTATGGCTGAATCGATCCTAGCAGTTATGCTTGTTGTATCTTTACTTGGTTTGGCCATTATTTTCTACAATCACAATTAGGAATGTCCCAACAGTCATGTAATCCCTCACGAGTATGGTTCCACAGATGGAATTTATCTGAACAATTGCATTTTTGCCAGGCGATATAAGAGAGCTCCCTGATACAATCTTCATGATTTCCGAGGCGACAGTAATTGCAAGTATTATCCACTTTTAATATCCTTCAAATTTGTGATGATTCTTTCTATTTCTATGACGGCTTATCCCAATATAGGATCTAAATTCTCGACCGCATACAACACATTTTTTCTTTCTTCTCTTAGTATCGTAAGGGGAATATCCTTCGTCTCGTGAAGACGGTTGTGTCATGACCAATGTATAGTCAAGAGAAATATGTCTCCCTATCAGCAGGCTCGACATATTCGCCAAGCACTTTTTCTATAATATCTCGCTCTCGCCATGCCTCAAGCCTCGCAGGATTGATTATCCAGCTTGATTTTCTCCTGCCTTTCTTGTCTGTAACCCATGATCTGACTGCGCCATAAAGGCCAAACAAATCCATATCCAAGCTATCGTCATGAGAGAAACGGATAGTCATTCCCATATTCTGCGCCTCAATGAGCAGATTACGGTGAAATTCTGCCGTTCCTGTCCTGATGAATTTCAAGACTTCAAATTGCTGTTCGGTCTTGGCGATGTTGATTTCAAGCGGAATGTGGTTATACCAAAACCGGTATAATTTGCACTCTTTTGGCTTGGCCGCTCTTTTGGATTTTCTTTTTCTCTTTTTCTTTTCCTTTCCCTCCTCCGGCTCTTCCTTCCTCAACTCTTCGTCCATGAATTTGATGTTACCCTGCTGTGACTGATCCTTCAAAATCTCAGTTAGTTTGTGCTGGAAAGATAGCATTGTATCAGGACTGGGGTCGTAGCGCAGCCATACCACCAGATCGCCATCGTGGACCATTGTATTCCCACGCCTAAAGCCCCCGCATAATTCCCATTGATAGACGAAATTGCCCAGTTTGGAGATTACCTGTGCGGCCACTTTTTTCACATCTTCGGCCTTGTGAAGTTGTTTCCTTACATCAGAGGACCTTTTGAATCCTGCCGGTTCTTCTCTGGTATATAGCTCATAGTCTGACTGCATTTGATTGAGGAATTCCTCAGAATAGCCTTCCAGACTCATCTATTCTGATTGGAATCCCCTCTGGACTTCGATGGATTGTATTTCCATCTTCCATCTTTGCCCTTCTTGACTCCAAAGTAGTCTCTCATTTTCTGCAAACAACTAGGACAAACAATCTGATTTATGCCACCAACTCTGCCACAAATATAACAGATCTTCTTCCATTCCAATTACCTATATGGTAACTGGCAGTATGAAGCATACCCGCTGTCTCTTGCCACAACGCTCACAGTGATAATTCAACGGAATGCCAGTTTCTTGCGATTTTTTCCATTCTTCCTTCAATGACATATCGAAGGCTCTATGCGTGTGGCCACATATCACGAGCACTATCAAGAATCTGATTCTGCCTATTCTTTTTGCAGAGTCGGCCTTGTGCTCTAGTTTTCGCCTGCGAACCTGAAAGTTGCAACAAGGGCAGAGGTCTGGCCTATTCCTTGCAATTGGCAGGACCATATGTATGACGCAGTGGCCACAATAGCAGTGATCCGGCTCTAGCCATGCAGAAGATCTTGCCTTATGCTTAAGACAGCGGCCAGCACAGCCAAGAGCCGAGTTTTCAACGGGCGTAGGATCGGCTAGTGTTGACATACTAGTTTTTTCTCTAGCCAGTGATTAATCTCTAGCATAATCTGGGTGTCTGACTCTGGCTTGTCGCCTACCAACCAGCTTGTTTGCAGCCTGACGGTTGCTATTCCGAACTTTTGTAATGTTCTGTCTCTGAAATCATCATCTATCTTGTTGTGCCTGCTGCTATGGCCTTGCCCGGGCTCCTGGCCATCAATCTCTATGATAAAACATCGGCCGCTTGGAGTTTGAGCAAAGATATCAGCCGTCCATTCTCTGCGGTCTTTGTCTGTCATTATAGTTGGAAATTTGTATCCACCAATGCCTCTTGACCAATCATTTTCGTATATGTGATATCCTCTAAGCCTCAAAATGGTCTTGGTCCAAGCCACTGCTTCCCTATGTCCCCGACCCTCAGCCAATCCGTTTGGATTCTCTGACTATCATTTTTGCACGATAATCGATTTTTTCAAAAGTCGCTACAAATGCACTTGCGATTTGCTCGTCTGTGTATTTTTGATAAGGGTCTATCATAGCGTCAGTAATTCAGGGTTCAGCCTGATCTTTCCATCCCGCTTTTCAATCAGTGTCAAAGTGGCCAGATTGGAAAGGTATGTTCCAAATGTCCCTGATTCAGCAGTGAAATCCGTAGCAGCGGCCAATTCTTCCTTCGTCCATTCCTTGCCCGGCTCTCTGAGTATCGTTTCATAGATACGTTTCTGGCCGCCATTTCCCATCTTGTTCAGCCAGGAGGTTAAAGCCTGTATGGGTGTATTAAATTGTATAGGCTCAACATCGGCAGGAAGTGTTTTCAGCCTGTATGTCTGACCATTTTGTTCTATAAAGTCGGCAGTTTTCAACCCGCTAAGATATGTTCCAAAAGTGCCGCTTTCGGGAGCAAAGCCGGTCATTGCTCCAATCTGGCTTTTTGTGAAGAATCTATCAGGCTGCAGGGCCAAGAATTGCAGGATCTTTTTCTGGCCGCTATTGAGTTTGGTCTCTTCAATGGCCGGCGATGTTATCTCCGCCGATTTTGTGGCAGTTGGAAGAGATATTGGTATTGCTTTCGCTGGTGGACTGTGGCGAGTGAGATCTGGTGGGATGACTGGCTCTGGTTTCAAATATGTGTTGTTTAGAACTGCCATAACCTGAGAAGAGATATTTTCCAATACAGCCAGCAATTTTCTCTCTCTTAGAAGATATGACTCTTTAATTCTATTCGCCTCAGCTAATCCTCTATCGAATCCCGCTCTCTCTGCCTGTCTAACAATAGTTGGATCTATTGCTGGTTTTGCCTGTTGCACAGCGTTGCGCAGCCTGTAGACTTCAGACTGTAATTCTGAATTCTTGCGCTGATAATCTGCAATTGTCCTCAATTCTGCTTCCGCCTGCTGTGGTAGATCGGCCAGTTTTGCTAGGATGGTCTGAGCCTTCTCTGTCTCTACGGCCTGAAAGTGGCCGACTTTGCCAGGCTCTAGATGCCTTGTCTTGACCGGCCCCGCCTTGATTAGAATGACTTCGTTGGATATCGCTGGACCGACTGCATAGAATTGGTGCTTAATTTTGGTCAGGCTCATTTCCTGTTCTCTGTTGGTGAAGCCTAGCTCACTAGCTGAGCGCTTGCGGTCCACATCCATGCTGGCCAATCCTACAAGTTTATTCTGGCACTGGCTGGCGGCATCTTTATTCAGTTTTGCGGGTCGTTGAGTGGCCAGAACCCCACATAGACCCCGCTTCCTGCCTCGGCTCATCAACTCATTGATGGCCTCAGTGGCCTCACTTTCGCCATGGCCTTTCTCTGGACAGAAAACATGGGCTTCGTCTATGACCACCAGCGTTTCTCTGTTCCAAAGGTCTTTTGGAGTTTCAATGAGACTTTCTAGGAAGAGGCGGACGAACTTCTTTCTGTCCTGCTGAGTGAGTTCAGATAGGTCGATTATGATGTTTGCATTGAGTTCCAACACCTTGCGAGCAAGTAAAGTGGCCGACCTAGTATCTGCTGGAATTTGGCCACCTTTCCCTGCCAGCAGGTATTCGAACTTTTCTCGCAGAGTCACGAAATCCCCTTCCATGTCCAGGATTATCTGCTGAACTTCGCCATGTGTTTCTTCAAGCAGTTTGCGAATGATGTAGGATTTCCCACCGCCACTGGTAGCCTGAACTAACAGACGGCCCTTGATCAGCTCGTGAATATCGATCAAGACTGGCTTTCCTGTGGCCACTTCCAGCCCGATTATTATGTTGCTCAACGTTGGAGTTTTAACTCCAGCTGCAGGCAACCCGCAGCATCAATTCCCACAACCCTTCGGATTCTGGGCGTTTTCTTGATTCTCTCATAAAATTTGGCTAGTATTTCTTCCATTATAGCCGTTCCATAATATCGCTTCAATTCTTCCATGTGGCCTTTTGCGATCCTGCGTCTGATATTGCGCAACTCTTGTTTTTCCCTGCCTGTCAGAACATTCCACATAGGCAGCACCATATCCCTTGATCCGCCGTAGCCACCGAATTTGCTTGTAACCTTAGTAGCCATTGAAGGGTTCTGTTTCTCAGCCTTAGCCTTCTGCCTGGCCAACTCTTTGCGCAGTTTTTTTCCTTCCTCCGATGAGAGTGTGGGAATGAGAGCATTCAATTCCATATCTCGACCATCTATCTCCACCATGGAGATCCTGCATGTGGCCATGTCCAACTCAGGGTCTATGGCCAGAACTTCGATTTTTTCGCCGTAGATGATGGTCATTAGACTGGCTCCCCTACCTTGAATTGAACGGCAAACTTTCCATCCGTCCTGATTGAAAATCCGCTCTGTTTTTTGTCCCAGTTCATCTTGTCGATTGTGGCCGCTATCTCTCCCACTTTCTTGCGAGGGACAAAGATCCAGAAATCGAGGATTTTATCGGCCGTTGTGAACTGGGCCTTAGCAAGCTGGTCCTTCAGATCGGCCACTTCTGCTTTGTATTCTTCTATCTCACGCTTCAGAAGGTCTATCTTCTCTGATTCGTCTCTTGTCAGCCTAGTGACCAGCTCATCTTCCAATTCTTTGATTTGCTTCCTAGCCGATTCTAACGCTTCTGAAAGGTTCTCTTTCTCTTTCGTGCGCTGTAGGTCCGAGGCAATCTTATCGTAATGCTCAGCATCGTGTTTGTATCCTCTCAAGGCCTGTTGAACAGGATAATGAGGGTCGTCTTCAGGCAGACATCGGCCGTAAAGGAGTTGTTCTAAAAGTGGCCGATTGTCCTGTGTTATAGTGTTGGACACTTTCTCTTCTGCGGATAGGAATTCAGAACAACAACATTTCTTTTCACAGCAATATCCCTCATCGTCATGTTCACTTCGTTTATGGCCGCAGATATCTCTTGCACAGATATCGATGCCTTCCGCAGAGGTGGCCGCTGACTTGCCATCCCCTTCCTTCCTTACGCCAGCGGCCACTTTCTCCTTCTTCTTTTCCTCCGGCTCAGATTCTTCTTCTGTTTCAATCTCTGTAATGTAGAAGGTTTCGCCACAACCGGAACAGACTATTTCACCTAGATCCTTCGGGTTTGGAGTCTTTGCATGGCAATCAGGACATTCCTCCATTTTCCCACTCTGGGATTTTGCGCCACCCACTGACTTGGAGGCCCGCTTATATTCAGGCCCCAGGTATTTGCGAAACCATCTATCGCCCTTCCCCGTGCTAGGCCCTAGTTGTTCGGCTATATAGGCACAGATATCACACTTATCCATCGAGCCTGATTGCTCGATAATCAGAGCCAGATCCCGCAAGGCATCGATGGCCACTTCTGCAGTTTCGGCCTTTTTGATGGCCTCTCCTGCCTTTTTGCATAAAAGCTTCAAGTCTGCAGCCATTTAGAGGACCTCGATTATCCCATCAAACAACCTTCTAGCCAGTAGGTATTCCTGCGTCATTACTTGATATTCTGCCTTCATGAGGTATCGGTAGAGCCAACGCAAATCTTTCTTCAGCTCTTCCCGCTCCATCATGTAGAATTGGCTCCTGTTGAGTGCTGAAATGAGATTCTTCGCATCGATGGCATGATTCATTTCTGGCTGGCTCTGTATCTGCTTGGCCACTGAGGCCACGATATTGAGCCTCAATTGGATGTGTTCTAAATCCCTGATTGGCTGTGATTCCCCTGCTTGCATTCTCTCACCCTTTTAGTCAGCCTTTTTGTGCTTGACCATAAAGAGGCCGTTTACCACATCTGGTTCTGGTGCTTCGGCCACTTTCTTTGCAAATGTCCCCACCTGCAAGCCGTTATCGCCCCAGACCGGCTGGAAGCCTGAAGCGATCAATGCGTTGACTTCCTGCACAGTGGTGGCCACATCGAATGCCTCTACAGTTGGGTGACGGGGACCACCGAATTTGCTCTTGAATCCTCCCTGCCTGTTTTTGTCGTTATCGAGCTCTTCTTTTGATTTCTGAACAAAGAACTTGCCCTTGCCGTCCTTGCTGGCCTCAGTCCTGTAGTAATATCCCTGATATTCGATCCATTCTCCGCCAGGATTATTGAGAGAAGCGGCCAGTTTTGAAACGAGATCCGAAGGCATTTTTCCGAGGTCATCAGTCTTGGCCCAGTAGCGCCCATTCTCATTTGTCTTGTTGAAGGGCGGGCAAAGTGGCCGTGTTTGCTGACTCAATTAACCTTCCCCTCCGGGAAAATTGTATGACCATTCCAAGGGCAGTCAGGTTCACATTCTTTCTTGTGAAGCGCAATCAGAGCGTCAATGTCATTTCTGTTCATTGCCTTGGCGGCAGCCTTCTGGTCCTGCACTTTTCGCAGAAGTTTAAGACGAATTGGAACTTCTTTGGGGTCCTTGTTTTCTTTGATATATGCAATTCTGTTTTCGATTGGCTCATAAGTTCGCTCAATTAGCATTTCATGATGGATGTGCCAGTAAAGCTCATGGGTTATTGGATTGGGAGGAGCAACTTCTCCTAGTATCACATCTCCCTTTTTGACTTCAGCCTCGACCTTTTGCAGATTTCTATTATCAAATCCTACGGCTATTCTCAGGCCGGAAACAAACTTTGCCCTTATTCCGTAAAGGAGCGATATGATCCCCTGCCCAGCCTCGATT
>Ga0070739_10003167_pt1 | contig 20879 bp, 15 predicted proteins | sample Coa_R1_7_FD_66445 | JGI IMG/M metagenome (GOLD analysis project Ga0070739, IMG submission 66445) | Surface soil microbial communities from Centralia Pennsylvania, which are recovering from an underground coalmine fire - Coalmine... | ecosystem: Environmental > Terrestrial > Soil > Unclassified ... | reverse complement strand
AAGTTCCGCACGATGTCGGAACTCGACGCGGCCTCGATCGAGTTCGACCTGCCTCCAGGGCTCGCTCCCGGCGGCGTCGAGGGCGCCGACCGGCGAACCTGGGTCGGGCGGATCCTCCGCGCCACCTCGCTCGACGAGCTCCCGCAGCTGCTGAACGTGCTGCGCGGCGAGATGAGCATCGTCGGCCCGCGTCCCGAGCGGCCCGAATACGTCTCGCGGTTCAGCGCCGAGGTCAACCGCTACGACAGCCGGCACCGCGTCAAGTCCGGGATCACCGGGTGGGCGCAGGTGTGCGGCCTGCGCGGCCAGACCTCGATCGCCGACCGCGTCGAGTGGGACAACTTCTACATCCAGAACTGGTCGCTGGGCCTCGACCTGCGGATCATCGCGATGACGGTGGCCGAGGTCTTCCGCTTCCGCGGTTGACCTACGCGCTCATCTACCACGACGTCGCGGACGCCGCCGACCGGGAGCGCTGCGGCTTCCCCGGCGCCTCCGCCGCGCGCTACAAGCTCGATTGGGCGCAGTTCGAAGCCCATCTCGACGCGATCGCCGCGACCGGGCGGGAAGTCGGGCTCGCGCACAGCGGCGCCGACGTGGCGCTCACCTTCGACGACGGCGGCTCCTCGGCGGTGGCTGTGGCCGAGGCGCTCGAACGGCGCGGCTGGCGCGGGCACTTCTTCATCACCACGGAACGCATCGGGACGCCTGGCTTCATCGACGCAGACGGCGCGCGCGAGCTGGCAGCCCGCGGCCATGACGTCGGCAGCCACTCACACACCCACCCGAGCCGGATCACCGCCCTCGACCGGGAGGCGCTGGGCGCCGAGTGGCGCACCAGCCGCGCGCGCCTCGCGGAGATCCTCGGGCGCCCCCCGGAGACGGCAGGCGTCCCCGGCGGCTATCTGTCCCGGGCGGTCGTCGATGAGGCTGCCCGGGCCGGATACCGCCTGCTGATGACTTCGCAGCCCACCGCGCGCCGGCGGCGCCGGGATGGCCTCGAGGTTCATGGACGCTTCATCATCCGCGCAAGCACGAGCCCGGAGCGGGCGGCCGCCTTCGCGTCGGGAAACCGGGGAGTGACGCTCGCTGCCTGGCTCGACTGGCAGGCCAAGCAGCTCCCCCGCCGTCTCAGTCCGGAGGCCTACGAGCGCCTTCGACGGCTCTGGGCGCGGCGCCGTTCCGGATGAACGCCGCGACCCGTCCCGTCTCGCCCGCCATCGTCTGACGGCGGGCCTGCTCCAGGCCGGCTTCGATCAGCCGTTCACGCAGGGCGGGGTCGCTCGCGATCCGGCCCACCGCATCGGCGGCCGACCGCGCATCGGACGGCGGGATCAGCAGGGCCGCACCACCGACCGCGGCAGGCACGCCCCCGACCGCCGTGGCGACCACAGGGACGCCGCAGCCGAACGCCTCGATCAGGACCTGAGGCATCCCTTCGGTCAGCGAGATGTGCAGGAAGACGTGGCTCGAGCGGTAGAGGTCCATGAGGCCTCCGTGCACGGGCAGGTACCCGTGAAAGGTCACGTGGTCGCTCAATCCCAGCTCGCTCACCCGCGCCTCGAGGGCCGCCTTCATCGCGCCGTCCCCGCAGATCTCGAGGGTCCAGCGCGGGTCGCGCTCGCGCAGGAGGGCAAGCACTTCGGCGAGCAGCAGCGGGTTCTTCTCCTGGTCGATCCGGCCGACGCTGAGCAAGCGCAGGGCGCCGGCGTAGGACCGCGCCGCTGCGCTGGCGGCGCCGGTCTCGACGTCCTCGTCGCTGATCAGCGAGACCGCCATCTCGAGCAGCGCCGGCGCGCGCCGATAGCGCTCCGCGAGGTCCGGGCCCACAACGACCACGGTCGAGCGGCGCGCCAGCCGCCGCCATGCCCACTCGAGGATGTCGGCGGCCAGGTGCATCCAGCGCCGGTTGGGGCGTCGGCTCCGCACGTAGCTGGGGAAGTCCTGACGGACGCCGAGCACCAGCGGGCGGCGCCTGAGCCGCGTGACCAGCGCGAACGCCACGGCATGCGGATAGGGCCCGAGCAGCCACACCCGGTCGGCGTCGGCGATCGCGCGCCAGAAGCGCACGACCGACCGGACGAGCGAGGAGCCAACGGCAACCGGCTGCGTGAGGCTCGGATAGTGAGGCAGCGCCACGAACCGCACGTTCCGGGGCAGGGCGTAATGGCAGTCTCGCGGCTCCGGATCCTCCCTTCCCACGATCGTCAGCTCGTCGAAGTGATCGACGAGCCCGCCCAGGAAGACCGCGAAGGCACGCTCGCCGTAGAGGGTGCCGTCGATCCGGTGATACACGTACTCGGTGAACGCGACGAGCTTCACGCGGCGAAGCGTAGAGCGGCCTCGCGTGGCGCTCGCGGCCGGCGGTCGACGGCGGGCTCGCGTGTCCCGCGGCTAAATGCTCCCCGCCAGACGGGGGCCGCTCGAACGCCGACGGTCTCTGTGGCGGTGAGCACTAAGATGCCCGCCCCTGAAAGGACAGCGACACCAACCCTCCGCCCCCGCCCCGGCGACGGTCCCCGCCGGGGACGCCGGGACCCCGGAACGCGTGCGTGTCCTGTTCCTGATCGATTCGCTGTGGTGCCACGGTGGCGCCGAGCGCTTCGCGCTCGGCCTCGCCACGCACCTCCCCTCCGAACGCTTCGAGGTGAGCGTCTGCACGACCCGGTTCACGGAACCGGAGGCGGCCGCAGTGCTCGAGGAGCACGGCATCCGCCACCTGAACCTCGGCCGCGCCGCGCGCTGGGACCTGCACCGGTTCGGTCCGCTCGTCTCGCTGCTGCGCCATCACGCATTCGACATCCTGCACTCGCACATGTTTGGCTCGAACCTGTGGGCGTCACTGTTCGGGCGGGCGTGCGGCGTGCCGGTCGTGATCGCCCATGAGCACAACTGGTCCTATTCGGGCAATCGCCTTCGGATGTGGCTCGATCGTGAGGTGATCGGCCGGCTCGCGACCCGGTTCGTAGCCGTCTCACACGCCAACGAACAGCGGATGACGCAGATCGAGCGCATCCCGGCGGAGAAGATCGTCGTTCTCCCCACCGCCTACATCCCGCACCAGCCGGCGGACGGTCCCGACCTGCGTCGGGAGCTGGGGCTGTCGGGCTCCGCGCGCCTGGTCGTCTCGGCGGCGATCCTGCGCCAGGAGAAGGCGCTCGAGGTCCTGCTCGAAGCCCACGCTCTGGTGCGGGACGCGGAGGCGGATGTCCATCTGGTGCTCGTCGGCGACGGTCCGACGCGCCCCGAGCTCGAGCGCCGCGCGGCAGAGCTGGACATCGGCGACAGCGTGCATTTCGTCGGGGTGCGGTCGGATGTCGACGCGATCATCCTGCAAGCCGACGTCTGCAGCATGTCTTCGGACTGGGAGGGCATGCCGCTGTTCGCGCTCGAGGCGATGGCCGCCGGCGCGCCGATGGTCGCCACCCGCGTCGGCGGCCTCCCGGAGGTCGTCGAGGACCAGGTCACCGGTCTGCTCGTGCCGCCTCGCTCACCCGAGGCGCTTGCCGAGGCGCTCCTCGCGGTCCTGAGGGATCGGGAGCTGGCCGGTCGCCTCGCAGAGGCGGCCCGCGCCCGGAGCCACGAATTCAGGATCGAGGCCGTGGCCGCGCGGTTCGCGGGCCTCTACGAGACCCTCCTCGAAGAGCAGAGCACGTCCCGCACGACCTGAGGCTGGACCCACCGGCCCGGCGATCGTCTCGGCGGATCCGGGCTGAACGTCCACCCTGGGTCAAGGTCGGGTCGTGATCGACCGAAAATCGATACGATCCCGGGCGTCCAGGTGGACAACGCGGCGGGGTCATTGTCGTGCGCGTTCGCCTGGACGCGTGTCACTCCCAGCACCTTCCTCGGATCGTCCTGCCAGTTGACATGAGTGGATCGCAACTCGCACGCGCCATCTTCGGCGCCCGCCGGCTCGCGTTGCTCGGTGCGCTCGCGCTGCTCCTGGCCGCTCCGGTCGCCGCCTGCGCCGCCGGCGGCCCAGCGCCACCCACGGCCGTTCCCTCCCATGTCCCAACCTGGGCCTATGACGATGGATGCAACGGCGGAACGGGCGCCTCGGCGAGGCTCGTCCGTGCGTGGCTGAGCTTCGCCGAGAGTGACTGCGGACCGCGAGATCACAAGGCGGCGCGCAATTGCCGCTCTCGGCACGCCACCTTCTGCGCGATCGTCCAGTACCTCGACGCCACTTGGATCTACGCCGACGGCGGGGTGCCGATCAGGGGAGCCGCCCGCGAGAGCTGGTGGCTGCACCAGCCGGGCTACCACGACGCAGCCCACCGAATCTCGGCGTCAAACTACGGAGGCGGGACGCTCCTCAATCAGGACAGCGCCGCTGCGCGCGCCTGGTTCCGCCGCTATCTGCGCCGTCACTACAACGAGTACACCGGGTTGCTGATGGACAACGAGGCGGCGAGCCTGAGCGCCGAGCTCTACCACGCCGGCCTGCGGTCGAGCGACGAGATCCGGACCAATCGGGCCCTCCAGGCCGCTCACCGCAGAATGGCCGCCGCGTTGACGCACCGCAACGGGCAGCCGTTCCTCCAGATCGACAACGCGCTCGACCCCAATCCGTATCTCACGACGCCTTTTGGGATGCTCGACCGGGGCACCGGGGTTCAGGGGCTGATGGTGGAGGATGCCCCGTTCGCGGGCGGGACGATCGCGCCCTACTACTCGAATCTGCTCGACGAGATCGCCTCGGTCGACGCGCGCCCGCACGCCTTCCTCGTGATCGTCTCCTATGACACGAGCGGGTCCCTGCAGGCACGCCGCGTCCAGGCAGCCACGGAGTGGCTCGGATATGCGGGGACGCACCTGGTCAGCTGGGCTGCCCTCGAGACCACGAACCAGCATCTCGCGGTCTGGCCAGAGGACGGGATCGTTCCGACCGAGCCGCTCCAGACGATGTCCCGCCCCCGCGGGGCCGGGTGCCTGGCCGGGAGAGGCAAGCTCTGCCACCGCGGCGGCCACCTGCGCCTGCAGGTGGCGCCGGGCGTCTACCGCCGCGAGTTCGCGAACTGCTTCGACCGGAAGGTCCCGTTCGGACAGTGCGCGGCGATCGTCAACACGACGGGCTCCCCGGTGACCGTACGCGCTTCGTGGCTGCACCAGGCCTACTCCCACCAGATCACGATGGCCGGCGGCGACGTGCAGTCGGGAGGTCGCGTCGAGTTGGCCGCCGAACCCTTCGCGGCAGGCACATCTGTCGTGCCGCCGAACGACGCGCTCCTGCTCAGCCGCTGAGCATCCGCCGAGCGGCGCTGCTGCTCAGCCGCTGAGCACCCGCCCACGGCGCTGCTGCTCAGCCGCTGAGCACCCGCCGACAGTGCTGCTGCTCAGGGCGTGAGCCACCGGCCCCAGGCCAGGTCGCGGTCCGACCAGCTCCGGTCGAGGCCGCCCCGCCGTCGAGGTTCCTCGACGCCTGGATCCTGGACATCCGTTCGAGGCGAGCGTCCATCATCCATGGAAATCCCCTTTTCAGGTCGATGGGTCTGCCATGCACGGATGCCGCCCCCCTCACTCGACCTCCTCCGGCCAGAGCGAGCGCTCATGGCCGTCTCCGCGTCGTCTTCTCAGCCCCAGCCGGGTTCTCGCCACCGCCTCGGTGGCCCTGGTGCTGCCCGCGACCGTATTCGCCGCCCCCAACCGGCAAGCGGTCCCCACGGCACGCGCACATCGCGCAGGCATCCATCTGGCGCTTCGCTCCGGTCGATCCTCCGTCCGGCTCGTCCCCGGCCACACCGTGCGACTCGTCGTGCGCAGCACGGGCCGCTCACACCGGCTGATGCGGCTGATGGTCAGTGGCCTTCCGGTCGGCGCCAAGGCCACTTTCCGCCCTGACCGGATCCGCGCCGGGCAGACGTCCGTGCTGCGCATCCACGGCTCACGTAGCGCCCGCACCGGCCGCTACGTCCTGCGCATCCGCGCCGTCCGGCTTCAGGTCATCGCCTACGCGGCGGCTGTCCGCCGCACGTCCTCTCGCCCGACGCGAACCGTTGGCGGCTTGCAGCTGCCGATGTTCGTGTCCTGGGGCCCTCGCCGCCACACGCCGCGCACCACCACCACGACCTCGTCCCCCACGACTTCGACGACCTCCACGACGAACACGACTTCAACGACTTCCACGACGAACACGACGAACACGTCCACGACCTCCACGACGAACACCTCCAGCACGAGCTCGTCACCGTCGAGCGGGTCATCGACCGGCAGCTCCGACTCGTCGACCGGCTCCTCCGGCTCGTCGACCAGCAGCACGACGAGCTCGGATCCTTCCGGCGTTCCGGCGCACGTCCCCACCTGGGCGTACGACGACGGCTGCAACGGCGGCAGTGGAGCGTCAGCCAGTCTCGTCGATCAGTGGGTCACGTTCGCCGAGAGCTCCTGCGGGCCGAACGCGACCAAGGTCCAGAGCGACTGCGCGAACGGAGCCTGCACCGCGGTCCAGTACCTCGACGCCAACTGGATCTACAGCACCGGAAGCGTCCCCGTTTCCTCAGCGGCCTCGGAGAACTGGTGGCTCCATCAGCCCGGTCAGAGCGACTCTGCGCACCGCCTCGCGAGCTCCGGCTACGGCGGCGGCAACCTGCTCAACCAGAGCAACCCCGCCGTCGACGCGTGGTTCCAGAACTACGTCCAGAGCCACTACAACGGTTACGGCGCGCTGATGATGGACGACAGCTCCTCCAGCCTCAGCGGCGAGACCTACGCCTCCGGGTATTCGTCGAGCCAGGAGCTGACGAGCGACGCCGCGATGCAGTCTGCTCACGAGGACATGGCCGCCGCGATGACCCACACCGACGGCAGCTCGTTCCTCCAGATTGACAACGCTCTGAACCCGAACCCGTATCTGGCGATGCCGTTCGGGATGCTGGGTCACCCGTCTGGGGTCCGGGGTCTGGTCTCGGAGGGCTCGCCGATCTCGAACGGCTCGATCATCAGCTATTACTCGACGCTGCTGGACGAGCTCGCCTACGTCGACGGCACCTCGAACGCCTTCGCGGTACTGCTCTCCTATGACTCGTCGGGGAGCAGCCAGGCCCGCAACGTGCTCACCGCGACCGACTGGCTCGCCTACTCGGGTGACCACGTCGTCGACTGGGCCGACCTCGAGACGAACAGCAACGACCTCGCAGTCTGGCCCGAGGAGGGCATCGTCCCGACGTCTCCGGTCCAGTCGATGGGCGCGCCCGGTGGTACGGGCTGCCTGGCGGGGACCGGCAAGGTCTGCACGAGCGGAGGGCACACGAGCCTCCAGGTCGCCCCCGGCGTCTACCGTCGCGAATTCGCCGCCTGCTACGACCAGGGTTCGCCGATCGGTCCGTGCGCCGCGATCGTCAACGACACGGGCTCAGCCGTCACCGTCCAGTCCGGCTGGCTGACCCAGAGCTACGCGCACCAGGTCACCTACAGCGGTGGCGACGTCCAGTCCGGCGGCACGGTGAACCTCAGCGGTGGCACGTTCCACGCGGGCAGCACGACGGTTCCCGCTGACAACGCGGTCCTGCTCAGCCAGTAGCCACCGCGGCCGGTCTCTCGCGCAGGTCACCCGGGGAGAAGCCGGCCGCGAATCCCCCCCCAGGCCATCCGCAGCTCGGCGGGTTTGACCTCGCGGCTGAGCAGCAGCACGGACAGGTAGGCGAGGAGCGCGGCGATCGCTCCGCCCACCCACTGCCAGATGGCGAGGTGCCCCGTGCCGAACAGGTACAGCACTCCGGCCATCGCCCCAGCCCCGAGCAGCGACCGCAGCATGCAGAGGCCCAGTCTGCCCACGGGCATGTGCACCATGCCCACGAACAGCCACAGGTTGGCCAGGACATACGCGAGTTCGACGACATCGTCGGCCAAGGCCGCTCCGAGCAGGCCGATCGCCTTCAGCAGCACGTACGTGCTGACCACCCCGAGGGCGAGCGTCGACAGCATCACCGGAACACGACGTCGCGCTTCGCCGAGGTAGGAGATCCCGAGGGTCACCAGGGCCGCCGGACCGCTGAGAAGCGCGTACGGAGCGAGCAGGCGCATGATCTGATCCGCCTTCGGATAATGCGGCCCGAGCAGCAGCCCCACGATCGGCGTCGCCCACACCACGAGGGGCGCGATCGCGGCGGCCTGAACGATGATCAGGTAGCGCAGCCCGCGTTCGAAGGCCGCGACGTCGGGCGAGCCCGCGGCCAGGGATAGTCGCGGGGCCACTCCCGCCGCCATCGCCGTGCCCAGGTAGCCGAGGATCGTGATGATCCGCATGACGGCGCCGAAGCTTCCGACCGCCACGGTGCTGAGAAGGAGCCCGATCAGGATCACGTCGATTTGGGTGATCGCGCTCCAGCTGACCTCCACCAGGAACATCACGCCGGCATAGCGCGTGAGCCGGCCGAGGGCGAGCTGTCGCGGCGGCTCTCGGCTCCCGGCGCGGCTGCGGCCCAGCAGGCGGAAGGCGAGATAGGTGCCGATCACGCAGGCGGCGGCGTAGCCCGCCGCCTTGCCCAGCATCGCGCCCGCTGCCCCCGCCCCCAGCACGACGAGGAGAACTCCGCACCCGGTCTCGGTGATGCTCTCGGCGATCGTCATGAACAGGGTCACCGAGACCCGCCGAAGCGAGGTGCCCGCCGACGAGAGGAGCGCGAACACCGCTTGCCCCGTGAGGGCCACCGCGGCCCACCGCAGAGGCCACGCCAGATGCCGCGCGCCATAGAGATGAGCGACGAGACCGGCCGCCGCGAACAGGGCCAGGCCGACGAGCGCCGCCACCGAGACTTGCAGCCTGAGCCCTAGGCGCAGGATCGATCGCAGCTGCTGAAGGTCGCCGAGGTGATCGGCGAGAAACCGCCCGATCGCCAACGGGAGCCCCAGATACGCGGGATACAGGAGCAGCCCCGAGATGCTCGTGGCCAGCGCGTACACGCCGTAGCCCCTGGCCCCGAGCGCACGCACGAGGTACAGCGTCAGCCCCGCCGTGCAGGCGAGTGAGATGACCTGGGCACACAGCTGCAGGAGCGTGTTGCGCGCCGCCCCGGGATCGCTCAGTTGGGCGGCCGCGCCGGTCGCGCCCACTCCGCCCTCCGCGCCGGCGCCGGTCGCACCCACTCCGCCCTCCCCGCCGGCGCCGGTCGCACCCACTCCGCCCTCCCCGCCCGCGCCCGAGGAGGAGATGTCCGAGCTCAAGATGGGACGACCGCCTCGTAGAGATCGACAAGGTCCTTCGCCCACTCCGCGAGTCCGTGCCGTTCGGCGCGCTGGCGGGCGAGCCTCTCGTGGCTGGAGCGTGCCTCCGGCGACAGCGCCGCGAGCCGCTCGACAACGGCCGCGGCCGGACCGGGATCGCGCGGTATCACCTCGCCGCCCGGGAGACCATCCAGCAGCTGCCGGTGCACGGGCAGGTCCGTCGCCGCCACGGGCAGGCCGCAGGCCAGCGCCTCGAGCATCGCCAGCGGCATCCCCTCGTCCTTGCTGCAACTCAAGAAGACGTCGCTCGCGGCGTACAGCTGCGTGACGTCATCGCTCGGCGCAAGCGCCCGCACGTTGGGGTGACCGTCCAGGCGAGCGCGGTTTCGAAGATCCTCCCCGAGCACCGTCACGAGGACCACATCCTCTAGGCCCACCATACGCTCGGCGATCGCCAGCAGCAGCTCGCCGCCCTTGACCTCCCAGTCCCAACCGAAGTGCAGGACCACGCGAGCCTCCTCGCTCAGACCGAGAGCGCGTCGTGCCGATCGCCGCCGCTCGGGCGTGGCCGGCACGAAGCGGTTCAGGTCGATCGCGTTCGGGAAGTCGACAAGCTTGTCGGCCGGGGCCCCGCGGCTGCGCAGCATCTCGCGCAGATCCGGGCTCACGCACAGGATGCGCGTGACGAAGGGCGCGAGCAGGCGATACCTCAGCGTGTTGCGGATTCGGATCTTCCGCCCCTCGGAGAGCCGTGTGTGCGCGTGCCAGAAGACCGACGCACGCCGAAATCGCCCACCGACCAGCGCGGCAGCGATGTCGAAGCCGCTGAAATGCGTGTGTACCACCACCGGGCCGGTGCACTCGCCGACGATGCGGGCGATCTCCCGAACCGCCGGCCGCAGCCCCTCACGGCGCGAAGCGCCGAGATCGACGAACCGCACCGGCAGGTCTTGGTCCAGGTCGGCCAGCCACGGCCGATCGCGAGCGATGTCGGAGAACACCAGCGTCGTCGGGTAGCCCCTCGCCCCAGCCTCGCTCGCCGCGGCGGCGAGCATCGCGATGAACGAGCCGCCATACGGCCCTCCGTACGCCGCGCAGTGGACGACCTGCATCGGCGAGCCGTTCGACACGGCGCCCGATTCTACGGCGGGTACCGGCAGCATCAGCCCACGATCGCGGCGCGAGTGATGCTTCGGCTGGGCTTTTCACTAGCGTGTCGCTCGTGACCGCTCAGCCCGATATCGAGCCGGACCGCGACGATCAGCCTGCCGTGGACTGCTCCGTGCTGATCCCGGTCCTCAACGAGGAGAGCCACATCCGTCGCACGGCGGCCGCGATGCTTCGCCAGCGGTTCCCCGGGACGCTCGAGTTCATCTTCGCCGACGGCGGATCGACCGATCGGACCCGTCAGATCCTCGAGGAGATGCGCCGCGAGGATCCGCGCATCCGGATCGTCGACAACCCGCTGAGGAACGTCGCAAGCGGGCTGAACGCCTCGCTCGCAGGCGCCCGCGGACAGTGGGTGGCACGGATGGACGCGCACGCCGACTTCCCTCGGGATTATCTCGCGCTCGGCGTCGAGCGCCTGCGGCGCGGAGACACCCGCTGGGTGAGCGGGCCGGCCGTGCCCCGGGGGACGAACGCGGTGTCGCGCGCGGTGGCGCTCGCGCTGCGGACTCGCCTCGGCCGGGGCGGCTCGCGAAAGTGGGCCATCGAAGCGGCGGGGCCGGGAGCTGAAGTGGAGCTCGACTCAGGGGTCTTCGCCGGGATCTGGGAGCGTGAGGTGCTCCTCAGCTACGGCGGGTGGGACGAGCACTGGCCACGCAACTCCGACTCCGAGCTCGCCGGCCGCTTCCTTGGCAACGGCGAGCGCCTCGTGTGCCTTCCGGCGATGGCGGCCGGCTATGTTCCCCGCGGCTCGATCGCCGGGCTCTTCCGGCAGTACCTCGACTACGGCGACTTTCGAGCCAAGACGGCGCGGCGCCACCCTCACACGCTGCGCCGCTCGCACCTCCTCCCGCCGGCTGTGGTCATCGCGATCGCGGCGTCGCTGATCGCGCCCCGCCGCCCTCGTGCGACGGCGCGCGCGGGGATCGCCGGCTACGCCGCCCTGCTCGTTGCCGCCGCCGCCCGTACCTACGCCGAGACCGGCGAGCGGGAGGCGGCACTGATACCGCTCGCGCTTGCGGCCATGCACCTCGGTCACGGCGCCGGGTTCCTCCGTGGCGCCGTCCGCCACGGCCCACCCCTCGCCGCGCTGGCCCGGCTGCGAGGCGCAGGGGAGGCGCCGACCGGCGACGGGTCTCCCCCGGTCTTCAATCCCTCACTGGCCTAGCTGCTTCAGGGCGGCCTTCTGGACGGGATGGAGCTCCCGGACGACCGGCCGCTCGATCCTCTCAGCCGGCGCGCAGGGCCGACGGGCGGCCAACGAGCGCGTGCTCGCGCTCGGCCCGATGTGCGAGCGAGAGCAGCACCGGCCCCAGCGCCAGCACGATCCACAGGGATTTCTCGTACTCACCCGCCACGAAGAACTCGGACGTGAGGATCGCGACGAGTGACAGGACAACCGCCCGCGAGAGCAGCTCCATCCTTCGGTCGCCGAGACCCTCGAACATCCAGCTCGCCCGGATCGGCGCGGCCAAACCCAGCGCCAGCACCGCAACGAGAGTGATCACCCCGGGGATGCCCAGATCGGCGCCCGCCTCGATGAAGGCATCGTGAGCGACTTTCGGGGTCGTGATGAAGTAACCGGCTTGGAGGGCGCCCGGTTGGTCTATGTACTGCCGCGACACGACGATGAAGTTGTCGTTGCCGACCCCGAGCAGGGGGTGCGCCTTGATCACCCGCCAGCCGACCGTCCAGATGCTGGACCGGCCCGAGGTGTCGCTCATCGTCACGCGCTCGCGCGCCGTGAGCGGGGCGAAAACGAAGAAGTAGCTGACGGTGGCGGTGGCCCCGATCACGAGCAGGACGGCGGCCTGCCGGCGCCAGCGCCCGCCGAACAGGACGGCTCCGACCATCACCGCCGCGAACGACAGGAGCGCCTCGCGCGAGAGAGTGCTCACCAGGCCCGCGAAGATCACGACCAGGGCGAGCGCCGCCAGGAGCTTCGCGCGAGACGACCTGACCATGACGCCACCGAGCGCGAGGACCAACGGCACCGCGGCCGCGAGGACCACCCCCTCCGCGTTCGGGTCGCCGACCGTTCCCGTCGCGCGCGAGTCCGATGCCGGATGCGCGAATCCGTACAGAGCCGAGATCACCGCCCCGACGACGAAGGCGCCCAGAACCCAGACCACGTGCCGGGGCTCTCGCAGGGCAGCGAAGGCGATCGGCAGCAACATCATGTCGAGTGCGTAGCGGCTGGTGCCGTTGAGCGCGTCACTCGGGCTCTCCGCCCACGCGAAGCTGAGCGCGCACCACCCCAGCATCGCGACGAGCGCAACCACCAGATACGGGTTCTCCCGCACGAACGCTCGCAGGTCGCCACGCCCGCGCGTCGTGATTCGTCCGACCCATGAGGCGAACAGGATCAGACCGATCACCTTCGTGCCGCTGAACGAGCCGGTGCTCGACAGCAGGTCGAGGAACGACACGGCTGTGAACAGCATGAAGCCGAGCGCGAGATCCGTGAGGACGGCCGCTGCGAACAGCGCCCCGCCGGCGGCCAGGATGCCGTACAGAGGCTGGATCCCCGACAGCACGCCGATCGCGGCGCAGATCGGCAGCAGTCCCGCCAGCCAGGCCGCGGTGGTGGTGTCGAACCGGTCGCTGGCTCGGATCACGGCCCGGAGGTGCCGCCCCGCGGGCGGTCTGTCCCCAGACCGGGGGACCGGCGCAGCGAGCTCACGTCGAGCCGCCGCTTGCCACCTTGCGCTGCTGTGACTCGTGGCTCAGCCCAGCCGGCGGTCGGCTCGGGGGCGGGCTCCTTCGGCGTCGACGTCAGGTAGCCGCCGTATTGCGTGTAGGCGCGGTTGGACTCTCCGACGACCACCAGCCCGCTCGCGAGCATCCCGTGCTGGCGCAGCAGCTCGTCGAGCTCGACGAGCTTGTTCAGGCGCGACCGGCCCATCCGCGCGACGATCACGATCTCGTCGGACACCTGGGCAAACGGCAGCGCGTCGATCACCGTCGTCAGCGGCGGCGAGTCGATGATCACGAAGTCCGCGATCGCCCGCGCCTCGCTGACGAGCCGCCGCACCGACTCGTACGACAGCCGGGCGACGAACTCAGCGGCGGTGCTGTGCGCGGCTACGACATCCAGATCGGTCCCGTCGACGGTCACGCGGTTGACGGCCGCGGCCAGCGAAGCCTCCTCGCCCAGCACCGCCTCGACGCCCACGAAGTCGGTCAGCGCGAACAGACCCGCGAACGTCGGACGCCTCAGGTCCGCCTCCAACAGGACCACTCGGGCGCCGGTCTGAGCGACCGCGACCGCGAGGCTGATCGCCGTCGTCGACTTGCCCTCGCTGGGCCCGGTCCCGGTCACCAGATAGGCGCCGGACTCGGATGAGCCACGCGCGGCGAGCGTGGTGCGCAGCGTCCGGTAGCCCTCCTGGGAGGGGAACGACAGGTCGTGAGGCAGCAGCGGCGTCGAGCGGCCGTGACGGCGCTCGCGGCCGATGCGGGCGAGGATCGGCATGCCGAGCAGCTCCCGGAGCTGCTCGTCGCGGCGCACGCGCGGATCGATCGCGTTGACGCCGAAGGCGGCGCCGATCCCGATCAGGAGCCCGGCTATCAGGCCGGCGATCAGGCTCAGCTTCGTCTTCGGCGAGGAGGGGCTGGTCGGCAGCGTCGCCGTGGCGGACGCCATCAACGTCGGGTTGTTCTGGCGCAGGAGCTGCTCGAGCTCGATCACCTGCTGGCCGAGGCTGCCGGCGCCATAGCGCTGAGACGGTGGGATCGTCGCCAGCTGCGCCTTCATCCCGGGCAGCTCGCTGCTGATCGCGGCGTGCAGTGTCGCGGTGCTCACGGCGATCGCCTGCGTGACGAACCCGTTGGCGAGCTTCTGGGCGAGCCGCGGTGTGGAGCTGGTCGCCTGCACCGCGACCAGTCCGGCCTGGCCGATCGGGTTGGCGGAAACGTCGTTCAGGGCAGCCTGGGGCGAGATCCTCAGGCGCTGCGAACGGACGACCGCCTGGGCGACCTGCGGCGTCGTGACGAGGCTTGCCGCGGTGAGGACGTCCTGCGTGGGGTCGCCCGAGGAATGGAGGACCGGAAGCGCCGACAGCACCGGGTCGCCGGCGCTCGAGGGCTGGACGAGCAGGTTGGCCTGTGCCTGGTAGGTGCGTGGCGCCACCTTCACGTAGGCGACAGCTGCGCCGACCGCGATCAACGTGCACAGGACGATCAGCCAAGCGCGCTCCCGGATGACCCGGTAGAAGCGCGGCAGCCCCTCAGCCTCGGCGTTCGAGCGAGGCCCCGCATACGAATACCTCGAGGGCTCTCGCATTCCGTGCCTATGATGCCACAGCCGACGGCCGTCCAATGGGCGGTTGGCTGCAGTCCGTCCGGGGCTATCTGGGATCATCTGCGCCGGTGTCCTTCGTTTCCCTGCGGTCGCGTCTGGGGCCCCATCTCCCGGCAGCTCTCCCAGGGACGTTCGCGGTGGCGGTGCTGCTCGTGTGGGCCGAGCACGACGGCGGCTACGACCAGGACACCTGGTACTGGGGAGCGCTCGCCCTGCTCGCGGTCCTCGGGCTCGTCTGCCTGCTCCTCGCGCCGCGACGCCGCCTGACGGCAACCGCGAGATGGGCGATCGGGCTGTTCGCGCTGTACGTGGCGTGGTCCTTCCTGTCGATCACCTGGGCCTCCTCCCCCGGCGATGCCCTGAACGGGAGCGACCGTTCCCTGCTCTACCTGATCGTCTTCGCCCTGCTCGCGATCCTGCCCTGGACGACGGCGGGAGCGCTGTTCGCGCTCACCGTCTACGCGCTTGGAGTCGGCGCGATCGCTCTCGACGTGATGTACCGGCTGGCGGCCAACCAGCACATCGCCGGGCTCGTCATCGAGGGCCGGCTCGCCGCGCCAACCGGCTATTTCAACTCCAGCGTCGCCTTGTTCATGTCGAGCGCTCTGCTCTCGACGGCACTCGCGGCGCGGCGGGAGCTCCCAGGTCTCGTGCGCGGCCTGCTGCTCGGGAGTGCCGGCACGTGTCTTCAGCTCGCCCTCATCGGACAGAGCCGCGGCTGGCTGTTCACGCTCCCGTTCGTCCTGGTGGCGTCGATCGTCGTGGTCCGCGACCGCTTCCGGGTCATCGCCGCGAGCCTGTTCCCGATCCTCGCCACGTTGATTCCGCTGCACAGGTTCCTCGACGTCTACCGCGCGGCCGGGACGACGGGCTTCGACGCGGCGGCCACGCACGCTGGTCGCACGGCTCTGGTCACGTTCGGGATCGCGCTCGTTCTCGGAACCGTCGTCGCCTGGTCGGAGCGGCTGCTTCCGCAGCCACGCCTGTCCGCCGCCCGGCGCCGCGGCGCCGGTGTCGCACTCGCCTCGCTCGCCATCGCCGCGGCGGTCGCGGGCGGCGTCGCCGCCACGCACGGGCATCCTGTCCAGTTCATCAAGCGTCAGTGGCATGGGTTCAGTCACACGCCGACGGGAAACGTCAGCTCTTCCTATTTCGGCACGGTCGGCAGTGGGCGTTACGACTTTTGGCGCGTCGGACTCGACGCGTTCACCAGCCACCCGTTGACCGGCCTCGGCCAGGACAACTTCGCCGACTACTACATCACCAGACGCCACACGCACGAGGAACCGGCGTGGCCGCACAGCTTGGAGGTCCGGCTCTTGGCCTCCACCGGGATCGTCGGGCTGCTGCTGTTCGCGGGCTTCCTGGTCGTTTCGCTGACAGGCGCCGCCCGCGCGCGACGCCGGGTGCGCGCGCCCCTGGCCGCCGCCGTCGCGGGCGCAGCCCTGCTGCCGCTGGTCGACTGGCTGCTCCACGGGTCGGTCGACTGGTTCTGGGAGATTCCCGCCCTCAGCGGGCCCGCGCTCGGCTTCCTGGGGCTGGCCCTCGCGTTCGAGCGGGACGTGCCGGCCGAGCTCGTGACACCCGTCGTTCGCGCGCGCGCCGCCGGCCGGGTCGGGCTGAGGCGCGTCGCCACCGTCGCGCCCCTCGCGCTCGCGTATCTGGCCGCCACGGTGCTGCTGACGTTCCCCTACCTCGCGGTGAGGGCGGTCTCCGAGGCGAGCGATCTCCGCGCGCGCGACCCGCTTGCTGCGCTCTCAGATCTCAAGCTCGCATCCGAGCTCAACCCGCTGTGGGCTCAGCCGGCCCGGGTGCGGGGCGCGATCGCGCTCCAGAGCGGCCAGTTCCAGCTCGCCTCCCGCAGTTTCAGTCAGGCGATCGCCCGCGAGCCCGGCGGCTGGTTCGCCTGGTTCGGCGAGGGGCTCGCCGAAGGCGCTCTCGGCAACTTCACGAAGGCCTCGCATGCGCTGCGCGTCGCTCAGCGCATCCAATCCGATCAGCCCGTGATCGGCCAGGCGCTCGCGCAGTTGCGAGGCTCCCACCCGCTCGATCCTGGGACCGCGATCGCGAGCCTCATACCCGCGCCCTGACAGCCCTCCGCTGCTGCCGCGAGACAGCCGCCGGTGCAGCGCTTGACGGCGAGCTGCGGCGGGCCGCTAATTGCACGATTTATGACGCCCGGGTCGCTAACCCGATTTCTGGTGTACGATTGGGACTCGCGTAAACCGGGCATCAGCCGGGATGCTCGATGTCCAAACAACCTTTTCGGAGGCGCCGAGGGGGAACATGAGGCGAATCGCAGTACTTATCGTCGGTTTGATGTTGATGGTGGCACCGGCCTCTGCGCTTGCGCAGGGGAGTTCGACCTGCCAGGGCTACAGCCCGCAGACGGCCGGCGTGGTCGGCTCGAACGGGTCGACCGGCAACGGGGCGTGCACGCAGAACGTGGACGCCACTCGCACGGTCTCCACCGTCTCGCAGGGGACACTGCCGTTCACAGGTCTGGACATTTCACTGCTGATCGCGGGGAGCCTGGTCCTGCTCGGGGCAGGCCTGGTCGTCCGCCGCTTCTCGAGGCGTCTCGAGTAGCGTCGCCTGACGGGACGCAGCTTCTGCGCGAGGCCTCCTCCGGGAGGCCTCGCTCTCTTTAATCGCCCCCGCCAGCGGGAGCACCGGCGCGCTGCCGGCAACGGGAGCTCCTGCGCGCCCCGCGTGCTCAGAGACCGAGCTGGGCGCGGATCAGGCGCGAGACCTCGCCGCCGTCGGCTCGGCCCTTCGTCTCGCGCATCACATAGCCGACGAGGGGGCCGATCGCCTTCATGTTGCCGCTCCGCACCTGCTCGGCGGCGACCGGATCGGCGGCGAGCGCCGCGGCGACGATCTCCCCCAGCCCCGAGTCCTCGCCGCTCACGGCGCCGAGACCCTCGCGCTCGACGATCTCCTCCGGGTCGCCTCCCGAGGCGATCAGGCGGTCAAGCACCTCGCGCGCCGTGTCGCGGCTGATCCGCTTCTCCGACACGAGCTTGACGAGGCCGGCCAGGCTCGCCGGTGCGACGCGCGAACCCGCCGGATCGGCATCGGAGCCGATCCGCTCGACGAGCTGCGGAATCCAGTTCGCCAGCGCGATCGGGTCGACCGCGGCGCCGTCCGAGGCGAGCGCCGCCTCGTAGTAGTCGGCCAGCTCGGTGCGGAACGCCAGCTCGCGGGCGCGCTCGGCCGACAGCCCGAGATCGGACTCGAGCCGCGCGGCGCGGGCCGCGGGCAGCTCCGGCAGGGCGTCGCGAGCCGCGGCGAGCATCTCGGGCGTCGCCTCCAGCGGCACAAGATCCGGCTCCGGGAAGTACCGGTAGTCGTGCGCCTCCTCCTTCGAGCGCAGCGGCGTCAGCGTGCCGGACACCGGGTCGAAGTGGAGCGTCTCCTGGACGACCGGCTCGCCCGCCTCGAGCAGCGCCTGCTGGCGCTCGATCTCGGCCAGCACCCCGTCGTGCAGGAAGCGGAACGAGTTCATGTTCTTCAGCTCGGTCTTCGTTCCCAGCTCGCCCGAGCCGGCCGGCCTGATCGAGACGTTGGCGTCGCAGCGCAGCGATCCCTGCGACATGTCGACATCGGAGACGCCGAGCGCCCGCAGCGTCGTGCGGAGGAGGACGAGCCACTCGCGAGCCTGCTCTGCCGAGTGCAGATCCGGCTCGGTGACGATCTCGACCAGCGGCGTTCCGCCCCGGTTGAAGTCGACCACGCTGCGGTCCGCGCCGTGGATCCGCCCGCTCTCCCCGACGTGCACGAGCTTCGCGGCGTCCTCCTCGAGGTGCACGCGGTGGATTCGAACGTCTCCCAGCCGTCCGCCGCGGCACAGGGGCACGTCGTACTGCGAGATCTGGTAGCCCTTCGGGAGGTCGGGATAGAAGTAGTTCTTGCGGTGAAACTGCGAGCGCGGCGCGATCTCGCAGCCGAGCGCCAGCCCGATCATGATCCCGTAGTGGATCGCCTGGGCGTTGACGACGGGCAGCGCTCCCGGGAGCCCGAGGCAGACCGGGCAGGTGTGCACGTTCGGCTCGTCCCCGAACGACAGCTCGCAGCCGCAGAACATCTTCGTCTGAGTGCTGAGCTGGACGTGGATCTCGAGGCCGATGACGGGCTCGTACTCGTTCATGCCGCTCCCCCGCGCGCCCGGGAACCGTCGAAGCCGATCGCCTGCTCCAGGGCGTGCGCCGCCTCGAGCAGGCGGTTCTCGCTGAACGCCGGGCCGGCGAGCTGGAAGCCGACGGGCAGGCCGTCGCTCAGCCCGGACGGGATCGAGATCGCGGGGATCCCGGCCAGCGGCATCGGCACCGTGCAGAAGTCGTTCAGGTACATCGCGAGCGGATCGTCCAGCTTCGCCCCCAGCTCGAAGGCCACCCACGGGCTCGTCGGCGTGACGACGAAGTCGAACTCCGTGAACGCGGCGCGGAAGTCCTCGGCGATCTTCGTGCGCACCTTCAGCGCCGTCCCGTAGTAGGCGTCGTAGTAGCCGCTCGACAGCGCGTAGGTGCCGAGCATGATCCGTCGCTTGACCTCGGGGCCGAAGCCGGACGCGCGCGTGCGCGTGTACATGGTCGTCAGGTCGGCCGCACCGTCCTCGCGCAGGCCATAGCGCACCCCGTCGAACCGGGCCAGGTTGGCCGACGCCTCGGCCGGCGCGATCAGGTAGTAGGCCGAAAGCGCGTGCGGGGCGTGGGGCAGCCGGCACGGCTCGACGCTCGCCCCGAGGCTCTCGGCCAGCGCCAGCGTCGCGTCGAAGCTCTTGCGGACGCCGGGCTCGACGCCGCCCTCGGCGCCGACGAGCTCCTCGGGCACCCCAAGCCGCACCCCCTTCAGGTCGCCGCGCTCGGGCAGCCGGATCTCCTCGGGGAACGCGATCGAGGTGGAGTCGCGGTGGTCCTGTCCGACCATGTGGCGAAGCAGCAGCGCGCAGTCGGTCACGTCGCGAGTCAGCGGCCCCGCTTGGTCAAGCGATGAGGCGAACGCGATCATCCCGTAGCGCGAGCAGGCGCCGTACGTCGGCTTCAGGCCGACGATCCCGCACAGCGCCGCCGGCTGGCGGATCGAGCCACCCGTGTCGGTCCCGATCGCCCACGGCGCGAGGCCGGCAGCGACGGCCGCCGCGCTGCCGCCGGACGACCCGCCGGGCACGCGAGCCGTGTCCCACGGGTTGAGCACCGGGCCGTAGCCCGAGTTCTCGTTCGAGGAGCCCATCGCGAACTCGTCCTGGTTGGTCTTGCCGAGCAGCGGCGCGCCGGCATCGAGCAGCTTCTGCACGACGGTCGCGGTGTACGGCGGACGGTACCCCTTAAGGATCCGCGAACCGGCCTGCGACGGCACGCCCTCGGTGCAGAAGAGATCCTTGACGGCCAGCGGGACGCCTGACAGCGAACCTACGGCGCCGGCGGCTCGCGGGCTCGCCGGCGCCGCCTGGGCGACCCAGGTGAACGCGTTCAGCGTGTCGGCCGCCGCGCGCTCGCGGTAGGCCTCGAACAGCTCGCCCGCGTCGAGCTGGCCGTCGCGGACCGCGGTCGCCGCCTCGGCGGCCGTGAGCTCGAGGATCTCGGTGGTCACTGCGCTTCGGCGGACGCGCCAGGGGTGGGCACGCCGAACCCGCCCGCGACCGGCTCGGGAGCGGCGGCCAGCGCCACCTCCCGCGGCAGCGACGGCTCGGGGCGATCGGCGCGCAGGGCGTTGACGACATCGATCACGTGCGCGGTCGGCTCGACGTCGTCCAAGTCGAGCTCGCGGATCTTTTCGATGTGATCCAACACCTTGGACAGCTCGCCTGCCATCCGCACGAGCTCCTCCTCGCTCAGCTCGAGGCGGGCGAGGCGGGCGACGTGCTGTACCTGTTCGCGCTCCAGCATCGCCCTGATTCTAGGCCCGGGTCCGGGGCGCCAGACGGAGCGTTTCGACCGACCGGGCGGCCGACGCCTGGTCCTGGCGCATCGAGATGTAGCCGCCGAGGACGATCGCCGCCGCGAGTCCCAGCCCCACGTAGCCGCCGGTCCTCGTCTCGATCTGGGCGATGCCGGGCGGGTCGATCGCGCGCCACACGAGCAGCGCCGTGACGCCGATCGCGAGCGCGGTTTCGAGCACCGTGGCGCAGACGGGCATCGCCGGGGCGGCGCACGTCGCCTGGAGCCACCAGGCCAGGATCCCGCCGAGCGCCAGGATCAGGATCAGGAAGCGGATCACGTGCAGGCTCTGCCAGGCGTCGTAG
>Ga0070739_10003165_pt1 | contig 20883 bp, 22 predicted proteins | sample Coa_R1_7_FD_66445 | JGI IMG/M metagenome (GOLD analysis project Ga0070739, IMG submission 66445) | Surface soil microbial communities from Centralia Pennsylvania, which are recovering from an underground coalmine fire - Coalmine... | ecosystem: Environmental > Terrestrial > Soil > Unclassified ... | reverse complement strand
GCGTCTGCGGGTGGTGAGGATCTCGACCTGTACATCGGGCTGCTCCGCGGTGGTCGCCGTCTCACGTACGAGCCGGCGGCGATCGTGTGGCACCGCCATCACGCCGACGTCCGCCTGCTCGCGCGCCAGCTCTTCCACTACGGCACGGGGCTCTCGGCTGCGCTCACGAAGCAGCTGGTCGCGGTCCCCGAGCGCCGCGACGTCCTGCGGCGCGTGCCTCGCGGCCTCGCGTATCTCGCGCGTGCGGATTCGCCGAAGAACCGGGGCAAGGGCGGCGACTACCCGGCGGCGCTCACGTTGCTCGAGCTGGCGGGTCTGGCGGCGGGGCCGCCCGCGTATCTGTGGGCGCGTGCACGTCGCGTCCTGGCATGACCGGGTCAGCCGGTCCCGTCCCCGTCGACGTCGTCCTCCTCGCGCCATTGCCATCGCTGGAGGATGTCGACGCGCACCCGCTCGACGGCGTCGTCGTCGACGCCCGGCGCGCGGAAGACGAGCCGCAGCTCGCGGGAGCCGTCCGCGCCGCGCACACGTCGGAACCGCAGTGCCTTGCGGCCGTCGAGGTACACCGTCACCGTGCGTCGTTGACGCGCACGCGTCATCACACGCGCGTCCGGCCCTCGTCGTGCACGTTGCTGTCGCGCGACATCGTCGATCGTTCCGCTCCGGTCCCGAACGGCGCGACAGTCGTATCACGCACGGATCCTGTGCGACGACAATGCCACGGGGCGCGCGCGTGAGCCGTTGGTCGGTCGGTGACTCATTGCGCAGTTTGCGTCGGGCGAGCGCGCTGATCGTCCCGATTCCCGCCGCGGAGCCCGTCGTCGCCGTCCATCGCGACCGCCACGACCGCAGCGCGCGGCTCGGGATGCCGGCGCACGTGACGTTGCTCTACCCGTTCCTTCCCGCGGGTCGGATCGACCACTCCGTCGTCGCGTCGCTCCACGACGTGTTCGCGCGGCGCGCACCCTTCCGCTTCGAGCTGACGCGCGTGGAGTCGTTCCCCGGTGTGCTCTTCCTCGCGCCCGAACCCGCGGAACCGTTCGCCGACATCACACGCGCGCTCGTCGACGCGTGGCCGCGGTGCCCGCCCTACGACGGCATCCACACCGACGTCGTCCCGCATCTCACCGTCGCGCAGGACACCTGGCCCGACCGTCTCGCGATGCACCTCGCCCGCCGTCTCCCGGTCGCGACCGAGGCCGGCGAGGCGTGGCTGATGACCCCCGGCGTGACCGGCCACTGGTCGCTGCGCGCGCGCTTCACGTTCGGCATGCGGACGGGCGCCGGCGACGACGCCCGGGATCGCACGGCGAGCCTTCGCGACGCAGGGAGCCGGCCCCGGAGCCAGTGACGGCCGGGAAGCGCCCGAACGGGGTTCGGGTACCCTGACCCGGTGACCGAGACCCAGACCCCTCCGACCGGCGCGCCCGCGCCGCGGCCGCCGAAGCAGGAGCAGGAGCCGGCGTCGGAGGAGGTCACCGAGGTCGCACCCGGTGTCATCCGGATGCAGCTCCCGATCTGGATGCCGGGGCTCGGGCACGTGAACATGTACGGCCTGCTCGACGACCGTGGCCTCGCCGTCGTCGACCCCGGCCTCCCGGGCCCGCAGTCCTGGAAGGCGCTCAAGCAGCGGTTGCGGACCGCGGGGTTCCGGGTCAAGGACGTCCACACCGTCCTCGTGACGCACTCGCACCCGGACCACTTCGGCGGGGCCGGACGTCTCGCGCGCGAGGCGGGCGCGGAGCTGGTCGCGCACGCCGCGTTCACGACGTGGTCGCTGGAACGGAAGCTCGCGCGACGCCCGTCGAGCGAGCACGAGGCGATCGAGGCCGAGCGCGACGCCGCCAAGGCGGCGCAGCTCCTCGACATCGGACCCGACTCCGAGATCTTCGACGACCCGCTGCGCGACGACCCGTCCACGCAGCGGACCGCGCAGTCGTCCGGCTGGGGCGGCGAGACGCCGTGGGGCGGGACGAGGATGCCGATGCCGCCCTGGCACCGGCGGATGATGATCCGCGCGCTCGGGCTGCTGTTCTCCGCGCCCGACCCCACCCGGCGTGTCCGCCACGACGACACGATCCGCCTCGCCGGCCGTGACTGGACCGCGATCCACACGCCCGGGCACACGCTCGACCACCTCTGCCTCTACGACCCGGAGCACGGGATCCTGCTGTCCGGGGACCACGTCCTCCCGTCGATCACGCCGCACGTCTCGGGCGTCGGCAACGGCGCGGACTCGTTGCGGTCGTACCTCGCGACCCTCGACCTGGTCGCCGGGCTCGACGGCGTCGGGCTCGGCCTCCCCGCGCACGGTCATCCCTTCGACGACGTGCCGGGTCGCGTCGAGGCGATCAAGGAGCACCACGAGGAGCGGATGGAGCAGCTGCGCGACGTGTCGCTCGCGCTCGGTCCCGCGACGGTGCGCGACCTCTGCCACGAGGTGTTCCCGCAGCGCCACTGGGGCGTGATGGCCGAGAGCGAGACGTTCGCCCATCTCGAGCACCTCGTCCTCGCGGGGCAGGCCGAGCGCTGGCGCGACGCCCGCAACCGCCTCGTCTATCGAGTCGCCCCGGCGTCGTAAGCCCCCACCATGTGGGTGGCTATGGTGCGCGCCATGGCGACCGACGGCGACACGCTCACCGGTGAGGTCACCGACCTCCTGCAGCACCTCATCCGGAACGCGTGCGTCAACGACGGCACGGTGGAGTCCGGCCGCGAGGTCCGGAGCGTCGACCTGCTCGCGCAGTACCTCGGCCGGGGCGGGTTCGACACCGAGCTGTTCGAGCCGCGGCCCGGGCGCACGAGCCTCGTGAGCCGCATCGAGGGCAGCGACCCGGACGCACCGTCGTTGCTGCTGATGGGGCACACCGACGTCGTGCCGGTCAACGCCGACGGCTGGCACCGGGACCCGTTCGGCGGCGAGCTGGTCGACGGCGAGGTGTGGGGACGGGGCGCGGTCGACATGCTCAACCTCACCGCGTCGATGGCCGTCGCGTTCCGCCATCTGGCGGCCGAGGGGTTCAAGCCGCGGGGGACGCTCGTGTACCTCGCGGTCGCCGACGAGGAGGCGCTCGGCACGTGGGGCGCGAAGTGGCTCGTCGAGAACGAGCCCGACGCCGTCGTCACCGACTACGTGCTCACCGAGTTCGGCGGGTTCCAGACGCCGTCACCCGCCGGCACCGGCCTCCCCGTCATGGTCGAGGAGAAGGGCACCTACTGGTCGAAGCTGCGGGTGCGCGGCACGCCGGGTCACGGCTCGCAGCCGCACGGCGCGGACAACGCGCTCGTCACCGCCGCCGAGGTCGTGCGCCGGCTCGCGGAGTACGAGCCGCGGACCCGGATTCACGAGACGTGGCGTCGCTTCGTCGAGGGGATGTCGTTCCCACCCGAGCTCGCGGATCCGCTGCTCGACCCCGACCGTCTGCCGGAGGTCCTGGAGGCGCTTCCTCCCGGTGCCGCGCGCCTGTTCCACGCGTGCACCCACACGACCATCGCGCCGACGGTCGTGCACGGCGGCACGAAGACGAACGTCATCCCCGACCTCGTCGAGCTGGAGGTCGATGTGCGCACGCTGCCCGGCCAGTCGGGTGACGAGGTGCGCGCGCTCCTCGTCGACGCGCTCGGCGACCTCGCGGACCGGGTCGAGATCGAGTCGAACGACGACCCGTCGACCAGCTCGCCGACGGACACGCCGTTGTGGGATGTGCTCGGCCGCGTGACCTCCCGGTTGGTCGACGGGTCGCGCCTGTTCCCGTCGCTCATGGTCGGCGGTACGGACAACCGCTTCTTCCGCCGAGCCGGCTCGGTGGGCTACGGCTTCGGGCTGTTCAGCGACCGCGTCGGCTTCGAGGACTTCGCGACGCGCTTCCACGGCAACGACGAGCGGGTCGACGTCGATTCGCTGCGGCTCTCCACCGACCTCTGGCTCGCGACCGCACGAGAGCTCCTGGGCTGACGACCAACGCCGCGCCCACCGCGCCGCGCCACCACGCCGCCGCCCTGGCCGCGTTGGTACACAAGTCGCGCCTATGACCGCGAGTTGTGTACCAACGGGTCGGGGACGGGCTCGCCGCGCACCATCCGCAGCGGGATCTCGCCCGCCCAGACCGGCAGTGACAGGTCGGCCTCCTCGTCGAGCGGACCGCCCGTGCGCACCTTCGCGGACACGTGCTCGAGGTCGACCGCGAGCACGAGCGTGCCGCGCAGCTCCTTCTCGGTCGCGGCGCGGGCCTGCGCCGTGCGGCCGGGCACGACGTGCTCGACGAGCGCACGCAGCGCGGCGTCGCGTGTGCCGAGGTCGTCGATCCGGCGGGCGCGCCCGAGCACGACGACCGAGCGGTAGTTCATCGAGTGGTGCACGGTCGAGCGTGCGAGCACCAGGCCGTCGAGCAGCGTGACCGTGACGCACGCGTCGATCTCGCGCGACAACGTGCGCAGCATCCGGCTCGCCGGAGAGCCGTGCACGAAGAGCGTCTCGCCGTCGCGCACGAACGTGGTGGGGATGACGACGGGGCGGCCGTCGTGCACGAAGCCGACGTGGCACACGAGCGCCTCGTCGAGGATCGCGTGCACGGTGGCGCGGTCGTAGTGCGCGCGCTCAGGAAGACGGCGGACGGCCGTCTGGGCCGTTGGCGCGTACGTCGCGTCTTCGTTACAGTACAACTGATCACTCATGGCAGAACGTTATCGGATCACGGGGCGCACGGCGAGCGAGATCGCCGGCAGCGTCGAGCGGCTCGTCGCGAAGGGCGAGATCCCGCCCGGCGCCCGCCTGCCGACCGTGCGCGACCTCGCGGCGCGAGCGGGTGTCGCGCCCGCGACGGTCGCGGCCGCATACCGCGAGCTCGCTCGTCGCGGGATCACCGAGGGGGCGGGGCGGCTCGGGACGCGTGTGCGCGACGCCGCGCCGTTGCCGGTCGTGCCCCACGCGCCGCTCCCGCCCGGCGTCTTCGATCTCGTCGACGGCGGACCTGATCCCGCGCTGTTGCCGCCCCTCGGGCCCGTCCTCCGTCGCGCCCGGCCGAGCCGCGCGGGATACGGCGAGGGCCCCGTTCTCCCCGCGCTGTCCGATGTCGCGCGCGGCGCGCTCGAGGCCGACGGCATCCCCGTCACGCGTGTCGCGGTCGTGAGCGGCGCGCTCGACGGCGTCGAGCGCGTGCTGCGCGCCCATCTGCGCGTCGGCGACCGCGTCGCGGTCGAGGACCCGGGCTTCGCGTCGGTGCACGACCTGGTGGCCGCGCTCGGGATGCGTCGGACACCGGTCGGGGTCGACGACGACGGGCCGCAGCCCGACTCGCTCGAGCGCGCGCTGCGCGACGGCGCTCGTGCGGTCGTCGTCACGCCGCGCGCCCAGAACCCGACTGGCGCCGCGATCGGCGCCGACCGCGCACGCGCCCTGCGAACCGTCCTGCGCGCGCATCCCGATGTCGTCGTGGTCGAGGACGACCACGCGGGCGCGATCGCGGGTGCACCCGGCACGACGCTCGTCGACGCCCGCCGCGCCCGTTGGGCCGTCGTCCGCTCGGTCGCCAAGGCGCTCGGCCCCGACCTCCGTCTCGCGATGCTCACCGCCGACGCGACGACCATCGACCGCGTCGAGGGTGCGCAGCGCGTCGGACCCGGTTGGGTGAGCTGGCTGCTGCAGGAGATCGTCGCGGACCTCCTGTGCGACCGCGCGACGCAACGCCTCCTCGACCGCGCGGCGGCGACGTACGCGCGCCGGCGGGACGCGCTCGTGGGAGCGCTCGGCCGTCACGGCATCGCGTCACACGCGCGCTCCGGGCTCAACGTCTGGATCCCGGTCCCCGCGGAGGCGACCGTCGTGAGCGCGCTCCTCGTCTCGGGGTGGGGCGTGAGCGCGGGGGAGCGGTTCCGGATCGCGAGCGCGCCGGCGATCCGCGTGAACGTCGCCCGGCTCGCGCCCGACGACGCGCGCCGGCTCGCCGACGACCTCGCCGGCGCGCTCGGAGCACCCGGCGCCCGAGCGACGTCGCGCTGATCAGGCCTCGCCGCGCTGCTCGCGCTCGCGCAGGTACCGTTCGAGCTCCGCGGCGATCGACTCGCCGCTGCGCATCTCCAGCCCGGGCTCCGCTTCGTCGACCTGGCGCTCGAGCTGGCTCACGTACGCGCGCACGTCGTCGTCACCGGCGACCGCCTCGCTCACCTGCTCCCGCCACGCGACGGCGGTCGCGTCGAGGGAGTCGAGGCGGACGCTGAAGCGCGTCAGATCGGCCAGCCGGGCGAGCAGCTCCCGCGTCGCGGGCGGGTTCGGTGGCGACGCGACGTAGTGCGGGACCGGCGCCCACAGCGACACCGACGCGAGGCCGGCTCGCCGGCACTCGTCGTGGAGCACGCCGACGATGCCGGTCGGGCCCTCGTAGCGCGAGCTCTGCAGGTGCAGTCGCTCGATGAGCTCGGGATCGGTGGCCGATCCGGTGATCCTGACGGGCCGCGTGTGCGGCACGTCGGCGAGCAGCGCGCCGAGGGTCACGACCAGCTCGCAGCCCGTCGAGCGCGCGACCTCGATCACCGACGCGCAGAACGACCGCCACGACAGATTCGGCTCGACGCCCCGGAGCACGACCAGGTCGTGGTCGTCGCTCCCTGTCGCCACCGCGTAGAAGCGGTTCTCGGGCCACGTGATGCGGCGGGTCACGCCGTCGACGAGCTCGACACGCGGACGGTTCGACTGGAAGTCGAAGTGCTCCTCGGGGTCGATCCACGCGAAGCAGGACGCGTCGAAGTTGCGGACGATCCACGTCGCCGCGTCGGACGCCGCGTCGCCGGCGTCGTTCCAACCTTCGAACCCCGCGACCATCACGGGCCGCCGCAACCGGGGCCGGTCCTCCCAGACGAGACCTGCCATCGCTCCAGGTTACGACCGCCGCGCGGCAGCGGATCGGGCGCCGCCCGTCGACTCCTTGGTCAGGCGCGCAATGCGGGGATCGACGACTTGTCGGCCTGCTCGAGCGCCCACTCCGACAGGCGCACGACCGACTCGCCCATCGTCTCGAACCCGGAACCGAGCGTCTTGCCCATGAGGAACCGCGCGTGGATGCCCTCGACGATGATCGCGAGCTTGTACGCGGCGAGCACGACGTAGAAGTCGAGGTTGTCGACGGAGCGCCCGCTCGTCGCGGCGTACCGGTCGATCACCTCGTCGCGCGAGATGAAGCCGGTGTCCGTCGCGACGTTGCGGCCCGTCGCGATGATCTGCGCGTCGCCCTGTCCCCAGTACAGGAGGAACAGGCCGACGTCGGTCAGCGGGTCCCCCAGCGTCGCCATCTCCCAGTCGAGGACCGCGACGATGCGACCGGGGTCGTCGGCCGCGAGCATCGTGTTGTCGAGCCGGTAGTCGCCGTGCACGATCGTGGGCGGCGGCGACGGTGGGAGCGCGGCGCGCAACCGCCGGGCGAGCTCGTCGATCGCGGGCAGCTCGCGCGTCTTGGACCGCTCCCACTGCTCGCCCCACCGGCGGACCTGACGTTCGACGAACCCGTCGGGGTGACCGAAGTCGCCGAGCCCGACGCGCTCGTAGTCGACGCCGTGGATCCGGGCCATGACGTCGACCAGCTCGATCGAGCACCGGCGGGCGACGTCCTTGTCGAGGCGGGCGGTCTCCTCCGGCGTGCGCAGGATGATGCCGTCGACCTTCTCCATCACGTAGAAGGGCGCGCCGATGACGTCGGTGTCCTCGCACAGGACGTACGGATGCGGAACGGGCACGTCCGTCCCGTCGAGCGCGGCCAGCACGCGGTACTCACGGGCCATGTCGTGCGCGGTCGGCAGCACGTGGCCGAGCGGCGGTCGGCGCAGCACCCACTCCCGCTCACCGTCACCGATCACGTAGGTGAGGTTCGACCGCCCGCCCGCGATCAGGTCCGCATGGAGCGGCGCGTCACCCGCGCCGTCGACGTGGCGCGCGAAGTACGGCCGGAGCCGTTCGAGATCGACACCCGTCGCGTCGCTCATGCCGCCGGGACACTAGCGAGCCGACGACGCGAGGCGCGCCGTCACGGAGGGCCGTGACGGCGCGTCCTGGGTGTCGCGATGTGGTCGGTCAGGCGACGCGCGGTGTGCGCGGCGCGACCGGCTGCCCGTTCCCCTTCGGGTACCGGGCGACCCGGCCGACGGGCATGTCGACGCGGAACCCCGCGGCGGCGCGCTCCTCCTCGGACTCGCCGCCCCAGAAGCCGTACTCACGCTGCTCGCGCGCCCACTGACGGCACGGCTCCACGACGGGACAGTCGGTGCAGATGGCCCGAGCCCGTGCTTCACGAACGACCCGCGCCTCCGGTCGTTCCCCTGCCGGCGCGAAGAACAGGCTGGTCTGCCCCCGACAGGCGGCGTCGCCCGTCCAGGCCAGCGTGCCGGTGAACACCAGGTTCGAAAGGCTCTCTGCGGCCATGATCCTCCTGTGTCTCCTGGTTCTCTGGTCGCTCGGCGCCGGCGTCCCGGCTGAGGCTCCGGCGTGGTCCGGTCAGCGCGAACGCATCGGGGAATCGGCGGGGGGACCGACTCCCCGATGCACCCAGAGGGCGTCATGCAACTACAGGCCCTCCGAATCTGTCCAACAGTTAGTCTTGATAGGAACGATCGTCGACGACGATCGTCAGAGCGATCGTTCCGGCGACGGAGCGGGCGGGCGGGACGGGAGGATCGGGCGGTGGAGCTACGTCACCTCGACGTGTTGCTGGCCATCGAGGCGGAGGGGTCGTTCACCGCCGCTGCCGATGCCCTGAACACGGTCCAGTCAAACGTGTCCGAGCAGGTTCGCCAGCTGGAGGACGAGCTCGGCGTCGAGCTGCTCGTCCGGGGCCGCAAGGGGGCGCGCCCGACCGAGTGCGGCGACGTCGTGCTCGAGCGGGCCCGCCGCATCCGGCGCGAGCTCGACGGGCTCCGTGAGGACGTCTCGATGCTGCAGGGCCTCGAGGCCGGTACGGCGAGCTTCGGCGTCGTCGGCACCGCGAGCCGGTGGCTGGTCCCCGCGCTGGTCGCGGACATGCGCGGCCGCGCGAGCGGGGTGTCGCTGCGCATCGTCGAGGGCGCGTCCGAGCGGCTCGTCGCCGAGGTCCTCGGGCAGGAGCTCGCGCTCGCACTCGTCACCGAGCCCGTCATGGACGCGCGCGTCAGCGTCGAGCACCTGATGGACGAGGCCCTCGTCGGCCTCGTCGGCGCCGGGGTCAAGCTCCCGCCCGACCCCGTGCCGCTGCAGGCGCTCGCGCAGTTCCCGATGATCCTTCCCCCGCCCAACAACCCCCTCCGGATCGAGATCGACGCCGCCGCACACGCGCGCGGGTTCTCGTTGTCCGTCCCGGTCGAGGTCGAGGGCATCCGGTTGATCTCCGACCTCGTGGCCGCGGGCGCGGGCGTCTCCGTCCTGCCCGAGACCGCGACCGCGCCCGCGTCCGAGGGCGTACGACGCGTCACCATCGCCGACATGCCACCCCGCCGCCTCGCACTCGTCTGCGCGCGCGATTCGCACCTGTCACTCGCGGACCGAGCGGTGCGCGACTGCGTCCTGCGCATCGTCGCCGGGCACGCGCGGACGTGAGAAGCTGTGCCCCGTGGACGATCGGGGACGGCAGCCGCGGAACCTGATCACGCCTCGTCACGTCGTCGCCGCGATCGTCGTCGCGATCGTCCTGTGGTTCGCGTTCGCGAACAGCCAGCGCGTCCGCGTCGACTTCCTCGTGACGCACCGCAACTCGCGCCTGATCTACGTGATCATCGGCTCCGCGATCCTCGGTGCCATCGCCGATCGGTTGATCACGTGGCGGCGCGGTCGGGAGCGTGACGGTCGCTGACCGTGGGCGCGGGTCAGTCGCCGCGCGGGTGCAGCACGAGATGCGCCCCGGCGAGCGTCGTGTCGACGCGCGCGCCGAGCACGTCGCCCTCGAGCCGGTCGATGCCGGGTGATCCCGGGCGCTGCTCGAACCGGATGCGCCCGCCCCCGGGCCATACGAGCTCGGTCCAGCCCTCGCCGCTCTCCACCACCTTGCCGTCGAGCACGCCGGCGAACAGGTCGAGCGTCGCGTCGACCGACGGCGTCGTGAGCACGACGCGGCGGAGGCGCGCGGCGCGCGCACCGCGGACCGGCGGGTCCGGCCACCACTGAGGATTCGTGCGGGGGCCGTGCTCGCCGACCCACGCGACGAGCGCGGTGAGGTCGGGGAGATCCTCGTGCGCCTCGGCGAGCTGCACGACCGTGCCGTGCGACTCGCGCGGGTGGAGGAACGCCTCCTTCCACGTCGGGTCGGACATGTCGACCGCGACGGGATGGAAGCCCGCGTCGTCGACGCGGTCGAGCATCGCGGGAAGGTCGGGAACCTTGAACGTCATGTGGTGCGGTCCCTCGCCGTGACGGGCGACGAAGCGCGCGAGGAAGTCGTTCTTGTCGGTGTCCCACGGCTCGAGCAGCTCGACCGTCATGCCCTCGCGCGCGTCGCCGAGACGGATCTGCATCGGCCGGAACCCGGGACCCTGCCCGCCGAACAGGACGAGGCCGCCGAGCTCGCCCACGAGGTACCGGATCGCGTCGCGCGCGTCGGGCGTCCCGATCGCGACATGGTCGAGGTCGACGGTCTCCGGCATGGCGGGTCAGGATCGGCGCGCCGTCACGGGCGTCGCAAATCCCGCGTTACAGCGAGCCCTCCGTGCCGGTACCGCGTTCGGGAAGTGCCGGCTCGGGTTCCTGCGTCACGCGGCCGCGTTCGCGACGCTCCTGCGCCGCGATGTCGACGACCGGTTCACCGCGGCCCGCGCGCGTGATGGCGCGCGCCGCGACGTAACCGATGCCGAGCGTCGTGAAGCCGCCGACCGCGTCCAGGAAGTAGTGGTTTCCGGTGAGGACGATCGCGGTGACGGTCAGTGCCGGGTAGCAGGCCGCGAGCACCTTCGCCCACGTCGAGCGCAGCCGCGGGACGAGCGCGCACGCGCAGAACAGCGCCCAGGCACAGTGCACGCTCGGCATCGCCGCGTACTGGTTCGACAGCTTGCTCATCTCGCCCGAGTTGAACGACCAGATCGTCGGGTACTTGGCCAGCGTGTCGATGAAGCCGTGCCCGTAGAGACGCGGTGGCATGAGCGGCCAGAAGTAGAAGCCGATCAGCGCGAGGCCCGTCGTGATCGCGAGCGTGTTGCGCCACTTCGGGTAGTCGTCGCTCCACTTGCGGAAGAGGTAGACGCCGACGCCCGCCGTCACGACGAAGTGCAGCGAGCCGTAGACGTAGTTCATCGCGACGATGAGCGGCTCGAAGTGCAGCGCCCACCGTTGCAGCGTCTGCTCGTGGAGGATGCCGATGAGGTGCTCGACGTGGATGAGCTGGTGTGCGTGTTGGCGCGCGAGCCGCACGTTCGCGTCGGCCGCGTTGCGTACCGCGGAGTACACGGCGTAGTAGGCGAGGATCGCGAGGATCTCGACCCACCAGTAGATGCGGTGACCGTCGCGCAGGGTCCGCCCGCCGGGGAGACGGGGCGCGATGCGGCGTGGCCGACGTGCGGCGGTGGGTCGCGTGGTGGTGTCGGTCAACGCTTCGGCTCTTCGGGTTCGTCCGCCGGGGCTCTGGGGTCCTGCTCCTGGCCGGCGACGCCGAGGCGGTGCCCGATGGCGAACGACGGCGCGCCGAGGAGACTCACGACCAACAACATCGCGTACCAGAGCAATCCCACGGCGACAGCCTGGCCGGACCGGACCCAGTGGTGGAAGAAGATGACGAGTGCACCCTCGCGGACGCCGAGGCCGCTCAGCGAGATCGGCAGCACCTGGAGCATCGCGACCGCCGGGACGTAGGCCACGACCGCTCCCGCGGGGATCGACAGGTCGAGCGTCTTGATCGCGAACCAGACGGTCAGGATCGTCGAGATCTGGTAGAGCACCGACGCGACGATCACCGGCATCGCGAGGCGAGGCCGGCGGCGCAGCCGGTCCACGCCGACGTGGACCGCGCCGATGAAGCGCATCCAGTTCTCGTGCTCGCGGAACCGGCCCGCGAGCCGGGGGCTCGCCGCGAGCAGCAGGATCGACAGGAGCGCGGTGAGCGCGACCCCGTCGACGAGCAGCGCCAGGTGGCTGCCGCGTGCCGTCTTCCCGTCCAGCAGGCTCGGCATGAACGCGAAGCCGAGCAGGCTGAGGAGCGGGAGCGACAGGAAGCCGGTCAACCGCTCGAGCGCGACGGACGCGAACGCGTCGCTCATGGAGCCTGTGCTGTTCGACGCCCGGCTGACCCGCAGCACGTCGCCGCCGATGGTCGACGGCAGCACGTTGCCGACGAACTGCCCGGCGAGGTAGTGCGACAGCAGGATCCGGACCTTCACGGGCGTGTCGAACACGCACAGCACCCGCTGCCAACGCCAGGCCGAGAGGACGAAGCCGAGCAGCGTGACCGCGAGGCCCGCGGCGAGGAACGCCGCCGTCGCCAGGTGCGGGTGGCGCGGGACGAGGTTGCGCAGGTTGATGCGCGAGACGAGCAGGGCGAGGAGGCCGAGGCTGACGACGATCCGCACCCAGAAGACCCAGGGGCGGGACGCACGGCCTCTGCTCGCCGTCTCGGTCGCCGCCATCCTCGTAGCCTATGGGGCCGCGAGGGGCGAGAAGGGGGCCGCGTGAGGATCACGGTTGACGAAGGCGTCGCGCTCGAGGTCGACGTGCGCGGCGACGGCCCGGGGCTGTTCCTGGTCCACGGGTTCGGTGGTGCGAAGGAGGACTTCGGCGACCACCTCGACACGCTGGCGGAGGGGTACCGCGTCGTCGCCTTCGACCACCGTGGTCACGGAGCGAGCGACGGGCCGGACGATCCCGACCGCTACACGCTCGACCGGCTCGCCGACGACACCATCGCGGTGGCGGACGCGCTCGGCCTCGACACCTTCCGGTTGCTCGGCCACTCGATGGGCGGGATGGTCGCGCAGCGCGTCGTGCTCGCCCACGCCGCGCGCGTCGACGCGCTCGTGCTGATGGACACCGCGCCCGGGCCCGTGCCCGGCATCGACCCCGAGCTGATGGACGCCGCCGCGAAGATCATCCTCGAGGACGGCAAGGACGCGTTGAAGCCGTTGCTCGACGCCGCGGCGACGTTGGACACGCCCGCGCACCTCCGTCTCCTTGCGGAGCGCGAGGGGTTCCAGGAGTTCGAGGACTCCAAGTGGGACGCGCTCGCCGCCGCGATGTGGGCGGGCGCGGCGCGCGACATGGCACACCAGGAGGACCGGCTCGCCGACCTCGCGGCGATCCGCTGCCCGACGCTCGTCATCGTCGGCGAGCAGGACCGGCCGTTCGTCGAGGTGAGCCGGGCGATGGCGGCGACGATCCCCGGTGCGACGCTCGCGGTGATCCCCGACGCCGGGCACTCGCCGCAGTTCGAGAACCCGGAGCCCTGGCTGCGCGCGCTCACCGAGTTCCTCGCGCGCGTCGACGCGTGACGACCGGGGCGCGCGTGGGTGGCGTCCTCGCCGCCGACGTGCTCGCGCGCCACGGCGTCGACCGCGTCTTCACGCTGTCGGGCGGCCACCTGTTCCCCCTGTACGACGGGTGCGTGCAACGCGACATCCGCATCGTCGACACGCGTCACGAGCAGACGGCGGCGTTCGCGGCGGAGGGGCACGCGAAGGTCACCCGAGGCGTCGGCGTCGCCGCCCTGACCGCCGGGCCCGGCGTGACGAACGGTGTGAGCGCGATGACGGCCGCGTGGATGAACGGCTCGCCCGTCACGGTCATCGGTGGACGTGCGCCGCAGGCGCGGTGGGGCAGCGGGTCGCTGCAGGAGCTCGACCACCTGCCGATCGTCGGGTCGATCACGAAGTCCGCGATGACCGCGAGCGCGACGGCGTCGATCCCCGGCGATCTCGATGCAGCCGTGCGCGCCGCGTGCACGCCCCACCGGGGCCCGACCTTTCTCGACGTCCCGCTCGACGTGTTCTTCGGCGCGGCGGAGGTGGACGTGCCCGTTGCGCCGGACCGATCCGTGCTGCGGTGTGACGACCCCGACGACGACGCGGTCGCGCGCGTGGCGGTGCTCGTCGCGGGCGCCGAGCGGCCGGTGCTCGTCACGGGCGGGGACCTCTACTGGGCGCACGCGGAGGACGGCGTGCGCGCCTTCGCCGAGATGGCGCGCGTGCCGGTGTTCGCGAACGGGATGGGGCGCGGGTTGCTGCCCGCCGATCACGAGCTCGCGTTCTCGCGTGCTCGCTCGCTCGCGTTGAAGGAGGCCGATCTCGTCGTCGTCGCAGGCACGCCGCTCGACTTCCGGCTCGGGTTCGGGCACTTCGGCGACGCGCGCGTCGTGCATCTCGCGGACACGCGCGACGGCGTGTCGCGCAACGTGGAGCTCGCGGCGTCCGCGGGTGGTGACCTGGCGCGCACGTTTGCGCTGCTCGCCGACGGCGGCTCCGGTGGTCGCGCCGATCGCCACGACGCGTGGATCGCGCGGCTGCGTGACGAGGAGCGCGCCCGTCGCGAGAAGGAGCGCGACACGCTCGACGCGGACACCACGCCGATCCACCCCGCGCGCGTGTACGGGGAGGTGATCCCGCGGCTCGCGCGCGACGCGATCGTCATCGGCGACGGCGGCGACTTCGTGTCGTACGCGGGGAAGCTCGTGGACACGTACACGCCCGGGTGCTTCCTCGACCCCGGTCCGTACGGCTGTCTCGGCATGGGGACGGGCTACGCGCTCGCCGCCGCCCTCGCGTACCCGTCGCGTCAGGTCGTGCTGCTGCTCGGCGACGGCGCGGCCGGGTTCTCGCTGATGGACTTCGACACCCTCGTGCGCTTCGGCGTGCACGTAGTCGCGATCGTCGGCAACAACGGGATCTGGGGGTTGGAGAAGCACCCGATGCAGGCGGTGTACGGCTACGACGTCGCCGCCGAGCTGCGGCCTGGGACGCGATACGACGAGGTCGTCCGCGCGCTCGGCGGTGGTGGCGAGCTCGTGACCGAGCCGCGCCAGCTGGGTGCGGCGCTCGACCGCGCGTTCGCGGCGGACGGTCCCGTCCTCCTCAACGTCCTGACCGACCCGGCCGACGCCTACCCGCGCGCCAGCAACCTCGCCTGACGAAGATGCGGCACTCACGTACGGAATCAGTACGTGAGTGCCGCATCTTTCAGTCGGCGAGCTGCTTGAAGTGGCAGAGGCGCCAGTGACCGCCCTCGCGGACGAGGTCGACCTCGAACCGTTGCTCGGCGAGCAGGTTGCGGTCGATCGTGTACCGCGTCGTCGCGTGGTTGTCGGAGGTCACGAACGACCAGTACACGTCGAAGTCGCGGATCGCGCCGTCGGTCTGCAGCCGGCTGGCCTGCTCGTCGGCGAAGGTGCTCGCGGGCGTCTCGCTCCGTCGCGCCGCGCAGAGCTGTGCGTACGCGACGGGGAACTGCTGGCGTTGCAGCGCGCGCAGGTACGTGTTCGTCGCGTCGGCGGGCTTGGTGAGCGTGCCGACCGCGAGGACGGTGCCGCCGATCGCGAAGCCGATCAGCACGAGGAGCGCGGCGATCAGCAGCCACAGCCATGCCCATCCCCGCCGCCTCGGTGCGACGCCGGTCGCGTACTGCGGCTGTGGTGACCACCCGCCCGACGGCGGTGGTGCGCCCCACGCCGCGCTGGGCGGCGGCGGTGCGGCCGGTGGCGACGGCGGCGGCGGGCTCCATCCGGGCGGGGCCGGTGACGGTGCCGGAGGACCGGGCTGCGTCTCCCACGGCGGGCGCGGGGAGGTGGGCGGCTGCGATTCGGACTCGTCGCTCACGCGCCCGCCAGCGTAGGCGCCGACGCGAGCAGGTCAGCTGTTGGTGGCGCGCTCCATGAAGCGCTCGCGGTCGACGATCACGCGGGTGATGCGACCGGCGGCGACGAGACCGTGCCCGTCGCTCACCGACACGCGGAAGTTGAGCCGGCGTCCCTCGACGGATTCGAGGATCGCCTCGGCCTGCACCTTGCCGCCGACGGCCGTCGGCGCGGTGTGGTCGAGCTGCACGCGGTAGCCGACGCTCGTCCGCCCTGCCGGCAGTCGGCCCTCGAGCGCGAGGACCGTGGCCTCCTCGGCGAGGAGCACGACACGCGGCGTCGCGAGCACGGGCACGTCGCCGCTTCCGAGCGCGATCGCGGTGTCGTCGTCCGACACGGTGAGGGTCGCGCTCCCGACGAGGCCGGGCTCGAGTTGCACCGGCGTACCATAGGCAGCCGGCCGTCACCGCGGCATACCGGTGCGGCAATTCCTCGCCCCTCCGATCCCGGAGCCGCACCGTGCTCGACGACGCCGTCCTCGAACGCACCCTGCACACCGCGCTGCGCAACGGCGGCGACTTCGCGGAGGTCTTCGCGGAAGATCGTCGCAGCTCGACCGCGCGACTCGACGACGGCAAGGTCGAGGAGCTCGTGTCCGGGCGCGACCGTGGTGCGGGAGTGCGCGTCGTGCGCGGCGACACCACCGGGTACGCGCACACCGCCGACCTGAGCGAGGACGGGCTCCGCGAGGCGGCCGAGGCTGCGGCCGCGGCGGCGCGCGGCGGTGGCGGTGGCTCGCGAGTGGTCGCGCTCGAACGTCGTGCCGTCGCGCCGCCGCACGAGGTGACGACGATGCCGGAGTCGGTCCCGAAGGGCCGCAAGGTCGAGGTCCTGCAGCGCGCCGACGACGTCGCCCGCTCCGAAGGCGACGCGATCCGGCAGGTCAGCGTGGGCTACGCCGACTCGCACCGGCACATCCTCGTCGCCAACTCCGACGGGCTGCTGACCGAGGACGACCAGGTGCGGACGCGCTTCATGGTGCAGTGCGTCGCGCTCGGGGACACCGGCATGCAGACGGGCATGGAAGGACCGGGCCGGACCGTCGGCTTCGAGATCTTCGACGAGATCGACCCGGACGAGGTCGCGCGCACCGCCGCGCGTCGCGCGATGACGATGCTGAACGCGCGGCCGGCTCCGTCCGGGAAGCTCCCCGTCGTGCTGAAGCGCGGCGCGGGCGGCGTGCTGTTCCACGAGGCGTGCGGTCACGGTCTGGAGGCGGACCTCGTCGCGCGTGACGCATCCGTGTTCCGCGGTCGCGTGGGCGAGCAGGTCGCGTCCCCACTCGTCACGCTGGTCGACGACGGGCGCCTCGCACGTGAGTGGGGTGCGTACGCGATCGACGACGAGGGCGCGCCGGCGCAGCGCAATGTCCTCATCGAGAACGGTGTCCTCACCGACTACATGTGGGATCTCCTGCGCGCGCGCAAGGACGGCCGCGCGAGCAGCGGCAACGGGCGGCGCGAGACGTACCAGCACCTCCCGATGGTGCGGATGACGAACACGTACCTCGAGCGCGGCGACGAGGACCCCGACGAGATCATCCGTCAGACGCCGTACGGCATCTACTGCGTCGCGCTCGGCGGGGGACAGGTCGACACCGCGTCCGGCGACTTCGTGTTCGGCATCACCGAGGCGTACATGATCGAGGACGGCCAGATCACCGAGCCGGTGCGCGCCGCGCAGCTGATCGGCAACGGCCCCGACACGCTCCGGCGCGTGGACGTCGTCGGCAACGACTTCGACACGTGGGCGGGCACGTGCGGCAAGGAGGGGCAAGGCGTGCCGGTCTCGTCCGGTCAGCCGACGTTGCGCGTGTCCGAGCTGACGGTCGGCGGGACGGCGGGATGAGCCCGCCCGACCTCCTCGACATCGCTCGGGCGGTCGCGTCGCGCGCGCGCGACGGCGAGCAGGTCGAGGCGCTCGTCGTCCGCTCCCGCGACACCGACGTGAAGGTCTTCGACGGCGACGTCGAGTCGCTGTCCGTCGCGGAGGTGGCGGGCGTGGGCGTGCGCGTCGTCACGGACCACCGGCAGGGCTACGCGTGGGCCGGGTCGCTCGACGACGCCGTCGTCGCCGACGCGCTCGCCGATGCACGCGACAACGCGTCGTTCGGCGCGCCTGACGAGTTCTACGGGCTCGCGACGCTCGACGACATCGCCGGTGTCGAGCCCGCGTCGCTCCACCTCTGGCGCGACGACCTCGCGTCCGTGGACACCGACACGAAGGTGCGCATGGCGCTCGAGCTCGAGGCCGCGACCCGCGCGGCCGATGCGCGTGTGCGTGGCGTCGAAGCGGCGTCCTACGGGGACGCGGCCGTCGAGACCGCGATCGCCACGTCCACGGGCGTCGAGGCGTCGAGCAGGCGCACGATGTGCGCCTGCTTCTCCTACGCGATGGCGGGCGAGGGAACCGCGACGCAGACTGGGTACGGGTTCTCGGTCGGACGCTCGCCCTCCGATCTCGAGCTCGCGACGGCGGCGCGTGACGCGGCCGACCGGGCTACGCGCCTGCTCGGCGCCGCGCAGCCGCCGTCGCGTCGTCTGCCCGTCGTGTTCGACCCGCTCGTGACGGCGTCGCTGCTGGGTCTCGTGGGCGCCGCGCTGAACGGGGAGTCCGTGCAGAAGGGCCGTTCGCTGTTCGTCGGGCGTGAGGGCGAGCAGGTCGCGTCGCCGTTGGTGACGGTCGTCGACGACCCGACGAACCCCGAGGCGTACGGCGCGTCGTCGTACGACGCGGAGGGCGTCCCGACCCGTCGCAACGACCTGATCGTCGACGGCGTGCTGCGGATGTTCCTCCACAACGTGTCGACCGCGCGACGGGCCGGGACGACGACGACCGGGTCCGCGGTGCGCGGGTTCAAGTCGACGCCCGGCGTCGGCGCGCGTGCGCTGCACCTCGGGCCGGGGACGAGCACCCCCGAGAAGATCCTGTGGTCGGTCCCCGAGGCGCTCTACGTGCAGTCCGTCAGCGGGCTGCACTCCGGAACGAACCCGGTGAGCGGCGACTTCTCGGTCGGCGCGACGGGTCTCATGGTGCGCGACGGCGCGTTCGCGGAGCCGGTCCGGGAGATCACCGTGGCATCCACGATCCAGCGCATGCTGCGGGACGTCGCCGCGGTCGGCGACGACCTGACGTGGCTTCCCGGCGGCGCCGCCGGCGTGACGCTGCTCGTGTCCGAGATGCAGATGAGCGGCAAGTAGCGACCGATCGGCTCCCCGGCCGCACCAGCCACGCCGCGTTGGTACACAAGTCGCGGTCATAGGCGCGAGTTGTGTACCAACAGGGCGGGTCAAGCGGAGGCGAGCGTGCCGCGTCGTTGCAGGATCGCGTCGAGCTCGGCCATCGCGGCCCACGGGTCGTCGCCGAACAGGACGACCTCCATCCCGAGTCGCCGGGCCGCGGCGACGTTCTCGGTGTTGTCGTCGACGAACACCGCGCGCTCCGGCGACGTCCCCATCCGCTCGCACGTCAGGACGTACACGCGCGGATCGGGCTTGCGCATCTTCACCTCGCTCGAGTCGACCACCGTGTCGAACAGCTCGTCGAGCGGGATCGTCGAGCGCCAGTGGTCGCCCCATTCCTTCACGTTGTTCGTGAGCAGCGCGACCTTCAGTCCGTCGGCCTTGAGCTCGCGCGCGCGGTGCACGACCTGCCAGTGCACGCCGATCGGCATCTCGGCGGAGAAGCGGCGGTAGGCGTCGAAGTCGATCGGCTTGCCGAGGACCTCGGGCGCACGCTCCATCACGCCTTTGAAGTACTCGTCGAGCGACAGCTCGCCGATCTCGAGCCGGTGCCAGTCGTGCGTGACCGCGTGCGCGGACTCGGGGACGCCGTCGAGCGTGGGCGGCGCGCCGTCCTCGACGATCGACCGGCCCTCGACCCCGATGTACGCGGTCTCGCCGAACAGCAGCTCCAGGATCGAGCCGGGCGGGTACCCCATGTCGGCCTCGAACCGCCCCACACCCCGGAAGAGCGGGCTCGAGAACACTCCGCCGTAGTCGAACACGACCGCGTCGATGGGAGGTTGCACGCGGGCGATCTTCCGCGACGCCCGCGCCGCACGTCCATTCACGGAGTCGCGAGCACGTCCTCGGGCGGTGTCGTCGCGAGCGCGATCGTCCCCGTCGCGGCGGCGAACGCGAGCCGCTTCGCGTCCTCGGCCGGGACGAGCAGCGTGACCCCGATGCGTTGCGACCGCGCGCCGGTGTCGCCGTCGGTCGTCTCGCCGGCGCCGTCGACGCCGACGACGGGAACGTGGCTCGCGACGGTCAACGTGGGATCGGTGCTCTCGGGAACCGCGTTCGCCGGGAACGTGACGTACACGTCGACGAGATCGCCCGCTCGCGGCTGCAGCCCGTCCGACACGACGATCCGCATCGCGCGTTGCCCGGGCGGCACGACTCCGTCGCGACCGTCGCGCGCACGCGCCGCGAGGTTGCGCTCGGTGACGATCGCGCCCCGGACGACCGGCACCGACACGACGCGGCCGACCGCGTCCTCGGGACGGGCGACGGATCGCGCCGGCAGCGAGTGACCGCGCAGTCGCACCGTGGCGACGTCATCCGGGCCGACGACCGCGCCGAGCGTCAGCTCGCGCCGTGCGACGACGACGGGCCGGACCTTGCCGTAGTCGCGGTCCTGGCGGTGCAGCGAGGCGAGCGTCCCGGCCACGGAGGTGGCGGTGACGACGGTGACGACGGCGGCCGCCGCCCAGAGCAGGGCGGCGCGCGGTGAGCGGCGGAGCATGGGGAACGCCTCCCGGGCGCGCGAGAGCAGGTCGGACGCGGGGGAAGCGCGGCGCGCTAGCGCGAGCTCGCGAACGCTACTTGCCGGGTTCCTCGGCCGAAAGGGGCCCGAGCGTGTCGCCGCAGGCGCACGCACGCCGGGCGGGGAGGCGGGGGACAAGGTCGAACAGCAGCTCGCGCACCCGATCGACGTTGCGCTCGAAGAACTCGAACACCGCCGCCTGCGTGACGGGCTCGACGCTCGGGTCGTCGTCGACGCCGGTGTCGTAGTCGGTGATGAGGGCGATGCCCGTGTAGCAGAGGCCGAGCTCGCGGGCGAGGAACGCCTCCGGGTACTGGGTCATGTTGACGACCTCCCACCCCTG
>Ga0070739_10003163_pt1 | contig 20892 bp, 17 predicted proteins | sample Coa_R1_7_FD_66445 | JGI IMG/M metagenome (GOLD analysis project Ga0070739, IMG submission 66445) | Surface soil microbial communities from Centralia Pennsylvania, which are recovering from an underground coalmine fire - Coalmine... | ecosystem: Environmental > Terrestrial > Soil > Unclassified ... | reverse complement strand
GATCCGTAGTCTGGTGCTCTATCCAGTTGAGCTACGGGCGCATCAATGACTCGGTTCGTCCGGCCGGCGCTTCGTGTCGCTGTCGCCGCAGACCGGTCCCTCGGCAGAGCGCGGTGTTAGAGCATACCGAGCCTGCTTTCGCAAGCGCGAGGCCTTCGGCCGCGTCGCGAGGCTGCGTCCGAGATTGTGGTATCGCGAGCCCACGTCAAGGCTGGCCGACCGTGCCGGAGATGGCTGCGCGGAGCGGTCGCGGGCCTCCCGCAGCGGGCGCCGGCCGCAACCCGGCGTCGAGCAAAACGCGGCGTCGAGCGGGAACGCGCGGGCGGCCGCATCTGTTGAGCGACCGGTACAACTGCTCGGCTGGAGGAGACGTCGTGTCCCACACTAAAATCACTAGCGCGGCGGCGGTCGCCGCGATCCTGGCGATTGCATCCCCCGCGGCATTCGCGCAAACGTCGGGCAGCACCACGCCGCCCACTGCCCGCACAAACGCGCCCAACCAAGTCGAGCCGGGTCAGATTCTCGCCTCGAAGCTGAAGGGCGCCGCCGTTTTCGACAAGCAGAACCGCAAGATCGGCGATGTCCGCGACATCATCCTCGACCCCGACGGCCGGGTCGCCGCCATTGCGGTCGATTTCAACGGCAATGTCGGCGGCAACGGCAATAACGGCGGCAGCCGCACGATCAAGATCGGCATGAACGACCTCAAGGCCACCACCGTCAATGGCGAGCCGCGTTTCCTCGTTACGCTGAGCGAGCAGCAGCTTGCCTCGGCGCCGAAGTATGAGCTGAACCCGAAGAACCGTAACGGCAACGGCAACGGCGGCTCGACCGCGGAGCTCCAGCGATCGCAGATTTTGGCGAGCAACCTGATGGGCGCCGACGTGTTCGACCGGCAGAACCAGAAGATCGGCAGCGTCAAGGATGTCGTCCTCGATCCCAGCGGGCGCGTCGCGGAAGTCGTGCTCAGCACCAGCGGCCGCAACGTCGCGGTGCCGATGCAGGAATTGCGCGTCGCGTTCAACGACGACCAGAAGGTCCAGAAGGTGACGATCGACAGGACCAAGAACGACCTGCAATCGGCGCAAGAATTTCATTTCAAGCCGCAGAACGGCAACGGCGGCTGAGCGCCGCGGTTATTGCCAGGAAGGAGCCGGCTTCACTGCGAACTCCGTCATGGCCTGGCTTAGACCGGCCCGGAGATCGCCGAGTGAAGTCCGGCGATCTCAAGGAAACGGCCTTTCGCGCAATGGCCCGGACGGTTTTCCGTCCGGGCCATTTCTTTCGCCAGTTCTCACGGATGAATTGCAGCCTTTCGTCGTTCCGGCGAAGGCCGGGACCCACCCCGTCAGCCGCTCGATTGCCGGACACGTGGATGCCGCCCTCCGCCGGCATGACGATGACGACGGCGGAATCGAACTTCATGACTTCACGATCGGGATACTGGTTTCATCCGCGCGCCGGCAGCGGCGTGACGGCGAGGTCGGCGGCGAGTTTGTCGAGCGCGGCGCGCAATGACGGCGGCAGCGGGATGCCGCGCACCCGCCGCTCCTCGCGGCGGCGGTGCTGGTCCTCGCCGGGGAGGCGGATGCGGTCGAACCCCGGCAGCAGCGCCGAGCCGTGCAGGTCTCGAATCACGATATCGACCTGCCGCTTGAACTGGGGCGGGTCGGCGAAGGCGGCGATCTTGAGCGCCAGGATCGCCTGCCCGGTATTGGTCGGGGTCGCGTCGTCTTTGTTGAAATCGACGACGTCGCGGCCGCAGGCAGCGCCGTTGAGGGTGCCGGCGAGCAGCCCGATCATCAGCGACAGCGCAGCGCCCTTGTAGCCGCCGATCGGCAGCAGGAAACCGTCATCGGCGCGGCTCGGGTCGGTCAGCGGCTTTCCCTGGCGGTCGATCATCCAGCCCTCCGGCATCGGCTTGCCCTGCTGCGCCGCCACCTTGACCTTGCCATAGGCGGCGACCGTCGTCGCCATGTCCAGGATCAGCGGCGGCTCCTCCAACGCCGGCACCGCGATCGCAATCGGGTTGGTGCTGAGCAGCATGTCGATGCCGCCCCACGGCGGCAGGTGGTTGGCGTTGCCGACCGCGAAGTAGATGCCGATCATGTCGTGCGGCAGCGGCATTGCGGCATAGACGGAGGCGGCGCCGGCATGGTTGCCGTTGCGCACCCCGACCCAGCCGGCGCCGTTGTCGCGCGCGATGTCGATCGCGGTCTCGGCGGCGCGGGCGACGGCAAGGCTGCCGAGGCCGTTGTCGCCATCGACCAGCGCCGTCGAAGCGGCGGTGCGGCGGACCTCGATATGCGCCGCCGGCTTCATGCCGCCGGCGCGGATGCGGCGGATGTATTGCGGCAGGCGGAAGACGCCGTGGCCGTCGGCGCCGGCGAGGTCGGAGGCCGCCATCAATTCCGCCGCCTTCTGCGCATCGGCGGCGGCCACGCCAACCGCGCCGTAGCATTCGGCGATGAACTGGATGAGCCGGTCGGCCATGATCCGCTCGCCTGCCGGGTTTGCCTCGTCCGCCATCTGCGCCTCCCGCATTGTCAAAGCCGCCCTGTCCAGGGCCTATACCGCAGTTCGGGCGGGCTCCGCATCCCGCCTTGGAGACGGCGATGCGGTTCTGGGCATTTGTCGCGTGGTTGGCGGCGCTGTCGGCGTCTCCTTCTCCGTGCGCGCAGGCGGAGGAGTTGGCGCCGATCACGATTGCGGCGCAGGCCGGACTTTACCGCTCGCTGCCGCTGTTCGCCGCTTCGGAGAACGGCTGGTGGCCGAAGGCAGGGTTGCAGCCGCTTGTCACGCACTTCGAGGACGAAACCTACCTGTTGGACGACCCGGGCTGGGACGTCGCGGTCGTCGGGCCGCTGACGGCGCTGGTCGGCGCCGCGCGGGAGGGCCTCATGACGGTCGGCATCGCCGACGACGAGAGCGACGCCAACGTCGTCATGGCCCGGCCCGCCGCGGCCGAGACGATCCTCGACCGGCCGGCGACCCTCAAGGGCAAGACGCTGCTGCTGACGCGCGACACGACCGCGGAATACGGCGCCCGCCGCTGCCTCGCACGCTGGCGCCTGAACCCAGAGGACGTGCGGATCGCGGCACGGCCGCCGGGCGAAACCGGCCTCGCCTTCGCCGATGGCGCAGGCGACCTCGCCGCCCTCACCGCTCCGGCGAGCTATGCCGTGTTCGAGCGGGGCGCCGGGATCACAGTGTGCAGCGCCAAGGACGCCGGCGCGGTCATTCCCGGCGCACTCGTGGCGCGCAAGGAGTTTGCCGAGCGGCATCCCGAGCGGGTCGCGCGCTTTGTGGCGACGGTGCTGCACGCGGTCGCCTGGGAAAAGACGCATCGCGGCGAGACGCTCGACCTGATGCGGCGCTACTACCGCGACGCCGGCATCGAGCTCGGCGACGCAATCCTCGCGCGGGAGATCGAGACGCGGCCGCTGTTTGCGCTCGACGAGCAACTCAAGCTGCTTGACCGCAGCGGCGACGGCGTCTCGACCGCAGACGGCTGGTTCGGGCGGCTTGCGGCCTATCTCCTGTCGGTCGCGGCGATCGAGGCGCCGCCCTTGGGCCAATCCTATCTGACCGACACCTACGTGAAATGGGCGGACGCCGACCCGCTGCTTCACGGCCTTGCGGTGGGCGAGCAGCCGGTTGGCGCCGACAAAAACATCGTCAGTCCGACAAGATAAAAGAAGCCTCCGGCTGTTTCTTAATATCTCGAAGCCTGCCACGTTTTCGCCGCAAGTCTGAACGCGGCGGCGGAACCCTTTGCGCCGCCCCGCGTTGGACCTCCGGGGAATGCCGAGAAAGTGGCGAGAACGTGGACCACATTCAGCCCGGTTGCCTGAAGCTCGACCAGGTCGCGTTGTTCCTCGATGTCGATGGAACCCTGCTCGACCTTGCGCCCCGTCCGGATGCGGTCACCGTCCCGAGCGGCCTCGGCGGGGCGCTTCGGGCGGCGGCGCGCCGTGTCGGCGACGCCTTGGCGCTGGTCAGCGGCCGGCCGATCGCCGAACTCGACCGGCTGTTCGCGCCGCTCCGCCTCGCCGCCGCCGGCGTGCACGGCAGCGAAATTCGCTATGCCGAGGGCGGATCGATCGAGGCGCTGGTGGCGGCGTCGCTGCCGCAGGCGTTGTGGCACGACCTTCTTGCCCTGCTCCGCCAGTTTCGGGGCACCCTCGCTGAAAACAAGACAGCCAGTTTCGCGGTGCACTACCGGCAGGCCGCCGTAGCGCCGGAAGTCCTCGCCGCGGCGCTCAAAGACTTTATCGACAGCGCCGCAGGCCTCGATCTCCGGCTGACCGCGGGCCTCTGCGTCTTCGAGATCCGCCTGCCCGGCTTCGACAAGGGAAGGGCCATCCGGGAATTCATGGCGCGCTCCCCATTTCTCGGCCGCATCCCCGTCTTCATCGCCGACGACCCGATGGATTGCCCCGGCTTCGAAGCGGCTCGCACGGGAGGCGGCCGCGGCTTTTCGGTCGGCGCTTCGCTGCCGGGAGTGGAGGGTTGCTTCGCCAGCCCTCGGGCGGTGCGCGAATGGCTGGAAACCTTGTCTCTACCGGCGGCGGCGGGGCTCCGCTTGCCGTGGCCGCAGCACCCGGCCGGCGCTGCGCCGCAACCGGCCGGTGCGCTGTAAGCGACCGGCGGGTGGACCGTCTTTGCAGCAGGAGGACATGTCGTGTCGCGCCTCATCGTAGTCTCGAACCGGGTCGCGGTCCCCGATCCCGAGGCGCCGCAGCAGGCGGGTGGGCTGGCTGTCGCGGTCAACGCCGCACTCAAGCGGCGCGACGGGATATGGTTCGGCTGGAGCGGCAAGATCAACGAGAACAGCTCTCCCGCCGCCCCGCGCATCATCGAGCAGCGTACCCGCACGATCATCACGATCGACCTCTCGCCGAGCGATTATCAGGAATATTACAATGGGTTCGCCAATCGGGTATTGTGGCCGATCCTGCATTATCGGCTCGACCTTGCCGAGTTCAACTCGGTAGAACTCGGTGGTTATCTGCGGGTGAATGCGCTTTTTGCTGAGGCATTGTCGCGCTTCATCCGGCCGGACGACATCATCTGGGTGCATGACTACCATCTTCTGGCGCTGGCGAAGGAGCTGCGGGCGCTGGGGCATGACAATCCGATCGGCTTTTTTCTCCATATTCCCTGTCCGCCGCCGGACATCCTGCTGGCCCTGCCGCAGCATGCGGAAACCTTCGGCGCGTTGCGCCACTATGATCTCGTCGGGCTGCAGACCGAGCTCGACGCGACCAATCTCGGCCGCTATTTCGCGCTTCAGGGCGGCGCCGCGGCACGTACCGGGGGCCCCTTCGCGTTCGACGGACGGCGGGTTCACGTCGGCATCTTCCCGGCGGCGATCGCGACGCAGGTCTATGCCCGCACCGCCCGGCGGGCGGTCCATTCGCCGGCCGCGGAAGAACTCCGAGGCAGCCTGAGCGATCGGCGGCTCATCATCGGCGTCGACCGGCTCGATTACTCGAAGGGGATCGGAAACCGCATCCAGGCGTTCGGGCAATTTCTCGAAAATTACCCAGAGTGGCGCAACCGCGTGACCTATCTCCAGATCACGCCGAAAAGCCGCACCGGGGTGCCGGAATACGAGGCAATGGATCAGGAGATCAGCGGCCTCGTCGGACAGATCAACGGCCGCTTCGGCGAACCGTCGTGGACGCCGATCCGCTACGTCAACCGGCCGTTTCCGCGCGGCACGCTTGCGGGCTTTTACCGCGCCGCCCACGTCGGACTGGTGACGCCGCTGCGCGACGGCATGAACCTCGTCGCGAAGGAGTATGTCGCCTCGCAGGATCCGCACGATCCGGGGGTCCTCGTGCTCTCGCAGTTCGCCGGCGCCGCCGCCGAACTCGACGATGCTCTTCTCGTCAATCCGCACGAGACCGAGGCGGTTGCGGCGGCGATCAGGACCGCGCTTGAAATGCCGCTGGCGGAACGGCGGAAGCGGCACGAACGGATGCTGGCGCATCTCGTCTCGAACGACGTGGACCGCTGGGCGACCCGCTTCCTGACGGCGCTCGGCGACGCGCGGCAGCGCCCCGGCATATTGGATGGCCTGCGCCGCCTGTTCGCGACGCCGCCAGGAAGCCTGGCGCTCGGGAAATAGTCGGGCCCGCCGACCTCAGCGAGGCATATACATGTAGGACGGCGCCATCGGCGCGAGCGCACGGTTAACGCCGAGCACCTGGCGGTTCAGATAGTCGCCACTGACGTCGCTCGGCATGTGGACCGGGTAATCGGAAGACGAGCCGTCGTCGCCCATGACGGAGTAATAGCTCGGCCCCGGCTGAGCCATCGGCATATAGGTCTGCGCCCAGGCCGGCGCGGCGAAGGCGAGCGCGGCGGCGGCCGCGATCGCGGGCAGGAGGCGTGTCATCGTCTGCATCCTTTCGAAGGCCAAAACGTCGCCTTCGGAACGCGCCGCCGCGACGCCCGGTTCCGGCCGCCCTCGCATCGAGATCGTCGTCATCGCCGGGCTACCCGGCGATCTCGGGGACCGGCAGATTGCCGGCTCAAGCCGGGCCATGACGACTTGCGGGAGGGCGGCCCGGTTGGATCAGATACTCAGCCGGAGCGGCCGGGGTAGCTGACCGCCATGCCGGCGCGCACGTCCTGCTGGATGCCGTATTGCGGGAAGGGGTAGCGCAGCCCGTTCTTCGCCAGCGCCTCCATGCCGGCAATCGCCTTCGGCAGGTACTCCGGCGGCAGCGCCATCAGCATCTCGTCGTCGAGCACGCCGCCGTAGCGCCGCTCGGCGTAGCAGGGGATCGACAAGCTCGGCTGCCGTGTCTTCAGCGCCCGTCCCCAGGAATCGGCGCAGGCGCTTTCGCCGACGATGCTCCAGTCGAAGCGCTTGTAGCCCGACCATTGCAGGCCGTTGATGAAATAGATCATCGCGCCGGGCGTCGCGTAGAACAGCGCGATGTCGGGCGGGTCGAGGCGGCCGGAGGCGAGCGGCGAGATCGCCAGCGCCTCGTATTGACCGTCGGCGACGCAGTTCATCGCCGCCTGGTGCGCGCTGGCGTCTTCCTCGCTGCTGTACCACACACCGACCATGTGCTTGCCCGACTTCCACTCCGGGTCCTTGGCGTTGCCGAGGCCGACGACGGCGCGGCATTGCGCGCCGACGAGGTTGTCAGCGGTGATGCCGACGGTCCAGCCGAGGCGCGACGCCTGCCCGACGATCTGGTCGAGCGTGTGGATCGATTGCGGCCGGCGGATGCGCGGGATCGCCTCCATGTCCTCGCGCCGTTCGAAGAGCTTCATGCCGAACGGCACTGAACGCAGCTTCAGGATGCGTTCGAGGTCGGCGACGATTTTCGGCCAGTCCTGGGTCATGACGAAGTCTCTCGCTGGGATATCGCCCACTGGGATGTCGCCGACCCTACCATCATTTCTCGTGCATGACGTGGATGCCGTTCCAGTCCTGGGGCGGCGCCGCGGCCAGTTCCCGCGCCCGCGCCCCCATCGTCGGTGCCGCCAGATCGCGGGTCCAGGCCCGCGCCGCCGCCTCGAACATGTCCGCGGCGGGTTGGAAGCGGCCGTCGAGATAGGCAGCGAGCGCCTTCTCGTAAAGATCGCGCGCCGCCAGTCTGGCGGGCTCGACCTCGCCGCGGCGGCCGATCAGCTCGCAGACCAGGGTGCCTTGGTGGCGGCCCTTGACGGCCACCCGGTCGAGCCGCCGCCACTCCAGCGACTCTCCCGCCGCGACGGCCAACGCGTCGGTCCCCATGATGGCGGTGCCGTAGACCTTGTTCAGCCCTTCGAGCCGGCTCGCCAGGTTCACCTCGTCGCCGAGCAGCGTATAGGCAAAGCGCTCGGGGGTGCCGATGTTGCCGACCAGCACGTCGCCGAGGCCGAGGCCGATGCGGGCGCGGAACAGCGGCATTCCAGGCGGCCGCTCGCGCGCCAGCCGCGCCAGCGCCTCCTGCGCTTCGAGCGCCGCGATGCAGGCATGGCGGGGATGGTCCGGCAGTTCGGTCGGGGCGTTGAAGAACGCCATGATGCCGTCGCCCATGAACTTGTCCACGGTGCCGCCGTGACGCGCGATCGTCGCGGTCATCAGCTCGAAGTAGCGCCCCATCGCCTCGACGAGCTGCCGCGGCGCCATTCCTTCCGAGATCGTCGTGAAATCCGCGACATCGGAAAAATGCATCGTCAGCCGCCGGATTTCGCCGCCGAGCTGCGCCTCGCGGCCTTCGGCGAGCAGGGCGCGGACCACATCCGAGGGCACGTAATGGCCGAAGGAGCGCAGGCTCGCCTTCATGTGGTCGACCGAGACGCCCAGCTCGCTGATTTCGCGCACGAAGGACTGCGGCGACGGCGCCTGCGAGATTTTGAACTCGCCGACCTGCATCAGGTCTTCCGCGATGGCCGTCACCGGCCGCGAGATGCGGGACGACAGCACGATGCCCAGGACGATCGCCAGCACGCCGCCGGCAAGCGCGGCGGCGACCGCAATCACGGCCTGGCGGTAGAGGCCGCTGGTGATGTCGCCGCGATCGACGACGACGGCGATCGCCGCGCCGAGGTTGCCGCTGACCTCGACCGGGGCGAACACGACCTCGTAATGCCCGTCGCGGGTCTTGACCTTGGCCGGAGCCTCGGCCGTCGCCAGCACCTTGAGCTGCGCCGCGCGATCCGCGGCGGCCGCGGCTGCAGCCACATGCTCCCCGCTCGGGGACGCGATCCGATGCCCCTGCCGGTCCACGAGAAAGACGGCGCCGTGCTCGCCGATCCGCAGCGTCGAGAGAAAAGCGCCGATCCCCTCCAGCCGCAGATCGACGTGGAACAGCCCGGTCGGTGCCGCCGCCCCCGGCGCGGTATACCGCGTCATCGCGGTGATCCCGAGACCGCCCGTCGTCATCTGGTAGACCGGCGACCAGGTCGGCCCCGGCTCGGCGATGCCCTGCTGGAACCACGGCCGCTTGACCACGAAGTAGGGCGCCGTCTCGACGTATTTGGGGGTCGAGCGGGTGCCGTCGTCGGCGACGGCGGTTTGCGCGGGCAGGCCTCCGTTGACCTGCGGGTCGGCGATATACTCGACCAGCTCGCCGTTCTCCCAGCGGGTGGCCCCGATGTAGCGGCCGCTCGCAACTTCGCCGTAGCCGATCCAGGACAAGTGCGGCTGCACCCGGAGGCGCTCGATGAACTGGGCGACCAGGCGCTCCGGCCGGTCGAGCGGGAGCACGCCGCGCCGCGCCTCCGCGGCGAGTTCCTCGGTGATGCGCGGCCCGAGATCGAAAAACTGCCGGACCTCCTCGCTCGCGGTTGTCACCGCTGAGGTGCGCGCCTGGCCGACCAGCGCGCGGGTGCTGGCGACGGTCAGGATCGCGGCGCCGCCGCCGATCGTCGCCGCCGTCAGCAGGACAAGGCCGACGATGACGGAGACGAGCGTCGGCCGCAGCCCGACCGCCCGCCCGACAGCCGGCGTCATCCGCATCACCGCCCCAGCAGCGCCATCAGCTCGCGCCACTCGCGCGCGGAGAGGCCGCTGCCGGCCTGCTCGACCGTCTCCCGGGCGAGCAGGCGTCGGATCACGGAAAGGCCGCTCGCCGAGATCGTCGCGGCGTTCATGCGGTATTCGATGAAGGCGGCATGCGTCAGCGGGACCCAGCGCGCGAGCGTGTCCAGCATCACTTCCGCGTACGCGCGAATCTCGTATTGCGCATGCGGATCGGCGCGCAGCGACAGGAAATGCATCAGATTGTGGAGGTCGGTCTTCCAGTACCACTGCGTGTAGAAATTGAGCGACAGGTTCATTCGGGCGAGTTCGCGCGCCAGCCCCGGGCGGCTCGGATCGGCCGGGGCACCCTCGGCGCCTTCGTTGAGCAGGTCGAGATAATCGTCGTAAGCGTGCTCGGCATCGGCCCGCAGCAGGTCGAGGATGCGCCGCGCGTCGTCTTCGCTAAGGACGGTGCCGCGCCCCTGGCGGTTGATGGTCGCCTGCGCCGCCAGATGTTGCGGCGCCGGCAGGTAGAACTCGCGGTCGAGGATCGAATAGCGGGCCGAGTACTCGTTGACGTTGGCGGTGCGGTGGCGGATCCACTGGCGCGCGACGAAGATCGGCAGCTTGACATGGTACTTGATCTCGCACATCTCGAACGGGGTCGTGTGGCGGTGCCGCATCAAGTAGTTGATGAGGCCGCGGTCCTCGCTGACCCGCCTTGTGCCGCGCCCGTACGAGACCCGCGCCGCCTGCACCACCGCCGCGTCGTCGCCCATGTAGTCCACGACCCGCACGAAGCCGTGGTCGAGCACCGGCAGCGGCTCGTACAGGACCTCTTCGAGCGCCGGCACCGTCGCGCGGCGCGTCGTCCGGCTTTCGCCGCGCTGGGCGGCGACCTCCTCCGACTGTTCGGGCGTGAGCGGCATCGTGAAAAATCCGGGTTCTCGAGCCTCCCCGACAGCTCGAGTGCACCGCGGACAATAGGGGTTCGGAACGGCGGACGAAAGCGCGGCGCCTCAGCCGATAGGCAGCAGGTTTTCCGCCTCGGTCGCGATCGGCACCTCCCGCGCGAAGAGGTCGAGCAGCACCCGCACGCGGCTCGAATCGTCCAATGCATCGAGGACGCCGAGCTGCTCGGCAAAGGGACCGGCCAGCAGGCGAACCCGTCCGCCCACCTTCAGCCGCTCGGAAAAGCGCAGCACGCCGGCGCGGTCCGTCGATGCGATCAGGGTTTCGACGATGCCACGGGGCACCGGATGCGGTGCGTCGCCGCGCATGACGAGGCGCGACACGCCGTAGGTGCCGTTGACCTTGCGCCAGCCGTCGCGCTCAACGTCGAGCGCGACGAACAAGTAGCGCGGAAAGAATGCCGCTTCGACCGTGCGCAGCTTGCGCGCATGCCGCACCGTCTTTAGCCGCCGCGGCAGAAAGGTGCGAAAGCCCTGATGTTCGAGCTGGCCCTGCGCACGCAATTCGCAAAACGCGAGGGTATGCACCGCGTACCAGCGTTCACCCGCAGCGAGCGGCAATCGCGATTGCTGCGACGCCTCCGGTGCCGCGAAGACAGCGCCGCGCCGCGCCGCAACGGCAGATGTGCTAGGCTGTGCGGCGCCGACCGCCGTCATTGCGCCGCCCGAGAACCGTCATGACCACGCCGACAGCCGCCGTCGAACTGCCGGAGCCGAGCCGGCTCTACGTCATTGGCGACATTCACGGCTGCCTCCAATTGCTTGATGCCGTGATCGAGCGCATTCGCCGCGACCTCGCGGTGCGGCCGGCCGGTGACTGTCTTACCGTGTCCGTCGGCGACTACATCGACCGCGGCCCCGACTCCCGCGGCGTGCTCGACCGATTGGCGAGCAATCCGTTCCCGACGGACTACATCGCTCTCAAGGGCAACCACGAAATCTTCCTGGAGCAGTTCCTCGCGGACCCGTCGGTCATGGAGGTGTGGCGCTATAACGGCGCGCTGGAGACGCTGCATTCCTACGGCATCGACGTCAGCGCGCCGATGCGCGGCCGCGGCTACCGCGAGGCGGCCGATGCTCTGAGGGCTGCGCTGCCGGATGCGCACCGCTGCTTTCTCGCCGCGCTTCCGCTGTGCCTGAGCGTCGGCCGTTACTTCGTGTGCCACGCCGGGGTGCGGCCGGGGGTGCCGCTGTCGCGCCAGAGCGCGGACGACCTGGTGTGGATCCGCGAGGAATTCCTGCGCAGCGTGAGCGGCTTCGGCAAGATCGTTGTGCACGGTCATACCCCCGCGCCCGAGCCGGAAGTGCGGCCGAACCGCATCAACGTGGACACCGGCGCCTTCATGACCGGCCGGCTGACCTGCGCGGCGCTGGAACGAGGCCGGACCCGCTTCCTCCCCGCCACCTGACCGCCAACGCCCGGCGCCGGGCCGTGCGCGGTTGGATGCGCGCCGCCTGTTCGCGTACCGCGGCGAGCACCTCGTCCCAGCGCGCCAAGCTTTGACGCCGCGTAAAATTCGCCTCCAGCATGGCGCGGGCCCCGCGCCCCATCGCGGTCACCCGCTCCGGGTCCGTCATCAGCTCCAGCAGGGCATTGGCGAGGCGTTCGCCGCGGCCGGCATCGACCGCGACGCCGCAGCCATGCCGCTGCACCAGTTCGCAAAGCTCGCCGCCCGCACCGGCGATGGCGACGATCGGGCGGCCGGCGGCGGCGATGCCATAGACCTTGCTCGGGAAGACGAAGCCTTCGACGGCGGGGTTCAGCGAAACCAAGTGAACGTCCGCCGCCGTCAACGAATATTTGAGAAGCCCCCGCGGCTGATACGGCAGGAAGCGGAACATCGGATCGAGGCGCCGCGCCGCCACCCGTCGCCGCAATTCGGCAAAGCCGCTGCCGCCGCCGATGAACAGGAACAGCAAGTCGGTGCGGTCGCGCAGCCGGCCGGCGGCATCGACGATCGTTTCTACGTCGTGAGCGCGGCCGAGATTGCCGGAATATCCGACGACGAAACGGTCGCCGATGCCCCACTCGCGGCGCAGCGGGTTCTCGGCCTGGTCGAGCGGCCGGATATCCTCGTCGTCGCACCAGTTCGGAATGAGGTGGATCGTGTCGGCAGGCAGGCCGCGGTCGCGAAGCGCGGTCGCCATCGTTTCGCCGACCGCGAGATTGGCCGCGGCCGCGTGCAGCGAGGCGTCGCGCAGCCGCGCGAGGCCGCGGCCGATCACACCGCCCACGAAGGGTGTGTCGAGCGCAATCGCGACTTCCGGGTAAAGGTCCTGCACCCAGTTCACGAGATGCAGGCCGCGCCGCCGCGCCGCGATCATTGCCGCGACGCTCAAGAGCGGCGGGTCGGTCATCGCGAGGATGATGTCGCCGGGCTCGGCACCGGCCAGGGCCGCCCGTAGTGCGGCGATGTGGAACGACAGGTAGTCGAGGCCGCGGCCGAGCGATGCACGGCGGCCGAAACGAGTCGCCGCAACGCGGCGGACGGCGACGCCGTCGTATTGCGCTCGCGCGGGCAGGGAGACGCTCGGGTCGCCGTATCGCTGGCGGCTGGCGACGACCTCGACTCGCTGGCCGCTGTCGGCGAGATGTGCGGCCAGATCGCTCAGCATTTGGCTCGTCGCCGACTCGTCCGGGTGAAAGAACCGGTTGAGAAGGAGGATCCGGCCGCCGGACGGCGACGCGCGCAAGGCCCGGACATTGGAAGAGCGGTGCAAATCGCGTTCAGGCAAGGCAAATGCGTCCGGCCGCAGATTGACCGCCGGGGCCGCCTGCCGCTGCATTGCCCGTGCGCGCTCCAGCGCCGGCTCATGGCGGCGGTCACCGCGAAGCAAGGTCGCGACGGTACCGACCACGATGCGCAGATCGAGCATCGGCGACGCGTTGCGGATGTACCACTCGTCGAGCAGCGCCTTTTCCGCCGGGGACAGCAGCGTGCCGCCGTTGACCTGGGCCCAGCCGGTGATGCCCGGGAGCACTGCGAGCCGCCGGCCGTCCGCCTCCGGCTGGTCATGACGCAGCAGTGGCCGCGGGCCGATCAACGCCATGTCGCCGGCGAGCACGTTGAAGAGCTGCGGCAACTCGTCGAGCCGCGACCGCCGCAGCAGGCGCCCGATGCGGGAAAGACGCTGCTCGTCCGTCCTGCGGCGGCCGGAGCGGTCCATCGGCGGCCGCAGGGTGCGCAGCTTGAGCAGCCGGAAGGTCCTGCCTCCCGCGCCGACCCGCTGCTGCCAGAACACGATCGGCAGCCCCACATCAATGAGGCTCAGCAGCGCGGCGAAGGCCAGGAGCGGCATCACCGCGCCGGTCAACGGCACCGCGATCACCAGGCTGAGCCTACGTTGCCAGCGGAAATAGCGGGGCGCGACGAGTGCGGGAACGGCAGGGCCGGAAGCTGCCGGCTCGGCCTCCGCCGCCGGATGCGCTAGGCTGGCGGACAACAAGTCGGTCGCCAAGGCGTAGCGGACGCGGTGTTCGGCGCACACTCGCCGCACCTCGGCGAGCGCCGCCGGCGACAGCGACCCGCCCCCGAACACGACGCGGCCGATCTGCACCCCGTGCTGCGCGAACTCCTCGATCAGGGCCGCCAGGTGCGCCGGCCCGCCGTAGACGCGCACCCCGTTCATCGACCGTCCCGCAAGCCGCGGCCGCTCGTCGAGGAGCGCGACGATGCGCTGGTCATACGGCCGGCAGCTTTCGACGAACCGCATGTACAGCGCCGACAGCTTCGTGACGCCGATCAGCACGGTGCACTCGCCGGTCTCGGCGGGCCGGTCGTCCCGCAGATCGCCGCGTTGCGCTGCGACCTGCGCGACGAGGCGCCGGCCGCACAGCCCGACGGCGAGAATGAGGGCCTGCAACGCCGGGACCGAGCGCGGAATGCCCTGCAGCCGAGTGACGGTGAAGACGGTCGCGGCAGTCATCGCCCCGCCGGCGACGACGACCTTCGTTACATCCACGACGTCATGGATTGAGAGGTAGCCGGGGATGCCGCCGTCGACGCCGAACGCGAGCAGCGCAATCCCGGTGAAGCTCAGCGACAGCGCGCAATAAAGCAGGGCGCTCGCGGCATTGTCCGGCGAGAGGACGAGCGCGTCCCTGAGGTAAAGTGCGGCGATGGGCGCCAACGTGGCGAGGGCGAGGTCGGCCGTCGAGATACGGATGCGCGGTCTCGGGCGCGAGCTGGCCGGTGGCAGGCGCAACCTCGGCTTTCCCCCCTCCTATGGGCGCGGCATTGCCGCCGCGCCGGCATGTTATTGTTCGCGCGCCGGCGGTAAGGGCGAGCGCAGCTGGTGCGGTCGGCTAGCCGCCGCTACGGTGGATGATGGTTACTATGGTAGGAAGATGCGCGTCAATGGCGCATAGGTCTGATTGATTCGCGACCCAGGATTGAGCGGCTTGCGGGAGAGAGGGAGGGCCCGCGCCTATCGTCGGGTGAACACGGCCCAATATTCCCGCCCGGTCGGGCCGATCCAGCCTTGCAGGTAGCGTTCGCCGCTCAAGGTCAGCGTCCCGGTCCACGACTGTTCGCCCGGCGCGGTCATGTTCAGGATGTAGAGCGGCCCGCCGCTCGGCCTGAGCGAGAAGGTGTTGTAGGCGGAATAATTATTGACGGGGCAGGTCAGATAGCCCGCGCCCGCGAAGGTCGGCGCCATGCCGGGATAGCCGGAGGGGGTGAGGTTGAGCATGGCGCGGCAGCTGCTGCCGCCATAGGCGATCGCAACGTCCCAGGTCCCCGCCAGCCCGTTCGGCGACATGAATTGCACATTGCGAAGAACCGGAACCGAAGCAGGCCGCGCCCAAGGGGCCGCTCCGGCGGAGCAAAAGGGAAACGCGGCTGCCGCCGCGGCGATGGCAAAAGCGGCGAGGCGAGACATGTGCTTGCTCCCGTGCGAGGTGAGGCGATCCCGAGAACGAAATGCTCCTTCGCAATATTCCTAATGGCAAGTGGCGACGAAGTCCTTGAGTTTCGCGCTGTCCAGGTCGGACTCGAACTGCAGCAGCCGCAGCGGCAGCTTTGCATTCGGGTCGAACATGAAGGCGAAGCCGATGTGGGTGTTGCCGGCGAGCATCTCGATCTGCCGCTGGGTGAATTTGAACGTCGCCATCAATCGCTTCGAGGGCTGCGCGACGACCGCCTTCTGAGCGATCGACCGGCTGGGCAGCGTGATCCAATCGGAACCCAGCTCCAGCACATAGCCCTGCACCGCGCTCACCACCTCGTCGGCTTTGGCGCGCGGTCCCGGGTCGAGGGAGACGGTGACCAGCGCCACCGCCGGCGGCTTCGACTGCCCCGGTTCGGCCGGCGCCGGGGCTGCGACAGTATCCTTGGGGGCGCAGCTCACGGCAATTTCGTGCGTCCCCCACGCGTCGGTGGAATTCCCCTTGAGGAAAAAGCCGCTGTGGTCGCTGAGCGGCTCGACCCGCCAGCGGCTCTTCCAGCCGGGGGTCACGATCTTGAGCCGGCGCAGCGTGGCGCTGCTCAGATTGGTGACGTCGCCGCCGCCTTTCTTGACCATCTCGCTCATGTAATCGGACGAGACCCCCATCGCGACGATGTAGCGGACAAGCGTCGCCGACGCCATCTGCGCCGCATCGACGGCGTCGGCCTCCTTGTCGCTCTTCTCGAATTCGAAGCGGTGCACGCCGTAATTCGAGGCGTAGCTGATCGAGCGGTAGACGCCGCCCATGAAGGCAAAAGTGCACGAGCTGTAGCAGTACCCTGGGAAGGGCGGCGCCGCCGGCTTTTGCAGGTACGGCACCGCGTCTTGCGGGATGTTCTCGCTCTCGCCGATCAGCAGCGGGAAGCGCGATCCGACCTCGGTCCACATCTTGTGGTCGCGGATCGTCTGCCCGAGGTCGAGGCCGGCTGCGAGGTCGCCGCCGGGCGAGTTCAGCACGACGATCGCATAGGGTGATTTCGGCGGATTGTCCTTGAGGAACTGCACGAACTTGTCGTTGGTATCCGGGCAGATGGCGCCGTCGGCGAAGATGTATTCCCGCTCGCCGGTGCCGAATTGGGCGCCGAGCTTGCTGGTGTAGGCGGTGAACGTCATCTCCGGCTGGTAGGGGCATTTTTCCGCCGGGGGCGCCGCTTGGGCGGGGGGCTGCGGCGAAGGCTGCGTCCGGGATTGCGCGGCGGCCCCCGCCGCCAGCAACAGCAAGGGCAGCGCGAGCGCGGTGCAACGGCGGCTTCGCATCGGCATCCTCCCTCCCCGCGGCGGACGCCCATGCGTCGGCGGTTTCTCGTTATCCGCCGATCCGAGCTCAAAAGCCTTCGTCGAGGGTGCGGCAAATCGCTCGCGCGTTTCCGCCGGCGAGCCCCATGCGGTCGAGCGTGCGGGCGGTCGCCGCGAAATCATTGCCGGCGAGGGTGCAGGCGAGCGTGATCAGCGCGTCGATCGCCGGCGTCGGCACCCCCGCCGCCGCGCCGAGCGCGCGCATCGGCATCAGGCCGACCGGCACGTCCTCGGCGATATATTTGTGGTCCCATGATTTCGGCGTGCCGGTGGCCTGGTACGGGCCGTCGGGGTTGGTGGTCAGCGTGACGCAGGTTTCCGGCAAGGTCGCCTCGCGGACGCCGTAGGTGCGGGCGAACCAGTCTTCGAGCGTCGGCACCTCGGCCCCGAGCGCGGCGGCGATCGCGACGCGTTCGGCGTTGATCGCGTGGTAGAGGCGGGCCACCGCCGGCGTCACCCCGTCGGCATAGAACCGGTAAGCCTCGCCGCGGTCGATCTTGCCGGCGTTGGCGACGCAGTTGGCGACGTGCAGCATCGCGTTCGCGTTCATGAACCCGGTCGAGGCGACGGTCGGCGCCGCGACCGCGTGCGGGAACAGCGGTGCGAGGCGCGGGAACACCGCGTCGATGCGGTTGCCCGGAAACGCCGCGATCTGCAGCCATTTCTTGCGCACGATCGGCCGGATGTGCGTCGGCGACACGCGCCAGCAGGAATAGGGGTAGTTGTCCATCTCTGCGACATCGACGGCGGCGCGACAGGCGGAAGCGTCAAGGGCGCGGCGGAACGTCAGCGAGCCGCCGGTATTGCCTTGGATCAGCAGCACGGTCTGGCCGTCGCGCGCCAGCGGCGCCAAGGTGCGGGCCACCGCCTCCTGGTAGGTGCCGCCGGTGCAGACGGCGACGATGTCGGCGCCCGCGAAGGCCTCGGCGGGATCGGTCGTGACCGCCTCGATGGCGGCGAAGCTCGTCCTCCCGTTCTCTTCCACATCGAGACCACCGCGCGCCCGGATCGGCGCGAGCCGGCCGTCGTCGCGGTCGTGGAGGCGGAGCCGGCAGCCGAGGACGCCGAGCTCGGCGGCGAGATAGACGCCGCCGATGCCGGCGCCGACGATTGCCACGGTCGGCATCGCGGCCATTTACGCCTCCGGCTTCTCGCCGAGCGCCAGCAGTTCCATGCCGAGGCCGTAGCCGAGCAGGTCCTGCATCTGGCGGCGCAGCGCCTCGGTGAGCAACAGCCGCGTGTAGCGCAGCGCGAGGGTCGGCTTCCTGGCGAGGTCCTCGGCGATCTCCCAGGCGCGCGCCAGCACCTTGTCGTGCGGGTGCACCTCGGCGACGAGGCCGAACTCGTGCGCTTTCTGGGCGTCGAGCGTCTGTCCCGTCAGCAGAAAATAGCGGCCGCGGTTCATCCCAAGCAGCAACGGGTAGACGATGTGCATGCCGTCGCCAGGCACGACCTCGGAGGCGAAATGCGCCGAGTCCTGGAATTGCGCGGTGTCGGCGGCGAGCACGATGTCGCACAGCAGCGGGATTTCCGAATGCCGCCACGCCGGGCCGTTGATCGCGCTGATGACCGGCACCTCGATGTCGAGCAATTTCATCAGCAGGTGGCGGCCTTCCCAATGGATGCGGTCGATCCGGTCGATCGGCGGCCGCGTCGGGAACGAGGAGGTGCCGGGGGTCGCGCGCGGGCCGGAAAATTCGTCGCCGGTGCCGGTCAGGATCACGACGCGGTTCTCGCGGTCGTTGCCGACGTCGTAGAAGGCGTCCGGCAACTCCGCGTGCGGCTGGAAGCCCCAGCGCAGCGGCCCGCCCTCGGTGTGCAGCGTCATCTGCAAAATGCCGCCGCGCCGCTCGAACCGCACCGTTTGGTATTTATTGGCATAGTCTTCGAGCTTCGTAGGCATCCGCTCCGTCCTTTCTTCCCTCTCCCGCACCGCGGGAGAGGGTGGCGACCCCGGACTTGATCCGGGGGAGCTGGGTGAGGGCAAGGCGGCGCACCCCCACCCTCCCAGGGTGCACGAGAGGAGTTTTTGTTATCTCGTCCAGTCTAGAATGGCGGTGGCGACCTCCTCAGGCTTGTCGAGTTCGGCGAGGTGGCCGGCGCCTTCGATGATCCTGATCTCGGTGCGGCCCTTGATGCCGGCGGCGAATTTGTCGGCATAGCTGCGCGGCATGATCCGGTCGCCGCTCCCCCACAGCAGCAGGGTCGGCGCCTCGATCAGCGGCAGCCGCTTTTCGAGCTTGGTGTTGCCGAGCGGCCAGAAGATGCGGGCCGCCGCCTCGTTGGCGCGCACCTGCTCGATCGGCCATTCCGGGTCGTTATGCCCTTCGGGTTCGGCCTTCAGCGCTTCCCACTTCGCGGGGTCGGCGCACATCAGCCCGGGCAGGTCGGGGGCGCGCTGCGCCCAGGGATCGGTCGCCGGGTCTTTCTCGTCGAACAGGCCGAACGGCGCGATCAGCGCCAGCCGCCGCACCGTGTCCGGCCAGACCGCCGCCATCTCGGCCGCGAGCGAGCCGCCGACCGAGCTGCCGGCAAGGTCGGCGCCGTCGAGCCCCGCCGCATGCAGCAGCCGCCGCACCGCCAGCACCCAGTCGAGATGGCTGTCGAGCACGGTATGGCCGCGTTCGCCGCCCGGGAAGCCGGGCAACGACGGCACCACGACGGTCCGCTCGCGCGCCAGCGCATCGAGAAACGGCACCCATTTCGGCAGCCCGCCGAACCCGGCGAGAAACCCGATCTTCGGCCCGCTGCCGGCGGTCCACACGCGGCAGGAAAAGCCGTTGATGTCGACCGCAGAGGCGGCGGGTTCCATCATCGTCGGCCTCGACCATTAAACCCTCTCCCGCACCGCGGGAGAGGGCGGGGCCCGTCGCGCAGCGACGGGAGGGTGAGGGTGCGGCAAGGACGGAGCTTGGCGGCCACCGCCCCCCTCACCCTGCCCTCTCCCCCCGCAGGCGGGGGGAGAGGGAGATACTGGCGACGGCGATTCATTCCGCCGCCGCTTGCGCGAGCGGGTGGAAGGAGGCGGGGGCGGCGCGCTCGGCGCGGCGCATCGGCTGCGGCCACCAGTGGTCCTGCCACTCGGAATGAACGTGTTTGAGCCGCGGCATGACCTTTTCGGCGAAGAGGCGCGTGTTGTACTTCGCCAACTCCTTGTTCATGTTGCCGAACTGCAGCAGCAGCATCAGGTGCGCGACGTTGAGGTCCTTCGCCACCGTCGTCAGCTGTTCGACGACCTCGTCGGGCGAGCCGATGATGACGTAGCCGCGGTCGATGATGTCGTCCATCTGGCGCGCCAGGGTCGTGAACTTGGTCGCGTATTGCGGCGGCCGCGTCTCGGCGTTGCCGCGCTCCGCCGCCTGCGCCACCTGGCCCTGCACCCCGGCGCGGATCGTCGCCTCGCTGGTATAGCCGGGCGGGTTCGAGAAGCGCGGGTCGATGTGCAGGCAGCGGCCGTAGAAATACTCGGCCGGCTCGGCATAGAGGTCGTAGGCCTGCTGCCGGCTCTCGGCGACCCCAACGAATTGCAGGAAGCCGGCATGGTACGGGTTCGGCTCCTTGCCGAGCCGCTTCATTTCGTTCCAGAAGCCGGTCATCGTCGCCTGCCCGGCCTTGTAGCCGAAATAGCTGAGATAGGCGTAGACGTGCCCCATCTCGGCGCACCAGCGCCAGGTCTCGACCGAGCCGCCGCCGGGGATCCAGATCGGCGGGTGCGGCTTCTGCACTGGGCGCGGCCAGATGTTGACGTAGCGCTGCTGGTTGAAGCGGCCGTTGAAGGCGAACGTCTCCGGCTCGGTCCACGCCTTCACGACGAGGTCGTGCGCCTCGTAATAGCGCTCGCGCAGCATCGACGGGTTCTGGCCGTAGGCGAAGCACGTGTCCATCGGCGTCCCGACCGGGAAGCCGGCGATCAGCCGCCCGCCCGAGATCACGTCGATCATCGCGAATTCTTCGGCGACCCGGGTCGGCGGGTTGTAGAGCGCAAGGCTGTTGCCCATGACGCAGATCGCGGTGTCGGTGGTGCGCCGCGCCAGCGACGAGGCGATCAGGTTGGGCGACGGCATCAGCCCATAGCCGTTGGAGTGGTGCTCGTTGACGCAGACCGCGTCGAAGCCGCACTCGGCGGCGTATTCGAGCTCGTCCATGAAGTCGTTGTACATGTGATGCGCGCGGCGCGGGTCGAACAACGTCGAATGAATGTCC
>Ga0070739_10003158_pt1 | contig 20902 bp, 17 predicted proteins | sample Coa_R1_7_FD_66445 | JGI IMG/M metagenome (GOLD analysis project Ga0070739, IMG submission 66445) | Surface soil microbial communities from Centralia Pennsylvania, which are recovering from an underground coalmine fire - Coalmine... | ecosystem: Environmental > Terrestrial > Soil > Unclassified ... | reverse complement strand
AGCGGAATTGCGCGGCCGATCCCGATCGCCAAGGGAGCCGACCCGCAGCTCGCCCGCTTCCTCGTCAACTACGACCAGTTCGGCCTCGACAGCCCGTACGATTACGACCAGGTCTGGCAGAAGTGCCGCGAGCTGAAGGTGGCGCCAACCTTCCACACCGGCGGCCGCGGCTTCGGGCTGCGTAACAACCCGAGCAACTTTACCTTCAACCACATCGGCCACTTCGCCGCCGCCGGCCACGCCGTGGCGAAGGGGCTGTTCCTCGGCGGCGTCACCCGGCGCTTCCCCGACCTGCGCTTCGCCTTCCTCGAAGGCGGCGTCGGCTGGGGCTGCCAGCTGTTCTGCGACCTCATCGAGCACTGGGAACGGCGCGGCGCCAAGGGCATCGCCAACATGGACCCGACCAAACTAGACCGCAGACTGCTGCGTGAGCTGGTCGACAAGTACGGCTACGCCGAGATGGCGGCCGAACTCGACAGGCGCGACGGCTGGCCGCTCAAGGAAGAAGACTCGCTGACGGGCGGCGTGCCGGTGCTCGACGATTACGCAGCGTGCCAGATCACCCGCAAGGAGGACTGGATCGAGCTTTACGCCAAGCCATACTATTTCGGGTGCGAGGCCGACGACCGCATGAACGCGACCGCATTCGGCAAGTCGATGCCGTTTGGCGCCCGCATCAACGCGATCTACAGCTCCGATATCGGCCATTTCGACGTCGTCGATATGCGCGACCCGCTGCCCGAGGCGTGGGAACTGGTCGAGGACGGCTGCATCACCGAGGACGATTTCCGCGACTTCGTCTTCGCCAATGCAGTGCGGCTGTGGGGCACGCAGAACCCCGACTTCTTCGCCGGCACCCGCGTCGCGAAGGAAGCGGCGGCCCTCCTCCATGAGGAACGCGCCCCTACCCGCGCCGCCGCGGAATAACCGACGAGCGCAGATTCTCCGAAATGGCCGGGCTTGACCCGGCCATTTCGGAGCCTGTTGTGAGATTCGCGGGTCACGCCCGCGAATGACGGCCCCTTGTACGGCGTGCTTCTTCCACGTCGAGGGCGGCGGCAACTTCGCGGCCGCGGCCGTCCGCGACCATCGTGTCGCCCCAGTACGGGTCGCGCGCGAGGGCGCGGCGATAATGGGCGCGCGCGGCGGCGAGGATCTCGCCACGGCGCCCGAGCAGTTCGTCGCCGTATTCGAGGATGCGCAGATTGGGCCAGGCGCGCGGCCGCAGCCGGGCGATCTTGGCGAAGGCGTCGGCCGCGGGTGCCTGCGGGCGCGCCTGCGCCAGGATCAGCACGGTCGCGGCCGTCGAACGCGAGATGCCGGCGTGGCAATGCACGAGCAGGTGCGCGCCGCTCGCGTCGGCAAGCTCGCGGCCGAAACCGAGGAGGCGCTCGACGTCGCGAGGCCGGGGCGACAGCATGTTCGGCGCGTCGTCGATGATGTCGTGGAAGCGGAGCTCCAGGCGGCGGTGCGGGTCGAACTGCCGGAAGGCGTGCGGCTCGGGCCAGTCCGGGTCGAGGATGGACAGCACGTGCGAGACGCCGGCGCGGCAATGCCCCGTCAGCTCCTCGATGCCGCAGATCGTCACGCGGAAGGGAGCGAAATCCGTGCTCATCCTCCGACTTTCGCCAGCGAATATGGCCCGCGCGTGACGCTGCACGCGGCCGGCCTCAGCCCTCGGCCTCGCGCCATGCCCGCATGCCGCCGCGCAGCACCGCCACCGGCCCGATGCCGGCCTCCGTCAGCTGGGCCGCAGCCGCAGCCGAGCGCTTGTCGGTCAGGCAGACAGTAACAACAGGCCGCGTATCGGCTGCAAGTTCATGGAGCCGCGCCGGCACGTTGCCGACCGGAAGGTTGACGGCGCCCTCGATATGACCGAGTGGGCCCGTAAATTCGTCCGGCTCGCGCACGTCGAGCACGAGGGGCGGTGCGGCGCCGGCAAGGCGGCGGCGCAATTCGGCAGGCTCGATCCAATCGACACCGGGCTGCGATCTTCCAAACAGCCGCGTCAGAAATGACGGCATGACGACGCTAACGGCCGGTCAGCTCAAATCGATCGCGTATTTCTTGAGCAGCTCCAGGGGCACGATCTCGAGGGTCGCCTCGTGCGTGCCCATGAGGCGGATTTTCGGCGCCTTGCCGGCGTCGAAGGCTTCCTTCCAGCGGGCGGCGCACAGGCACCAGCAGTCGCCCGGCTTGAGGCCGGGAAAACCGAATTGCGGCAGCGGCGTCGAGAGATCGTTGCCGGCGGCGCGCGAGAAGGCGAGGAAATCGGCGTCCACCTGGGCGCACACCGTATGCACGCCCACGTCCTCCGGCCCTGTTTCGCAGCTGCCGGTGCGGTAGAAGCCGGTCATCGGGTTGCTGCAGCACTCGGCAAGCGGCTCGCCGAGCACGTTGCGCGGCCGCGCGCCGCGCCGCGGGTCACCGCCGGAAGCGTCGGGCATGTCGTCCTCCCTGAGGTTACTCACCGAGCGGAAACCGCGCCGCCTGCGCCGGCGTTGAACGAAGCAGCCGCCTCCGCACGAAAGGGCTTGTCGATGATAAGGGAGTTGCTCGGCTTCTCGGAAGGAATCCTGCAAGACCTGCACCACCATCACAAGGAAGTCTGGCGCCTCATCAACCGCATCCGCGACAGCAGCGACCCGTCGCTGCGCGGCTTCATGTTCGACGAGATGAAAGCCAAGATCATCGCGGACTCGCAAGCCGAGGAGGAGGTTCTCTACACGCGGCTGGCGGAGCATGACGACGAGGAGGCGCGAGACTTCGTCGAGGAAAGCCGTGAGATCAGGAGCCGCGTCGAGAAGCTGCTGGAGAGGCTCGGCGGACATGCCGATACGCTCAGCGAGGCATGGCGGGAAGATCTGGAAAAGCTGCGCCAAGTCGTCAAACAGCATATCGACGAGGACGAGAGCGTCGGCTTCAGCTGCGCCCGACGTCTTTTCGACAAGAAGGAGCTCGCGGAAATCGGCGGCGAGTTCAAGCGCCGCCGCGAGATGCTGATCATCGCCGCGCATTGAGGCGCCGCTGAGAAAACGCAGGCGCTACTCCTTCTCGACCGGCGACGGGAACTCGGTCAGCGGCACGAACCAGTCGACGAGCCCGACGACAACAAGGAGGGCCAGCGGCGCACCGACCGCGGCGCCCACGCCGACGGCTTTCGCCGCCGACGCCCCCGCAAACGCGCCGGCAAAGAAGCCGGCCAGCAACAGGGTGGAGCGCACGATGTTCTTCACCGCCTCACCATGCTTCTCCTGCAGCGCGCCGCTGGCGAAGCCGCCCTTCGGCTCCTTGCGCGAACGCGGCGCCAACAGCGCGAAGACGCAGACGATGATCTCCTGGCTGAGGCCGCTGATCGCGCCGGTCACGTGCGTCGTGAAGACCGAGAGGATGCCCGCCATCCGGAGTGACGTGTTCTGCGTCCCCATTGCGAAGGCGATCACGGCGATCAGGGCGTAGACCCACCACGGGGCCTGCTCTTCCTCGCCGCTGAACGCCGGCTTCATCTGGTACGTGCCGGCGGCGAAGACCGCAAGCAGCACAAACTCGACAACCAGCGCGACGATGAAGATGCGCTGCATGCGCCGGCGCATGCCGATCTCGATGATGCTGCCGGTGATGACGAGACCGAGAAAGAAGGCGCAGATCGCGTCGGCCTGGAGCAGCACGCGATCCTTCTCGCCGGCGACGATGTGCACCGCGAGCAGCACGAAGTTGCCGCTCATCTGGGCCGTGAAAACGCGGTCGAGGCTGAGCCATCCGACGGCGTCGACATAGCCGGCGACGAAGGTCAAAACCACCGCCACGGCGGCCTTCAGCGCCTCCGGCTTCTGCCCGTTTTCGGCCATTCGAGCGCTGTCCGATTGAAAGGGGTCAATCTCTGCACAAGCTGTCATCGCCGGGGTTTGACCCGGCCATCTACAGGGCATTCGAGAATCGCCGGGTCGAGCCCGGCGATGACAAGAAAAGAACGTTCGCACCTGATCGGATTCCGCTAAGCGCGCGGCCAGAGGGACAGAACGGTCTCGGTGTCGGCGGTTTCGATGAATTGGCTGAACCGCTCGGCGAACAGCGCGAGCAGCGAATCGTGGCCCTTGTCCGAGGCGCTGCACACGGCATCGGTGACAATGACGGCGGGGTAGCCATGGTCAATCGCGCCCAGCGCGGTGGCGAGGACGCAGACATCGGTCTCGGCGCCGGTAAGGATCAGCTTGTCCGCGCGCCGCTCCGCCAGCAGCTCCCGGAGGCGATGGCCGGCAAAGGCGGAATAGACCGGCTTGTCGATTACGACGGCCGGCGGCGCCAGCCCTTGCAGCGGCGGCATCAGCTCGATGAGCCGCGGGTCGAGATGCTGCCGCGTCGCCTGCGGCCAGGCCTCGTAATAGGACCGCCAGGCGCCATGCATGTCTTCGGCGCCGTAAGGCGGGATGAAGCGGGTGAAGACGGTGCGCTCGGGAAACCGCTGCGCGAGGCGCACGACCTGGGGCAGGACGCGCGGCATCCACGGCGTCGGCCACGGCCCCTCGTCCGAGAACAGAAGCTGCATGTCGATGCAGAGATGCATCGAGCGCGGTGTCAGGCGCAGCCGCCCGTCTTTCACAAGCGCCAAGGTCGCCCCCGCCGCGCCGCCGCACGACCATCCATGTGTGCCTCGCTCACCGCCGTCCGCCGCTGTGTTGCCGACTGCCAGGTGAACAACGACGGCGGCAAAACGGCCGCGCCGTTACCCTGGCCAAAGTCTTCGGCCCGGTGAAGGCCACCGGTCAGCCGCTCTTCGCCTGATGCGCGGATGCCGGCCTTCGCCGGCCTGACGGGAGATAGCCCTATGCCGGGCGGCGGTCGGCGCGGTCGGCGAGGCGGGCTTCGATGGCATCCCAGATTTTCGGCGCTAGATCGACGCCGCCGAGGCGGGCGATCTCCTGGATGCCAGTCGGGGAGGTCACGTTGATCTCGGTCATGTAGTTGCCGATCACGTCGATGCCGACGAACACCAGCCGCTGGGCGCGAAGGGTCGGGCCGATCGCGGCGCAGATATCGCGTTCGCGCGCCGTCAGCACGGTCTTCTCGGCGCGTCCCCCGACATGCATGTTGGCGCGCGCCTCGCCCTCCGCCGGCACCCGGTTGACCGCGCCCGCGGCCTCGCCCTCGATCAGGATGATGCGCTTGTCGCCCTGCCGGACCTCCGGCAGGTAGCGCTGCACCATGACCGGCTCGCGGTGAACCCGGGCGTACATCTCCAGCAACGAGTTGAGGTTCTCGTCGCCGGGGCGCAGGTGGAAAACCCCGGCGCCGCCGTTGCCGAACAGCGGCTTCAGGATGATGTCGCCGTGCTCCCTCCAAAAGGCGCGGATCTCGTTGGGGTCGAGGGTCAAGAGGGTCGGCGGCATCAGCTCCTTGAAGCGCAGCACGAACAGCTTTTCCGGCGCGTTGCGCACCGCGGCCGGATCGTTCACGACGAGCGGCCCCTCGGGCGGCAGCAGCTCCAAGAGATGCGTCGCGGTGATGTAAGCCATGTCGAACGGCGGGTCCTGGCGCATCAGGATTATGTCGAAGCCTTCGAGATCGAGTTCCTCGAAGTCGCCGAACCGGTGATGGTTGCCGTACCGCCGCATGACCTGGAGCGAGCGGCCGCGCGCATAGAGCCGGCCGTCGCGCAGCGTCAGCGCCTGCGGCAGATAATGGAACAGAGCGTGGCCCCGCGCCTGAGCCTCCAGCGCCAGCGCGAAGGTGGAATCGGCGTCGATGTTGATCGTGTCGATCGGGTCCATCTGGATCGCGACGGCGAGGCCCATGGCTCTCTCCCTCCTCGCACCGCTAGGCGCGGATCGTGATCGTGCTGCCCGGCCGGAGCAGGCCGACCACCTCGTTCAGCGTCTCCCGCGTCACCGCGATGCAGCCTTCGGTTGCCGCGAAGTCGGGGCCGGCGACGTGCAGGAAGATGGCGCTGCCCGCCCCCGCCACCTGCGGCGTCATGTTATAGCCGATCACGACCAGCAGGTCGTACAGCCCGTCGTCGCGCCACAGGACCTCGTGCCGCACCGCACACGGCAGAAGGGCGAGCCGGTTGTAGTCGGCCGCTGCCGGATCGTCGATCCACACATGGTCTCGGCGGATCGCGGTCAGCGGCAGTTCCGTAACCGGAGGGGCGAGCCGGTCGGCGCGGTACATCGCCGAAAGCAGCGGATAGGTGCCGGCGGGGGTCGCGCCGTCGCCCTCGCGCTTGTCGGTCCGGACGCCGCCGCGGCCGGCGGCGGCACGGGCGCTGCCGCCGGGCCAGACCAGCCGATGGTCCGCATAAAAGAGAGCGAGGGGCTGCTGCTGGCGCATTTCCCGCGGACCGAGGGCGGTCGTGACAAGGTTTCGTACCATCGGTCGCATGCTCCTACCGCAACATGCCCTGGTCAACGCCGCGGCCTCCATGACAACAGCTCGTGCGCGACGGCATTGCCGAAGGGCAGGCCTGCGCTGCTGGCGGTTGGGCAGGACCGCGCCTTCGGGCATAAGGGGTTGTGACGTTTTCTTAGGCAGAGGCCGATGAACCCGCCCGCCAGCCGCTCGCAGACCCTCCTGATCCTCATCGGCGCCGCCGCGCTGCTCAGCCTCGGCATGGGCATCCGCCAGAGCCTCGGCCTGTTTCTGACCCCGGTCACCCGCGGCCTCGGCGTCACCGCCGCCGACTTCACCCTCGCCGTCGCGATCCAGAACATCGTGTGGGGCCTCTCGCAGGCGCCGGTCGGCGCCCTCGCCGACCGCTTCGGGCTGCGCGCGACGATGGTGGCGGGCGCGGCCATCTACGTCGTCGGCCTCGGCATCATGGCCGCCGCCGGCGGCGCCGTGGCGCTTCTGGTTTCCGGCGGGTTCATCGGCATCGCGTTGTCGTGCACTGCCTCCTCGCTGGCGCTGACGGCGACCGCGCGCGCCATTCCCGAGGAGCGGCGCAGCCGGGTTCTCGGCATCGTCTCGGCCGCCGGTTCGCTCGGCACCCTGCTCGTGCCGATGACGACTCAGAGCCTGCTCGCGAGCCACGCCTGGCAGGTCGGGGCGATTTTCTTCATCGTCCTCGCGGCGCTGATGCTGCCGGCGGCGTTCTCCGCGGGCGGCGCCGACAAACTGCCCGGGCCGAGCACGGCGCGCATCGGCATGCGGCAGATGATCGGTCAGGCGGCGCGGCATCGGCCGTTCCTGGTCATGTCGGGCGCCTATTTCGTGTGCGGCCTCAACCTCGTCTTTCTGACGACGCACCTGCCGACCTATCTCGCGATCTGCGGCCAGGACCCGATGCTCAGCGCCGAGGCATTGGCGGTCGTTGGCGGCATGAACTGCGTCGGCTCACTCCTCGCCGGCTGGCTCGGCGGCCGCTACCCGAAGCACATCCTCCTCGGGCTGCTCTACATCCTGCGCGCCTTCGTCTTCACCGCATATTTCATCATGCCGCCGACCCCCGCGAGCACGCTGCTCTTCGCCGCCGCGATGGGCATGCTGTGGCTCAGCGTCGCGCCGCTCGTCAGCGGCCTCGTCGCCGAGATGTTCGGCACCCGCTATATGGCGACGTTGCTCGGCATTTCCTTCGTCATGCACCAGATCGGCTCGTCGCTTGGCGCGTTCGGCGGCGGGCTGATCTATACGGCCTTCGGCTCCTACGACCACGCCTGGCAGATCGGCGTCCTGGTCGGCTTCACCGCCGGCGTCGTGCAGATCGTAGCCGGCGGCCCCAAGCCGAGCGGCGCCGAGGGCGAGCCGCGCCGGCTCATTCTCGCATCATCGGCGCGCTGAACCATCCGTCGTCCCGGCGCAGGCCGGGACCCACACGTCAGCCCCGCGAATGCGGCACCGTCGATACCGGCCTTCGCCGGTATGACGCTTTGTAAGCCGCGGCCGACGGCTCAGGATCAGTGTCTCGCCGGCGCGCCCTCCTCTATGATCGGATCATAATCATCAGGAGGAGACGACGATGCCCGATGCCGCCGCGCCGACCGACGGAGTTGCCTGGCCGAACTACCGGGTCGGCGACTTCGTGATCCGCGACTATGTCTTCGCCAGCGGCGAGACTCTAACCGAGCTGAGGCTCCACTACCGCACGCTCGGCACCGCGCGGCGCGACGCCAGTGGCAAGATCGTCAACGGCGTCCTGTTGCTCCAGGGCAATACCGGCACCGGCGCCAACTGGCTGCGCCCGAGCCTCGCAGACGAGTTGTTCCACCCCGGCCAGCCGCTCGACGCCGAGAAATACTTCATCATCATGCAGGATGCGATCGGCCGCGGCGGGTCGAGCAAGCCGTCGGATGGGCTCAAGGGCAGGTTCCCGCATTACCGCTACCGCGACATGGTCGAGTCCGGCTACCGCCTCGTCACCGAGCATCTTGAGGTCGGCCATCTTCGCCTCGTCATCGGCAGCTCGATGGGCGGCATGCACGCCTGGATGTGGGCCGAGATGTACCCCGACCTGATGGACGGGGTGGTGCCGCTGTCGTGCCAGCCGATCGAGATCAGCGGCCGCAACTGGATCAGCCGCCGCGCCGCGGCCGAGGCGATCCGCCACGACCCGGACTGGAACAACGGCGACTACGACAAGAACCCGAGCACCTATATCTGGACCGCCGCCGCCAATTCGCTGCGCACCGAGAGCGCGACCCGCATCCAGGAAATGGCTCCTACCCGCGCCGCGGCCGACAAACTCTACGAGCAGCGCCTGGCGCAGGCCGCCAAGGGCGACGCCAACGACGCGCTGTGGGCGATCGAGGCGATCATGGACTACAACCCCGAGCCGGACCTCGACAAGATCAAGGCCAAGGTATTGCTGATCAATGCCGCCGAAGACGAGGCCAACCCGCCCGAACTCGGCACGGTCGAGCGCGCGATGAAGCGGGTGCGCCACGGCCGCTACGTGCTGATCCCCGCCGGCCCGAAGACGCACGGCCACTTCAGCCACTATTACGCGGAGTTGTGGAAGCCCTACCTGATCGAGTTCCTGAAAACCCTCGACGAGCGGTAGAGCGGTTCCCGGTCAGGTGGGAGCGTTCTCCTCTCGTCATCGCCGGGCCATGAACGCCTTGTGCGGGAGCGACCCCGTTCGACTGGATATCGCTCGAATTTCCTGATTCTGAAAATCGCTGATCACCACGCTCCCTGTCGTCGTCCCGGCGCAGGCCGGGACCCACTCTTCGGCCGCTCGATCGTTGGACAAGTGGATGCCGGCCGGAGTTTATCCTCGGGCCGGCATGACAATAACAATAGCCGAACGGGATCTTGGGAACTTGACAGTCAGGACAGCAGCGGGACGCGATCAGCGCAGCGGCACCCGCCGCTTCGCCAACTCCGCCTCGTTTAGAACGAGGCCGAGGCCCGGCGCCTCAGACAGGCGGAACAGGCCGTCCATCGGCCGCGGCGGGTTGTCGAAGACCGCGTGCGTGCGCAAGGACGGGTCGTTCCACTCGCACGGCTTGGTCATGCCCATCAGGCTCGCGGCGAGGTGCAAGTTTGCCACGTGGCCAATCGTCGGCTGCGTCTGGTGCGGCACCAGTTCGACCCCGTGCGCCTGCGCCAGGGCGGCGCAGCGCGCGAGGCCGGTGACGCCGCCCATCTTGACGATGTCCGGCTGCACCATCCGCACCCCCGCCGCGATCAGGTCGGCGACCCCGGCAAGCGTGTAGGTCTGCTCGCCGGCCGACACCGTGATGTCGAGCCGCTGCGCGACTTCGCCCATCGCCTTGACGTGGTAGTGCTGCACCGGCTCCTCGAACCACCAGTAACCAAGGTTTTCGAGGGCGCGGCCGACGCGGATCGCACCGGCAACCGAGTAGCCGTTGTTGGCGTCGAAGGCGAGCGGGAAGCCGTCCCCGACGAGCCGGCGCACCGCCTGCGCCTTGGCGATATCGCCCGGGATGTCGAGGTCGGGTCGCGTGCGGTCGTTGTCGAAGCGAATCTTTACCGCCCCCGGCTTGTCCTTGAGCCGCGCCTCGACGACCCGCAATACCTCGTCGATGCTGCGCTCACCGTTGCCGCCGATCGAGGCGTAGAACGGCAGGCTCGTGCGCCAGGCGCCGCCGAGCAATTTGTAGATCGGCTGACGGAACAGCTTGCCCTTGATGTCCCACAGCGCGATGTCGAGCGCCGCGAGCGCCCCGGTCAGCGCCCCTTCCGGCCCGAGCTTCGCCAGCCGGTGCAGGGCGCGGTCGAGCAGCACGGCATGGTCGAGCGGGTCCTCACCGATCAATGCGGGCGCGATATCATGCGCGACGATGCCGAGCGAGGCGAGCCCGCCCTGCATCGGCGACGCCTCACCGATGCCGGAGACGCCATCGTCGCAATGGACGCGGACGAACGCGCTCCCCTGCGCCGGCCGGTCCCCCTCCGCCCACCGCACCTGAAACGCCTCGATCTCGCGGATTCTCATTGTGGTCCCCATTTCGGCCGATTTCATCACCTTTCGTCATCGCCGGGCTTGACCCGGCGATCTCGGGCACCCGGCAGATGGCCGGATCAAGTCCGGCCATGACGTGTCTCGCGTGACTCGCTTTCGATGGACATCGCCTAATAGTTCGAGATCTCGATCAGGTTCTGGTCGGGGTCGCGGATGTAGACGGACTGGATCGTGCCGATGGCGCCGGCGCGCGGCCCCGGCCCGGTGATGATCGGCACACCGCACGCGTTCAGGTGCGCCACGACCTCTGCGATCGGCGTCTCTGTGATGAAGCAGAGATCGCCGGAGCCGGGCGTCGGCCGGTCGGCGACGAGGCCGGGGATGTTGTCCGCCGGGTGCAGGTTGATCTTCTGCCGGCCGAAGCGGAGCGCGGTGCGGCCTTCCCCGAACCGTACGACCTCCATGCCGAGAACTTTTGTGTAAAAATCGCAGGTCGCAGCGATATCGGCGACGGTCAGCACGAAGTGGTCGAGGCGATCGATCCGCATGGCGGCCTCCGGAAGCTGTCCGGCGCCAAAGTGCCACGTTCGCGCTAATTGCGCACCATCACGAACGGGCCCTCCGCCGCGGAGCGCGGGGGACGCGGTGGGTGCGCAGGTTACTCCGCTTAGACCCTGCCTTCCGCGTTTCCTGCGGCATTCGCACCCGATACCATTGCTCGACGGTCCGCGGCCATGGCTTCCGCGGGTCCGCCATTACAGGGAGAGGACGCGATGAACCGGCTCGACGGAAAGGTGGCGCTGATTTCGGGGGCGGCGCGCGGCATCGGCGCGGAAACCGCGCGGCTCATGGTCGAGGCCGGCGCCAGGGTCGTCGTCGCCGACGTGCTCGACGAGCGCGGCCGGGAGACGGTCCGCGCCCTCGGAGCGGACGCGCTTTACCATCACCTCGACGTGACCAGCGAGGACGATTGGCGCGCCGCCGTCGCCGCGGCGGCCGGGCAGTTCGGCGGCCTCGACATCCTCGTCAACAACGCCGGACTGTTTCTCGGCAAGGGCATTGAGGAGGCGAGCCTCGACGAATGGCACCGGCTCGCGGCGGTCAACCTGACGGGCGTGTTCCTCGGCACCAAGCTGGCGCTGCCCGTGCTGCGCGAGCGCGGCGCCGGCAGCCCCCATGGCAGCGCCATCGTCAACCTCGCCTCGGTGGCCGGCCTCGTCGGCTCGCAGCTCGACCCGCTCTATTCGATGACCAAGGGCGGGGTTACCCTGTTCACGAAATCGGCGGCGCTCGAATTCGCGCGCAAGGGCTATCGCATCCGCGTCAACTCGATCCACCCCGGGGTGATCCAGACCGACATGGGCGCGCAGACCTTCGTCGCGCGCGCCCGCAACCTCGGCAGCAACGATGTCGAACGGGCGCGCGACACTGCGATGCGTACGCACCCGATTGGCCGGCTCGGCGTCCCCGACGACATCGCCAAAGGCATCGTGTTCCTCGCCTCCGACGACGCCGCCTTCATGACCGGCGCCGGCCTCGTCGTCGACGGCGGCCTGACGGCGCAGTAGATCGCTGCCATCCCCGCGAAAGCGGTAATCCCACTAGACGTGTGTCCGAACGGACGGTGTCGCTCTCCGGAAAAGCCGTCATGGCCGGGCTTGACCCGGCCATCTCAGGACGCCCGAGATCGCCGGGTCGAGCCCGGCGATGACGAAGAAAAAGAACGTACGTGCCTGATCGGGAGCCGCTTCAATCGCTAGCGTGGGAGGCGCGGCGGATGCGTTCGAGGCGCCACCAGGCTTCGAGGGTGCAGGCGACGGACCAGGCCTGCGCCGGCGCGCCGCGCGGGTGGTGCGGCGGGTCGCCGTCGAAGATTTCGCTGACGTGCCCGAGGGCGGCGTCGGCGAGGTGATCGCCGATCGGTTCGAGCCAGCGCTGCGCCGCCTCGGCGTCACCGTGCACGCGGTAGTGCGCCAGCGCCCAATGCCCGAGCAGCCATGCCCATACCGGACCTTGATGGTAGGAACCGTCACGCTCGGGGACGCCGCCGCCGTAATGGCCGCGATAGTCGCGCTCGCCCGGCGCCAGCGAGCGCAGCCCGTACGAGGTGACGAGCGCGCCGCACCGGGAGAGCACGGCGCGCTGCGCCCCCTGGTCGAGCGGCGTCTCTGGCAGGCTCAGCGCCAATACCTGGTTCGGCCGCAGGCTCTGGTCGTCGCCGCCCGGCCCGTCGATGACGTCGTAGAGACCGCGCCCCTCCGGCATCACAAATCTGGCGAAGCTCTGCCTTACCCGCTCGGCGGCGGCGCGGTGTTCGGCGCCGGAGCGGCCGATGCGCTCGGCCAGCACCGCGATGGCGAGCAGTGCGTTGTACCAGAGGGCGTTGATCTCGACCGGCTTGCCGATGCGCGGCGTGACCTCGCGGCCGTCGACGCGCGCGTCCATCCAGGTCAGCTGCACTCCCGGCTCGCCGGCGTACAGCAGCCCGTCGTCGGGATCGGCGCGGATGCTGTAGCGCGTCCCCTCGCGGTGCCAGTCGATCACCGACTCCAGCACCGGAAAGAGCCGCCGCAGGCCGCTCTCGTCGCTGGTGGTCTCGACGTAGAAGCGCCACGCCAGCAGGTACCATAGCCCGGCATCGACGGTGTTGTATTCCGGCGCGGAGCCGCCCTCCGGGAAGACGTTGGGCAGCATGCCGCCATCGACATAACGGGCGAAGGTTTCGAGGATGCGGCGCGCCGTCTCGAAGCCGCCCGTCGCGAGGCACAGGCCGGGCAGCGAGATCATCGTGTCGCGCCCCCAGTCGCCGAACCAGGGATAGCCGGCGATGACCGACTGTCCGTCGGGCAGGTCCGGCAATGGCCGGGCGATGACGTACAGATCCGTCGCCAGCACCAACCGCAATACCCAGCCCGGCGCCTCGGCGAAGAGCGGATCGGCGGCGAGCGCCCGCTCGACCACCGCCCGGTCGTGCGCGCGCCGGCGCGCCAGCGCCGCGTCGAGATCGGGCGAGGCGGCCGGGTCGAGACTGACGACGATGCCATTCCATCGGCCAGGTTCGAGGGCCATCTCCGCCTCGCCGACATGGCGGTGTGTATCGCGTGACGGGAGGCCGCGCTCGCTCTCGATCGGCAGGTCGAAATTCTCGTACCAGTCCCAGTGGCGCGCGATCGACCCGGAGCTGGCGACGATGCGCAGCGCGTACCGGTTCGCCACCGACATCGTCAAGGTGCCGTCCTCGGCCTCGACGTCCGGGTTGAAGCCGGGCGGCCAGGTCTCGCCGTGGCAGTCGCGGCCGTTTGCCAGCAGCGCCACCGACAATAGCGGGGCTTCTCCGCCGCTGGATTCGAGGCGCCACGCGACGTAGGTCGTGTCGGCGCCCGGCTCCATCCAGATGCGCTGCTCGACGATCCGGTCGCCCCAGGCGAAGCGCCACACGGGAACCGAGCCGTCGAGATGGAAGCTTTCGAGGCCGAGATAGCCCTTCGGCTCGACCACGCCGCCGCCCCAGCGGTTGGTGAACAGCGGCAGGCGCCGCCCGTCCGGCTCGACCAAGGTGGCGTCGGCCTTCGCCATGACCAGCAGGCGGCCGAGCGGCGGGTCGATCGGCGCGATCAGCAGCCCGTGATAGCGTCGGGTGAGGGTCTGGGCGATCGTCCCGCCGGCGTAGCCGCCGCGGCCGTTGGCGACCCACCATTCGCGACGCTCCGCCTCGCCGAGCTCGCCGCAGATTTCGCGGCCGAAGCGGATCGGTGCGAGCCGCGCGAAGGGATCGTCCGTCATATGCCGGCTCACTCGGCGGTGGCGGCGAGTTCTTGCAGCTCCTCGCGGCGCAATTCCAGCTCCTCCTCGGCCTCCGCCGCCTCCGCGCGCGGCCGCAGCAGCAGCGCGATGAGGCCGGTCCAGCCGGTCTGGTGCGAGGCGCCCAGGCCCTTGCCGGTGTCGCCGTGGAAGTATTCGTAGAACAGGATGTTGTCGCGGAACTCGGGCCGCGAATACAGCGGCGAGCCGCCGAACACCGGGCGATTGCCGCTCTCGTCGTTGCGGAAGATGCGGCTGAGCCGCCGCGCAAGCTCGTCGGCGATCTGCGACAAGGTCAGCTTTTTCCCCGAGCCGGTCGGATATTCGACGAGGAACTCGTCACCGTAATAGGCGTGGAAGCGGTACAGCGACTCGATCAACAGGAAATTGACCGGCATCCAGATCGGGCCGCGCCAGTTCGAATTGCCGCCGAAAGCCCCGGAGGTCGAATCCCCTGGAACGTAACCGATGGAGAACCGGTTGCCGGCGTGCTCGAACACGAACGGATTGCGCTCGTGGTATTTCGAGATCGAGCGGATGCCGTAATCAGAGAGAAATTCGGTCTCGTCGAGCATGCGGTAGAGCAGCCGCTTCATGCGGTGGCCGCGCAGCAGCGACAGGAGGTGCATCTCCTCCTCGTTGGATTCCTGCCAGCGCGACACCAGCCGCGCGATCTCCGGCCGGTTGTCGAGGAACCAATGCAGCCGCTGCGCGAAACCGGGCAGCTGCGAGACCAGCCGGCCTTCGAGCACCTCGACCGCGAACAGCGGGATCAGCCCGACCATCGAACGCACCCGCATCGGCACCCGGCGCTCGTCGGGCAGGTGCAGCACGTCGTAGTAGAACTCGTCGGCCTCGTCCCACAGCCCGATGCCGTCGCCGCCCATGTTGGTCATCGCCTCGGCGATCAGCAGGAAATGCTCGAAGAACTTGCTGGCGATGTCCTCGTAGACGTGGTCGCCCGGCGCGAGTTCGAGGGCGATGCGCATCAGGTTGAGGGCGTACATCGCCATCCAGGCGGTGCCGTCGGACTGGCTGATGAAGCCGCCGGTCGGCAATTGCTGGCTGCGGTCGAAGATGCCGATGTTGTCAAGGCCGAGAAAGCCGCCTTGGAAGATGTTGCGGCCCTCGGCGTCCTTGCGGTTCACCCACCAGGTGAAGTTGACGATCAGCTTGTGGAAGACGCGTTCGAGGAATTCTAGATCCCCGTCGCCGCCGCGCTGCTCGCGGTCGATCTCGTAGACGCGCCACGCCGCCCAGGCGTGCACCGGCGGGTTGACGTCGCCGAACGCCCATTCGTAAGCCGGAAGCTGGCCGTTCGGGTGCATGTACCATTCGCGCGTCATCAGCACGAGCTGGGCCTTCGCGAACTCCGGGTCGATCATCGCGAAGGTCACGCAGTGGAAGGCAAGGTCCCACGCCGCGTACCAGGGGTACTCCCACTTGTCCGGCATCGAGACCACGTTGAAGTTGTAGATGTGGCCCCAGTCGGTGTTGCGGATGTGACGGCGCGATTCCGGCGGCGGCGGCTGCAAGGGGTCGCCCGCCAGCCATTCGCGCACGAAGTAGCAATAGAACTGCTTCGACCACAGCATGCCGGCCAGCGCCTGGCGCTGGACGCGCCGCGCATCCGGATCGTCGATGCCCTGCTGCAAGGTCTCGTAAAACTCGTCGGCCTCGGCGCGCCGCTCGGTCATCGTGGCGGCGAAATCGTCGAAGCCGCCGCCTTCGGCCGCGAAGCGGACGCGCACGATGGCGCTGCCGCCGGCGGGCACGTTGAGGCGGTAATGCGCCGCCGCCTTGGTCCCGTTCCGCTCCGGGTTTACCGCCTGGCGGTCGCCGCTGACGATGTAGTCGTTGATGCCGTCCTTGAAATACCCCTCGGTGTTCATGCCGAACAGCCGCCGCGGGTTGGTCTCGTTCTCGCAGAACAGGAGTTCGGGCCGGCCCTCGCACGACAGCGTCATCGCCGGCAATTCGTGATGCTCGGCCGCGATCGCCGTCTCGCCCACCGCGCAAAGGCGCGGCTTCTTCGCGCCCGGCTCCCAGGACCAGATGTTGCGCGCCCACAGGTGCGGCAGCACGTGCAGCGGCGCCGCCTGGTCGCCGCGGTTGTGCACGGTGATCTGCATCAGGACGTCGTCGATGCCGCCTTTGGCGTACTCGACCTCGACATCGAAGTAGCGGTTGTCGTCGAAAACGCCGGTGTCGGCGATCTCGAATTCCGGCTGATCCATGCCACGGCGGCGGTTCTCCTCGACCAGCCGCGAATACGGGAATGCGGCCTGGGGATACTTGTACAGCATCCGCATGTACGAATGCGTCGGCACCCCGTCGATGTAAAAATAGAGCTCCTTTACGTCCTCGCCGTGATTGCCTTCGGAGTTGGTCAGGCCGAAGAACCGCTCCTTGAGGATCGGGTCGTGTTCGTTCCATAACGCGACGCCGAGGCACAAATAGAGGTGGTCGTCGCTGTAGCCGGCGATACCATCCTCGCCCCAGCGATAGGCGCGGCTGCGCGCGTGGTCGTGCGGGAAATAGTCCCAGGCGGTGCCGTGCGGGCTGTAGTCCTCGCGCACCGTGCCCCATTGGCGGTCGCTGACATAGGGTCCCCAGCGCCGCCACGGCGCTCCTGCGCGCGCCTCTTCCAGCCGCCGCCCTTCGGCGGTGTGCGCCAGCGGCCTCTTTTGCCGCGATCCGCCCCCATGCGCCATCGACAAAGCCCCTCCGTTCCGCGCCGCACCGGGCGGCGCCGAAACCCGCGACGATGATCTGCGCCTCTGCTTAGCAATTGGTCAATAGCGGTTAAGATCGCGAAGGGCTATCGGCAGCCTGCGCGCACCGGCAAGAATGACAGCGGGCCGCGCCGATTACGGCGCGGCCCGCTGTTTCCGCTGTATTTGCAGTGAATTTACAGCAGGGGCTATCCGCCCGGCTGCGGTTCCGGTTCGAGGCCGCTTTGCCGGCCGGACGGCGGCACCGAGGTGCGGCGGGGGCGCGGCTGCTCCTCCGGCGGGCTGGCGGTCTCGCGCACGATGCGCTCGCCTCGAATGATGCGGCGGATCTCGTCCGCCGACAGCGTCTCGTATTCGAGCAAACCCTTGGCGAGCGCGTGCAGTTCGTCGAGCCGCGTCGTCAGGATGTCGCGCGCGGTCTGCTCGCCCTCGTCGACGACGCGGCGGATCTCCTCGTCGATGACCTTGGCGGTCGCGTCGGAGACGTTCTTGCGCTGCGTCACGGAATGGCCGAGGAACACCTCCTCCTCGTTCTCGCTGTAGCGCAGCGGCCCCAGTTTCTCGCTGAAGCCGAACTCGGTGACCATGCGCCGCGCCAGCATCGTCGCGCGCTTGATGTCGTCGGCGGCGCCGGTGGTGACCCGGTCGGGGCCGAAAATCAGCTCCTCGGCGACGCGGCCGCCGAACAGGCTGGCAACCATCGCCTTTATCTCCTGCTTCGACTGGCTGTACTTGTCGCGCTCGGGCAGGAACATCGTCACGCCGAGGGCGCGGCCGCGCGGGATGATCGTGACCTTGTGCAGCGGCTCGTGCCCCTCGGCGTAGAGCATGCACAGGGCGTGGCCGGCCTCGTGATAGGCGGTCAGCTTCTTCTCGTCCTCGGTCATGACCATCGAGCGCCGCTCCGCGCCCATCATGACCTTGTCCTTCGCCATCTCGAATTCGCTCATCGAGACGGAGCGCTTGCCGCGGCGCGCCGCCATCAGCGCCGCCTCGTTGACGAGGTTCGCGAGGTCGGCGCCCGAGAAGCCCGGCGTGCCGCGGGCGATGATCTTGGGATCGACGTCGGTGCCGAGCGGCACCTTGCGCATGTGCACCTTGAGGATCTTCTCGCGCCCGACGACGTCGGGGTTGGGCACGACGACCTGGCGGTCGAAGCGGCCGGGGCGCAGCAGCGCCGGGTCGAGCACGTCGGGCCGGTTGGTGGCGGCGATCAGGATGACGCCCTCGTTGGCCTCGAAGCCGTCCATCTCGACGAGCAGCTGGTTCAAGGTCTGCTCGCGCTCGTCATTGCCGCCGCCGAGGCCGGCGCCGCGATGCCGACCGACCGCGTCGATCTCGTCGATGAAGATGATGCAGGGCGCGTTCTTCTTGCCCTGCTCGAACATGTCGCGCACCCGGCTGGCGCCGACGCCGACGAACATCTCGACGAAGTCGGAGCCGGAGATCGTGAAGAACGGCACGTTGGCCTCGCCGGCGATGGCGCGGGCCAGCAGCGTCTTGCCGGTGCCCGGCGGGCCGACGAGCAGCACGCCCTTCGGGATCTTGCCGCCGAGGCGCTGGAACTTCTGCGGGTCCTTCAGGTACTCGACGATCTCCTCGAGTTCCTGCTTGGCCTCGTCGATGCCGGCAACGTCCTCGAAGGTGATGCGGCCGACCTTTTCGGTCAGAAGCCGCGCCCGGCTCTTGCCGAAGCCCATGGCGCGGCCGCCGCCGCCCTGCATCTGGCGCATGAAGAAAATCCACACCCCGATCAGGAGCAGCATCGGGAACCACGAGATCAGGATCCCGAACAGCGACGGCACGTTCTCGTCGACCGGCGCCGCGGTGATGCGGACGCCCTTTTCCATCAGGCGGTTGACGAGGTTGGGGTCGTTCGGCGCGTAGGTCGTGAAGGAGCGGCTGTCGGTGAAATGGCCCGAGATGTTGTTGCCCTGGATCGTGACGTCGGCGACCTGGCCCCGGTTGATGTCGGCAAGAAAGTCGGAGAACGCCAGAGTCGATTGCGGGCCGCGGTTCGACGATGTCTGAAACAGGTTGAAGAGCGCGACGAGCAGCAGGCCGATGACGATCCAGAGCGCGAGGTTTTTGCCGAAATTATTCAAGCTGTAGGCCTTTCCCACCGAACCGGCCCATCGGCGCCGATCGACCGCGGACCGAGATCGTCGCGGCTAGAGATAGGATGCGCCCTCGGTGAAACAACTGTAAAGCCTGCATTCGACAGCGGCATTGCAGGCCGGAAGACCACCAGCGGCAGCCCATCTTCCTCTCCGTGCCGACCCAAATGCGGAACGGCGAAAAGCCCGTCCGCATTCCAGACCGCCGGCAGGTACCGATGAAGAAGGCGCGGAAGGCCAGCGAATGCGGGTTCCGCCAACCCCGGATCGTCATGCCCGCGCGAGGGAGGATCCGGCGGCAAGGCCTTGTCCCCTTCCGGCGCGCGGCGGCTAGGTTCCGCCAGCCATGCCTGTCCGACATAGCCGAGCGTCATCGGCGGCGTTCCGGGGCGTGCGACGACATCGAAGCGGCCGTCCCAAAGCTCGCGGCTGCCGGGCCGCAATACCAGCGGCGGCGACGCCGCCGCGAGCTCGCGCACGACGAACAGCCAGCCTCGCCAGGCCACGAAACGGCAGCCGCCGAGGGTGCGCCCGCTCTGCGGCCGCGCCAGCAGCGCCGCGCGCAGCCGCGCCACCTGGGCTTGGCGCAAGGGATAGCGGCTGCCGCCGATCGTCCGCGCCACCCGCGCCAGCAGCCGCTCCGCGAGCTCGGCGGGTGCCGCGAGAACCTGTGCGGCATCGACGGCGGCAAAGCCGGCCGGATGCAACGCCACCGCCCGCGCCGCCAGCGCGTCGACGAGGCGCTCGCGCGCCACGCGCGCCAGCCCGCGCCGGCCAACCTCTTCGGTCAGCTTCTCGACGCCACCGGCCTCGTCCATGCTGCTGAGTCGCCAGCGCGCGCGCTCGAAGCGAGGATTGCGGTTGCTGGGATCGCACAGGAATTCCTGCCCCTCGTCCCGCAACGATGCGACGAGGCGCGCCTTCGGCACCCCCAGCAGCGGCCGCAGCAGCCGGCAACGGCGCAACTCGCGCACCGCCGGCATCGCCGCGAGCCCGTCGCAGCCGCTGCCGGCGCCGAGCCGAATCAGGTAGGTCTCCGCTTGGTCCTCGCGATGATGCGCGACCAGCAGATGAAGGCAGCCGTTCGTCCCGCACCATTCGTCGAGCAGCGCGTAACGCGCCTCGCGCGCGGCTTCCTGAACGCCGCTCGCCGGCTTCACGCCCTCCCAGCGCAGCACCTCGTGACGGATGCCGCGCGCGGCGAGCCATGCACCGACCTGACGCGCCTCCGCCGCACTCTCCGGCCGCAGTCCATGGTCGACGATCAGCGCCACGACCCTGCCGCCGCGCCGCCGGGCCCAGCCCTCGGCGAACAGCGCCAGCGCCAGGCTGTCCGGCCCGCCCGACGTCGCGACCGCGAGCAGCGGCCGCTCCTCGAACGCCGCGACCGCCGCCATCGCCGCCGCGAACTCCGCCGGCGTCAGCGCCGCCGCGTCCACGCCGCCGCGGTCCTGGTCGCCTGAAGCCCGAGGCGCGACCTCTGCCCTCGGCATCATAGCTGGATCAACCGCGGACATTCAGGGGTCGGGTCTCCGCTCTCGATATACATAAATATTGTCATGGCCGGGCCTGACCCGGCCATCTGCAGAGCCTCCCAAGACGCCGGGTCGAGCCCGGCGATGACGAATACAGGGAAGTCGCGGATGGAAGCGGGTTCGCGCAAAATTCAGCAGCCGAGGCGCTTCTTTTCGGCGCCGGACCGTTCCCTGACCGAGGCCGGCAGGTTGGGGAATTCGCGGTCGAGCTGGGCGAGTGCGACGCAGGCGTTATCCTTCTGGTGCAGGCGGGCCAGCGACATCGCCAGCTTGAGCAGTCCCTCCGACGCCTTGGGGCCCTTCGGATAGCGCTTGTAGCCCTCGGCGAAGGCGGCGGCGGCTTCGGCGAACTTG
>Ga0070739_10003157_pt1 | contig 20903 bp, 20 predicted proteins | sample Coa_R1_7_FD_66445 | JGI IMG/M metagenome (GOLD analysis project Ga0070739, IMG submission 66445) | Surface soil microbial communities from Centralia Pennsylvania, which are recovering from an underground coalmine fire - Coalmine... | ecosystem: Environmental > Terrestrial > Soil > Unclassified ... | reverse complement strand
GCGAATGCCGGGAGGGGTTCGGGCGCGAACGAGCCGTCCATGGCCAGTCGGTGGCCTTTGACCGCGCGTTCGGAGGTCGGGGTCCGGTCGGGGAACCAGGAGTCGGACATGTCGAGCGGTTCGAGGACGAGCCTGGTTACCGCCTGCGCGAACTCGGAGCCGGTCACATCCGCGATCAGTTGTCCGAGCACCGCGTAGCCGGCGTTGCTGTAGGCGAACTGGCCGCGGGTGCCGGAGCAGCCGACGACCGGGCCGAGCACGTCGGTGACGTTTGCCGCCGCGTCGGCCCACATTGAGGGCGGGCTGTCGACGCCGCCGGTGTGCGAAAGCAGTTCCCGCACGGTGACTGCTTCGTCCGCCAAGTGGAGCGATCGCAGGTGGCCGTTGGCCGGGTCATCAAGCGCGACGGCGCCTTCGGCGACCAGGCGCAGGACCGCCGTGGACGTGATCAGCTTGGTGATCGCGCGGGCCGGGAAGCAGTGGTCGGGCCGCAGCGGCACGTCGTCGTCGAGGTCTGCCCAGCCGCGGGTGTGCGCCCACGGGCCAGGGCCTCGGCCGAAGGCGGGGCTGGGAGCGGGCCCGGAGGCCGGGCCGTCGTCCCAATCGCCCGCGGCGATCAGCCCGACCAGGCCGAGTTCCGCGTAGGACTCATCGACCAGGGCGGGCACCTGCTCGGGCACCGGGCCGGTCCCGGTGGATGGCGGCCGGGCGGTGCGGGCGTCGGTGATGGTGCCGCCGCCTCGGTAGACGCGCAGGCCGGTGAGCCGGTGGGGAGCGCTCGGCTCGGCGGCGGCCTCCACCAAAAGGTCGGCGATCTTCGCGCGCAGATGCAACGGCCCGCCGTCAACGACGACCAGGTCGTCGTGCAGCCGCGTCGCGACGCCGTGGAGGGTTTCCGCGACGGTGGCTGGCGGCACGAGGCTGAGGAAGCGCTCGTCGAAGTGCTCGCTCAGCTCGCCGTGCGAGGGCGGGGTCCAATCCGGTGTGTTAGCCCCCGCATACCGGCCGAAGACCCAGCGCACCTGTGCGAGCGCGTGGCCATCTTCGCCCTCTGCGGCGGTGACCTGCTGCTTGAGCACGGCCCAGCTGCTCACGCCGTGCTCTCGGGCCACGGCGAGCTGGGCATCGTGCAGCGTGGCGAACTCCCCCGCGGCCAGACGCCGCTTCGCCTCTAGCTTGAGGTGGCGCAGGCTGGGGCTCTCGGGGAGGTCGCGGAATTCGTCGTGGGCGTCAGCCCGTGACTGATCGGACAAGGCAGTCCTTCCTCGGCGCCCGCGGGTCCGCGTTCATCGGGCTGGAAAGACGTACCTGGCACATGTATGCGCAAAAGCCGGTGAGCTTGAAGCTCTGCCCGCGGACCCGGGTGCGGCCGGCAACCGCCGCTAAGACGATATCCCGGCGGTGCCGTGGACCGCGACTCGGATTTGTGTGCGCGGACCCGGCTGGTCGCAGCGGGGGGCACGTGGTGGGGTCGAACCCGGGCCGACACGACACCTACGTCGACAGGCAGCACCACAACCCCCGCCACACACGGCGGCCACATCGGAAGCGGCGGACACTATGGGGGCGGGGGTGGAGGGGCGGCGGACACACGGCTAGGCGACGAAGGGTCCGTGCCTCGAGCGGACGGGCGAGTCCGTCAGCGTAGGCGTGAGACGGCTCAGGGTTGCGCGAAGTAGTGCCCGTGCTCCAGGTCCTCGATGAGACCAGGATGCGTCGGCTGCCACCCGAGCACCTTGCGCGTCAACTCGTTCGAGATCGGGTTGTCCGTGCCGACGAACGCGCCGAGGAAACCGAAGTGCTCGGCGGCGTCCTCTGCGGGGATGCTGGTCACGGGCACCCCGGCGCCGCGACCGATAGCGGCCGCGATGTCGCGGAACGGGATACCGCCCTCGGCGACTACGTGGAGTCGGCTGCCGGCCGGGGCGTCCTCGAGGGCAAGCCGGTATGCCCGTGCCGCGTCGAGCGTGTGCACCGAAGGCCACCGGTTAGTCCCATCGCCCACGTACGCGGACACGCCGGTCTGCCGGGCGATGCCGGCAAGAGCGTGCACGAAGCCGTGGTGGTCGAGCGAGCTGTGCACGATGGGAGGCAGCCGGACGGCGCTGGAGCGCACGCCGCGTTCGGCGAGGCCGATCACATAGTTCTCGCTGTCGACCCGCGGACCGCTCGGGGCGAAGTCCGCCTCGGTGGCCGGCCGTCCGGTGATGCCCGCGAGGGTGACCATGAGCGTGCCGGACGTGCTCACCAGCGGCTTGCCGGTCCCTTCCAGCGCTTCGGCCAGCGCCTGTACGGCGGCGGAGTCGGCGGCGACCGCGCCCTGCAAGTCGCCGGAGCGCATCAGGTCGTGCCTGAAGGCGAGGTGGATAACGCCGTCCGCCGACGCAGCGGCCTCGCGCAGCACGTCGAGGTCGGCGAGATCGCCGCGGCGGACCTCGGCGCCGGCGGCCGCGAGCGCGGCGGCCGAGCCGTCTGAGCGGGCCAGCCCCACGACCTGGTGGCCGGCTTGCAGCAGCTCAGGCACGACGGCCGAGCCGATGTGCCCGGACGCGCCGGTTACGAAAACACGCATGGGAAATCCTCCCGAGACGAGTGATGTCACCTGGTGTCATCACTCTAGCACAGCGATGGCACCGAGTGACATCAGCTAGGATCTCCGCATGGGCAGATGGCAGCCGGACGCGCGCATGCGGCTGCAGGAGGCTGCGTTGGCGCTCTATAGCGAGCGCGGGTATGACGAGACGACCGTCGCGCAGATCGCCGAGCGCGCGGGCCTGACGAAGCGGACGTTCTTCCGCTACTTCGCGGACAAGCGCGAGGTGCTGTTCTGGGGCGCGCAGTTTCTCGAGCAGCGGATGGTGGCCGGCATCGACGCAGCACCGGCTTCGGCCTCCGTGTTCGGCCTGATCGGCGCCGCGCTGGACGCCGCCGCCGTCCAGTTCGAGGAGGTCCGGGAGTTCGCCGGCCAGCGGTACCGGATCATCAGCTCCAGCCCTGAGTTGCAGGAGCGCGAGCTGATCAAGACCGCGTCGCTGGCCACCGCGATAGCGAGCGCGATGCGGAAACGGGGAATCGGCGAGACCGCCGCCGACCTGGCTGCCCATACCGCGACCACGGTCATGCACATCGCCTATACGCAATGGGTCGAGGACGCGGAGCAGAGGCCGTTCGAGCAGATCGCCAGGCAGGCGTTGGGGCAGTTGCGGGAACTCGTCGCCGCAGCCGAATAACTGCTCCGTAACTCCTCTCGCGTGCGCGATCGGACGGCAGGATGTTGATGCTCGAGGCGTGTGGGCGCTGACGCGGTGACCTTCGGCTCTGGGCTGCGGGGCACGGGGCGCCTTTGCTGGATTCATGACAGTCATGACCGGCGGCCGTACAGAGCTCGGGCGTGCGGTGATCGAACGCGCGAGCGCGTCAGACCGGGCGTTCCTGGCTATGGACACCGGACAGGTGCCAGAGCAGTTCGGCGTCCTCCTCACGCTTTACGCCGAGGGCGAGGGCGAGGGTGGCCTGGACCTGGCGAGCGCCCGCCTGCTGCTGGCCGACCGTATCCGGGCCGTGCCACGGTTGCGGCAGCGATTGGTCCGGGTACCGCTGGGCTGCGGCGGGCCGATCTGGGTCGACGACACGCAGTTTGACATCCGTCGCCACGTCCGCGCGGTGGCTTGCCCGAAGCCCGGCCGTGAGCAGCAGCTTCTTGACACCGCTGTGTCGGTCATCTCGGAGCCCCTGCCGCGTGACGCGCCGTTGTGGGCCGCGGTGCTGATCACCAGCCCGACCGGCGGCGCGCTCGCCTTGGTGATCGTGTTGCACCACGCGCTCGCAGATGGGATCGGCGGGCTTGCGGTGCTGAGAGGTCTAATCGACGCGCCGCGCGAGGAGTCAGGGGCGAACTTCCCGAGGTCGGCCCCCCTAGCGCCGGCTCTCGCACGCGAGGCGTTCAGGGCGAGGTTGAGAGGGTTGCGTCGCGCAAGTCAGTCCTGGCAGTTGCTACGCCGGTCGATGGGCGCCGGTGGAGGGCTGCGGCCGCCGCGGGCCGCCCCCTACTCGCTGAACCAGCGCACCGGGCGGCGCCGACGGCTGGCGGTGGTCCACGTCGACCTCGTCGCCGTTCAGGCCGCCGCGCATCGGCATGGCGCTACGACCAACGACGCCGTTCTCGTCGTGGTGGCAGGCGCGCTGCGCCGGGTCCTGCGCGGCCGGGGCGAATCGGCCGACGCACTCGTGATGACCGTGCCGGTGTCGGGCCGCGGCCGGGCGGACGGGCCGGACCTGGGCAACATGGTCAGTCCCATGCTGGTGACCGTTCCGGCGACCGGCGAACTGCCGGACCGGCTACGACGGGTCGCGGCACAAGTCCGCGCGCAGAAGGCGGCCGCGACCGGGCCGCCCCCGATCGCGTTGCTGGGCTGGCTGTTCCGGCCCCTGGCCGCGCTCGGCGGCTATCGCTGGTACCTCAACCACCAGCACCGATTCCACACGCTGGTCACGCACGTACGCGGGCCCGCAGCGCCGGTCACCTTCGCGGGCGCCCAGGTCACCTCGGCGATCCCGGTGGGCCTAGGCCCCGGCGGGAACGTGCCGGTCTACTTCGAGGTGCTCTCCTATGCGGGCACACTGACGGTGACCGCGACCGCCGACCCCGATCATTTCCCTGAACTCAGCACGCTGACGGAGGCACTGCGCGCCGAATTCGACCTACTGGTGCGCCAATCCGGTGCGGCGCTCATCTGTGATAGCTTCACCGTCGCAAAGGATTGACAGCCGCTGCGGCGCCCAGCAGCGGCGGAGGGGAGGCGCCGCATGGACCGCATTGACGTGTCATTCGAGTTCAGCGAAGACCACGCTGCACAGCTTAGGTCGGCCCCGCCGGGCAACCCCGTCAGCTCGTTTCTAGCCCGGAAACTGGCCGCGTCGTCGGCCGCGACCCGCATACTTGCCCGCCTTGTCGGCCCGACCCGGATCGAGGTCTCGGCCGACGGCGTCAGCTACACGGGGCCGGCCGACGCGGCCACACAGCGGGTCGGGTGGGCGCGTATCGCCTCGGTCAACGAACGGCCCATGGCATGGACGTTCACTCTCGCCCCGTCCGGCATGTATGTCATACCCAAGAGCGTCGTTCCCCGCGACGAGCACGCCGAGTTCTCCAGGCGCCTGCGGGAGTTCGCAGGACCGAAATACAAGGTCCGCAAGGGCTGACGGTCAGGACAACGCCGGGACGAGCGCCGAGCACGTCGCCGACGGTTCGGACACTACATCGACGAGGTCCCAGCGAGCTCAAGGGAAAGCAGCACGTACCCCTCCGTGCCCTGCAATCTTGACACCTTTTGTGCCCAGGGTGCTTCGCCTTCGACTGTCAGAGCCCTCTGCAATGCTCGCGGGATGTTGAGCGTGGAGTTGCTGCTACCCCTGGTGAGGGCCGCATGGGGGCCAGACACTTGCTATCCCGAGGTCAGTGAGCGGTGGGTGCCGGAAAATCCGGCACGGGCACAGTGCGGGATGACCGCGTTTGTGGTTCAGGATCTGCTTGGTGGTGACCTGATCCTCGGCGAAGTACAGGTCGATGGAGTCAAGACCGGGAACCATTACTGGAACCGGTTGCCCGACGGTTCCGAGGTCGACTTCACCGCTGATCAGTTCTACCCCGGCGAAGTCATCGCGAATGGGCAGGTCGTGCATCGGCCGCCGGATGCTCCCCGGCGCTACCGTGAACAATACGAACTGCTGCGAGAGCGCGTGCTGTCCGCGCTGGCTTCGGCATCATCCGGCTGAGTCATGCGTGGTCGGGACACGCCGTTGGGACGCTCGGGTCGGTTCGGCCAGGTCGTGGTGATCGGGCCTCAACCCCGACGCGTACAGCACCCATGACGACCTGCCTCTAATACGTGCGCCGTACTATGACCTACTGCGGCCTACCGCATACCTCTGGCGTCTGGGTACGACAGACGGCGGTGGGCCGAAGTTTCTGTTCAGCGGCGGACACCTACCGCCGCGTACATCGCATAGCGGGACACGTCGCCGTCCAGCGGGTCCGGCAGCGCGTCAGGGTCCGGACGCCAGCGGATGGTGTCGACCACGCCGGGTTCCAGCAGTTCGTATCCGCGCAGCAGTTCCGCGATCCGCGCCTTGCTACGCAGGGTCATCGAGTGGCTGGCGTGCTCGTACACGTCGCGTACCTGGGAGGCCGCCTGCGGGCGATAGTCGCCGGTGCCGTGCGTGAGCGCGATGTATGAGCCAGGGGCGGTCGCCTCCCGGTAGGCCTCGACGATGCCTTCCGGGTCGTCCTCGTCTGGCACGAAGGGCAGCGCGAGGAACAACAGCACCGCGATCGGTCTGCTTAAGTCCAGGAATCCGGTCAGTTCAGCGCTACTTACCACCGCCTTCGGGTAACGCAGGTCGGCGTGTAGGAACCGTGCGTGCGGTACATCCGCGAGCAGCGCGCTGCCGTGAGCGTAGGCGACAGGGTCGCAGTCCACGTATAGGGTCCGCGCGTTCGGGTTGGCCGCTCTCGCCACTTCGTGCACGTTGCCGACGGTGGGGATGCCGGAACCCAGGTCGAGGAACTGGTCGATCCCCAGGCTGGCCAACAGGGTGACGACCCGGCGCAGGAAGGCGCGGTTCGCCGTCGCGAAGTGCCGTGCGTCCGGCCACACGGCCATGGCCTGCTCCGCCAGCTCGCGGTCCGCGGCGAAGTTGTGCGATCCGCCGAGGTAGTAGTCGTACATGCGGGCAGCTGACGGGGTATCGATATCCACCTCGCCAGGAGCCCAGCCCGGGCGTTCAGTCATGGTTCCCCTTTCGACGGCCGGCTCGATACGCGGTGATGTCGGCGTTGAGTGCGCGCATGCGACCTAGAACACCACGACGGAGCGCAGTACGTCGCCGCCGCGCATCTTCGCGAACGCGGCCTCGATGTCCTCCAGCCCGATCCTCTCGGTGACGAACGCACCGAGATCGAGCCGACCCTGCTGGTAAAGGTCCATCAGCATCGGGAAGTCGCGCGATGGCAGGCAGTCCCCGTACCAGGAGGATTTGAGCGTTCCGCCGCGCCCGAACACGTCCAGCAGCGGCAACTCGAGCTTCATCTCCGGTGTGGGCACGCCGACGAGCACGACGGTTCCGGCGAGGTCGCGGGCGTAGAAGGCCTGCTTGTAGGTCTCCGGCAGACCCACGGCGTCGATGACGACATCCGCGCCGAAGCCCCCGGTCAGCTCGCGCACCGCTTCGATCGGATCGGTGTCGCGCGAGTTGACGGTGTGCGTCGCGCCGAGCCGCCGCGCCGTCTCCAGCTTCCGGCCGTCCACGTCGACCGCGATGATGCGCGCCGCGCCGGCCAGCCGCGCGCCCATGACCGCCGCACCGCCCACGCCGCCGCAGCCGATGACGGCGACCGAGTCGCCCCGGCCCACCGCGCCGGTGTTCAGCGCCGCGCCGAGACCGGCCATCACGCCGCAGCCCAGCAGCCCCGCCACGGCCGGCGACGCGGACGGGTCGACCTTCGTGCACTGGCCCGCGTGCACCAGCGTCCGCTCGAGGAACGCGCCGATACCGAGCGCAGGGCTCAACTCGGTCCCATCCTGCAGGGTCATGCGCTGCGTGGCGTTATGCGTAGCGAAGCAGTACCAGGGACGCCCGCGCAGGCAGGCACGACAGTTGCCGCAGACGGCGCGCCAGTTGAGGATCACGAAGTCGCCGACCGCCAGTCCCGTGACACCCTCGCCCAGCGCCTCGACGACGCCCGACGCCTCATGCCCGAGCAGGAACGGGAACTCGTCGCTGATCCCGCCCTCCCGATAGTGCAGGTCGGTGTGGCACACGCCGCAGGCCTGCACCCGAACGACGGCCTCGCCCGGACCGGGGTCCGGCACCAGCACCGTCTCCAGCGAGACCGGTTCGCCCTTGCCCCGGGCGACGACTCCACGCACCTGCCATGGCATGTAAGACCAGCCTCCCTGCGCGCCCGCCACGCTGCGGGCCTCTCAAAGAAACTACTGCGCCGGGCGGGGCTGGGTCAGGCGGGCTGCCACAGCTCGATGCGGTTGCCCTCGGGATCGGTCACCCAGCCGAAGCGGCCGACCCCTTCCATCTCCTGCGGCTCGTCGGTCACGTTCGCGCCCTTGGCGCGCAGTTGGGCGAGCATCGCGTCCAGGTCGCGCACCCGGAAGTTGAGCATGGTCTGCTGGGTACGCGAGCCGAAGTAGTCGGATTCGGGCTCGAAGGTCGCGAACACCGTCTGCCCGGGCTCTTGGCTCCACAGGCCGTGCTCATCGGTGTCCAGGCCCAGGCAGTCGCGATACCACGCGGCCAGGGCCGCGGGGTCGGCCGCCCGCAGGAAGTATCCGCCGATGCCGAGAACACGCTCCATGCCGCCATCTTGCCAGGATCGGGTGCGGCAGGGTGGAGCGGTGACGCGGCGGTTTGAGGTCGTGGCGTCGAGCATCGCGACCAGCCCTGGGCAGGTCGACAGAATTCCGCCGGAGCGGCGGCAGGGCGGGCGCGTTACGTTGGCGGAGAAGGTACCGAAATGCGGCGGCGACAGGCCGCTCTCGCGGCCTGTCCAGATGCTTGCCGAGGAGTGATCAAAGGATGGACGAGACGCACGCTTCCACTGCGGCTTCCGCGGCTCCTGCGGCGTCCGCAGCTCCCACCGGCGATCGGGACGCGCAGGGCGCGGCGGCGCTGGTGATGCTCGGCACCGGGCCCGCCGTGCGGTTCGAGCGCGTGCTCGACTCTCCCGCGGAGGCGGTCTGGCAGGCGCTGACCGACCCGGAGGGTTTGCGCGGGTGGTTTCCGTGCGAGATCTCGGTGGAGCGGTGGGAGGTCGGCGCGTCGCTGACGTTCTCGTTCCCCGGCCATGCCGAATTCACCATGGACGGCGTGGTGCTCGAATGCGATCCGCCGCGCACGCTGGCGTATCTGTGGGGCGAGGAGACGCTGCGCTTCCAACTGGAACCGGATTCCGCCGGCTCCGGCGGGACGCGGCTGGTCATGACCGACGAGATGGCCGCGTCGATCGCCGCGCGCAACGCGGCGGGATGGCACGTGTGCCTGGATCTGCTCGCCGGAAAGCCTTCGCCGGAGGGCGACGAGGGCTGGCGGGCGCTGTTCGCGCGCTACAGCGCGGCGTTCGAGCCCACGCTCGGCCCGCAGGAAGGACCGCCGGAGGGGATGGAGCCTTCCGAGTGAACCGCTCGTGACCTGCCCGTCTATTGCTCACGGTGGCTTCTCCCGGCCGTGTGCGTGCCACGGGCACGGCGCGGGATTATCCTGAGGTAGGTGAACGTTCAACATTACGACGTTCGAAGCGACGGCCGCTCAGGGCCGGCGCGGATGGCCAGGAGGTCACGATGCCTGCGGTGACGGTGGACAGCACGCTGGAGCTTGCGCGAGTGCCGCAGGTGCCGGCTGAGGGAACGCGACAGCGGCCGGTGCGGTCGGTGACCACCGCGCCCACCGGCTTCGAGGGCGAGGGCTTCCCGGTGCACCGGGCCTTCGCGGGCGTGTCGCTGCGGGACCTGGACCCGTTCATCCACATGGATCAGATGGGCGAGGTGGAGTACGCGCCGGGCGAGCCGAAGGGCACCCCGTGGCATCCGCACCGCGGATTCGAGACGGTCACCTACATGATCGACGGCGAGTTCGAGCACTCCGACTCGCACGGCGGCGGCGGGAAGATCATGGACGGGGCCACGCAGTGGATGACCGCGGGCAGCGGCATCCTGCACATCGAGACCCCGCCGGAGCACCTGGTGATGTCGGGCGGCCTGTTCCACGGCATCCAGCTGTGGGTGAACCTGCCGCGGGCGAACAAGTGGAACCCGCCGCGCTACCAGGCGATCGAGGGAACGCAGGCGACGCTGCTCTCCTCCCCCGACGGCGGCGCGCTGGTGCGGGTGATCGCGGGCGAGGTCGCCGGGCACAAGGGTCCGGGCAGTACCTTCACGCCGATCTCGATGATCCACGCGACGCTGCGGCCCGGCGCGCGGCTGGTGCTGCCGTGGCCCCAGGACTTCAACGCGCTGGTCTACAGCCTCTCCGGGCGCGGCTCCGTCGGCGCCGAGAACCGGCCGATGGAGGCCTCGCAGCTGGCGGTGTTCGGCGCCGGAGACGCGCTGACGATCGAGGCGAGCACGCGGCCGGACAGCCGCACGCCGGACTTCGACGTGCTGATCCTGGGCGGGCAGCCGATCCGCGAGCCGGTGGCGCACTACGGGCCGTTCGTGATGAACACGAAGGAAGAGCTGATCCAGGCCTTCGAGGACTTCCAGGCCGGGCGCATGGGCGTCATCCCGGCCGGGCGCACGCCGCACACCCAGCCCGGCGAGCAGCGCCCGCAGTAACGAACACGACCGGAACGAACGCGGTCTGCTGAGCTGCCGACTTGCCACCTGCGCAGGTGGCGGGTCGGCGCTAGACGCGGCGCGCTTGCGGACCACCCCTCCATCCGCGGGCGCGCCGCCACCACGCGGTGTTAAGGTGCTACATCAGGGCGCTGCTACTGGCTGCCGAACCGGTCAGGCGCCCGGGGCGCGGTGCTGCCAGTCGTCGCGGTTCTGGTTCTCTTCCTCGTGCAGGATCGGGCTGTCGACGTTGGAGAGGATCGCGGCGAACGGCGGGATGAGTGCGGCCGCCGCGCTCATGACGACCGCTGCGGTGACCGAGTAGAGCCGGATCCAGGTCCAGGCGAGGATCAGCAGCGTGACGCAGACGCCCATCATGATCAGGTAGCGGCGGTGCCGGGTGCGCGGCGTAGCCGGAGTGTACGGACGCTGGGCGGGCCGTTCGGCCGGCACCGGCCGGTAAGGCGGGATGCCGGGGCCGGGCTGGTAGTGCGGGCCTTGCCGGATGCGGTGGACCACGACGGCGACATTGATCGACGCGATGACGCACAGAGCGGCGAACGCCCAGGTGAGCGGCTGACTCCCGAGCAGCGCGAAGAGGATGACACCGGCCAGTCCGTTGGCGAGTCCGACCAGAGCGAGCGTGAGGCGCATCCGCAGCGGACTGCGGGCATGGATTGGTTCGTCACCACTGCGCACGCGGTGATGGTAGTGGTAGGTGCCGGGAGAGCCGGTTTCGCTCACAGGCAGAGCGCCTTCCGGGCGTGCGCCCGAGACGGGGCGCGACGGTTGGCTGCGATCGTCGGTCAGTCCTCCGCCGGATACCCGTGGCTGTCACGCATAATCGCGGGCATGGAGCCAAGCGATCACGAGCTGGACAAGAACGGCGACGTGGATCGGTCACGGACGCTGGGTGCGTGCATCGAGGAATTCCTGCGCGCGCGGCAGGCGCGAAAGCACGCCGCGAACACCCTGGCCGCTTACCGGCGCGATCTGGACGCGATCGGGGAACTCCTGGCCGAGCAGCACGGTTGCGAGGCACCTGACCTGCCCATCGACGTGGTGACTGGCCGTGCGCTGCGGCAGGCGTTCGCGCGGTTCGCGCAGCCGCGTTCGGCAGCCTCGGTGGGGCGGGCGTGGTCGGTGTGGAATCAGTTCTTCTCGTTCCTAGTCGCGGACACGGTGGTGCCGGGCAACCCGATGGGGACCGTGGATCGGCCGCGCCCGCCGCACCGGTTTCCGAAGCCGCTGCGCGGAACCGACACCCCGGAGCGGCTGCTGGTCTCCAGCGCCGCGCCGCCGGATCGCACGCGGCGCCGACGCCCGTGGCCGGAGCGGGATTTCGCGGTGGTGGCGCTGCTGCTGTGCGCGGGGTTGCGGTCGAGCGAGCTGCTGGAGCTGACCGTCGGGTGCCTCGACGGCCGGGACGGCGAGCGCTATTTGAAGGTGCGGGGCAAGGGCGGCAAGGAGCGTTCGATTCCGGTGGAGCCGGAGCTGGACGCCGTGGTGGCGGAGTATCTGGAGTCGCGGCGGGTGCGGTTCGCCGGGCGCTCGCCGGCGCGCTCGGACCCGCTGTTCGTGGGGCATGACGGCGCGCCGATGGGACGCGGGGCGCTGCAGTATCTGGTGGGGCGAGCGTATCAGGAGGCTGGGGTTTCCTCGCGGGTGCCGCAGGGGGCGCTGGTGCACGCGTTACGGCATACGTTCGCCACGCGGCTGGCTGAGGACGGCGCGAGCGCGGTGGAGATCATGCGATTGCTGGGGCACGCCTCGCTGACGACGAGTCAGAACTACATCGACGCGACGGCGCGCGAGCAGCGGGCGGCGGTGCGGGCGAACCGCACGCACAAGGCGTTGCGCCAATTGCTGGCGGCGGAAACGGAGACGGGGGCGGAGGGCGAGGCTGGGACAGGACCGGAGGCGCGAGCAGAGAGGGCGGCAGCGGGCGAGGCGGGAATGGGAGCGGGGACGGATACGGGGAACGGAAATGGCGCCTGAGGCGGCGACTCGTCGAAGCCTTGAGGCGCAGGCTTACGATCATGGCGTGGCTGATTCCCTTTTTCCGGTGCGTGACGGATTGCGTGCGGCTGCCGATCTGGCGGCCGCACACCTAGACGGCGTGGCGGCGCGGCCGGTGTGGCAGCCGATGCCCGAGCAGGTGCGTGCGGCGCTACTGGACGCACCGCTGCCGGAGACCGGGCGCGCGGTCGGCGAGCTGCTGGACGAGGCCGCGCGGCGAATGCTGGCGTATCCGATGGGCAACGGGCACCCGGCGTTTTTCGGCTGGGTCAACGCGGCGCCGCATCCGGCGGCGGTGGCGGCGGGAGTGCTGGCTTCAGCCTCGAATCCGTCGAGTGCGGGCGGGGATCACGCGGACGTGCCGCTCGAGCGGGCCGTGGTGCGGTGGCTGGCGCAACTGGTGGGTTTCCCGCACGAGACCGGCGCGGGGCTGCTGACCTCGGGTGCGTCGATGGCGACGATCGTGGCGATCGGGGCGGCGCGGCACCGGGCGCTGGAGCGGGCGGGTTGGGATGTGCGCGAGAAGGGCCTTGCCGGGGCGCCGGAACTGACCGCGTACGCGACGGCGGAGGCGCATTCGTGTGTGCGAAAGGCGATCGAGCTGCTGGGGATCGGCAGCCGGGCGTTGCGCACGGTGCCGGAACGTGTTGAGAAGGCAGGGGACGCCGGCGGCGGGCCGGTCGGCGCGGGCATGGACGTTGAGGCGCTGCGGGAGCTGATAGCCCGTGACCGCGCGGCTGGGCGGGTGCCGTTCCTCGTGGTGGCGAGCGCAGGAACGGTCAACACCGGGGCGATCGATCCACTCGAGCAGATCGCGGACGTGTGCGGCTCACCGGGCGGCGAGGGCGGGGTGTGGCTGCACATCGACGGCGCGTACGGCGCGTTCGGAGCCGTGGATGCACGGGTGTCGGCGCGGTACGCGGGCATGGCACGGGCCGATTCGCTCGCGCTGGATCCGCACAAGTGGTTGCAGGTGCCGATTGGCGTCGGGGCGCTGCTGGTGGCCGACCGGGCGTTGTTGCGCTCGGCGTTCTCACTGGTGCCGCCGTATCTGCGGGATGAATCCGGAGACGCGCTGGGCTGGCTGAGCGAGTACGGGATCGAACAGACGCGGCAGTTCCGCGCGCTGCCGGTGTGGGCGTCGATCGCGGCGCGCGGCCGGGCGGGTGTGGCAGCGGATGTCGCGGCGTGCAACGAGACGGCCCAGGTGCTGGCACGGATCGTGGAGGAGACGCCGGACCTGGAGCTGGCGGCGCCGGTGGAGCTATCGATCGTGGCGTTCCGCTACGCACCGGCAGGTGTCGCGCCTGAGCAGGTCGACGAGGTCAACGCCGCACTGCCGGCCGCGATTCAGGAGCGCGGGATGGCGTTCGTCACCGGGACGGTCTATCAGGGCCGGCCGGTGCTGCGGGCCTGCGTGCTCAATCCCGAGACGCGAGAGGAGCACGTGCGGTTGCTGGTGGCGGAGGCGCGGGCGGCGGGGGCCGAGTTGCTGGCTGGAGCGACAACGCGTTGACGGTGGCCGCCTGAAGAGCGGCAGTCCCGAGCAACGCGGCGGTGACGAGTAGCGCGGCAATGCTGCGTAGCACGGCAGTGCTGAATAATGGGGCGCTGTGCCCTCCGCCCGATCGCGCCGCGCCGCCTCGCAGCCTGCAGCCGCGCTGACCGCGTCGGGGGTGGCGCGGCTGCTCCCGGACGTGGACCAGCCGGGCGCGATGCTGCTGACTGTCAACGAGGTGCCGCAGTCGTATGTGGACCTTGAGGATCCGACGCGGCTCGAATTCGAGTACATCCAACGGTTGGCGCATGTGGCCGACGCGGTGTTCCCAGCCGGTGCGCGCATCGACGCGCTGCATTTGGGCGGCGGGGCGCTGAGTCTGCCGCGATACCTCGCACACACGCGGCCCGGCAGCGGTCAGCTCGCGGTGGAGATCGACGGCCAACTGGTCGCGTTCGTGCGCGAGCACCTGCCGTGGGACCGACGCTGGCGGCTCAAGGTGCGCACCGGGGACGCGCGCGAGGCGCTGGCGTCGCGGCGCGCGGGCAGCACGGATCTGGTGGTGGCCGACGCATTCGCCGGGGCACGCACCCCGGCGCATCTGACCAGCGTGGAGTTCGTAACGCTGGCGGCGGCTGCGTTGAGGCCTGGCGGCGTCTACGCGGCGAACATCGCGGACGGCGCGCCGCTGGGATTCGCGCGGGGGCAGGCGGCGACGGTACGCGCAGTATTCCCGCACGCGGTGCTGATCGCGGAGGCGGCGGTGCTGCGCGGCCGGCGCTTCGGCAACCTGGTGCTGGCCGCGTCGCATGAGCCGCTTCCGATCGCCGACCTGGTGCGCCGCGCCGCGGGAGACCCCTTCCCCGCCCGAGTGACCAGCGGGGAAGCGTTGGACGCGTGGATCGCCGGGGCGGCACCCGTGACGGACGCGACCGCGGTGCCCTCCCCCGAGCCGCCGCCCGGCGCGTTCGAACTGTAAGGAGCACTACCCGGTAAAGGGTGTTGCGGCTGCGGGGTTGTCACGGCGATGATGGCGCCACGACGATGAGGGGGCAGCTTGCTAGGGACTGTGAACTTGCCCGAGTACGTCGCCGGCGCGGGCCTGATCATCCTGCTGCCGGGGCCGAACTCGCTGTATGTGCTGTCGGTGGCCGCGCGCCGAGGCGTGCGCACCGGGTACCGGGCGGCGTGCGGGGTGTTCCTCGGTGACAGCACCCTGATCATGCTCACCTCGCTGGGCGCGGCCTCGCTGCTCACGCGGTCGCCGCTGGCATTCGACGCGGTCAAATACCTCGGTGCGGCGTATCTCGCGGTCCTCGGTGTCGGGATGCTGCGCTCGGCCGTGCGCTCGCTGCGGCAGCGGCGCGCGCAACTGAGGGAGGCGCGGGATTCCGGCGGCGCTCAAGACAGTGGCACTCAAGACAGTGGCACTCAAGACGGCGGCACTCAAGACGGTGGCACTCAAGGCAATGGCGCCAAAGAAGACGCGGTGCTCGCAAGAACGATGCATGCAGCGGTCCATCCGGACGCGGCGGCGTCGCAGGCGGCAGACGCGTCTGGAGCGGAACCGGAAACGGGCGCGGGCGCGAACGCGGGCGAGCGGCCATTCCGGCGGGCGCTGGTGGTCAGCCTGCTCAACCCGAAGGCGATCCTGTTCTTCCTGGCTTTCTTCACGCAGTTCGTCGATCCGGCCTATCCGCATCCGGTCGTGCCGTTCGCGGTGCTCGCGGTCATCATCCAGGCGTTCTCGGTGCTGTATCTGAGCGCCCTGATTCTGGGCGGCGACCGGCTGGCCTCGGCGCTGCGCCGCCGGCGTCGTCTGGCCTCGTGCATGACCGGCGGGGTAGGCACGCTGTTCCTCGGGTTCGCCGCGAAGCTGGCGACCGCGACCCTGCACTAACCGGCGGACGGTCGCGGCGCGCCTGGCGTGCGTTCACTCGTTCGGCCGTGCAGGTGAGACGCGCGCTACCCGCCGGTTCGACACTGAAAGCCCGTCGCGTGGTGTGGCGTGGGCGGTGTCTGTCGGACGAGGAGCGCACATGGCGCTGAGCGGATCGCTGCCCGAGGCGCGGGGACGACTGGCGGTAGCCGGGTACCGGCTCGGGATCGCGGCGCTGACGGCGGTCGCGCTCGGATTCACCGCGTACCGGGCCGGATTCAGCGGCAGCACGGGACTGGTGAACTTCTTCAGCTACTTCACGATCTTGAGCAACATCCTGGGCACGGTGGTCTTCCTCGTCGGCGGGCTGAGCCTGCTGCGCGGCGGCGAGGGCGCAACGGACCTGCTGCGCGGCGCTGCGGCGCTGTACCTGGTGATCACCGGCATCGTGTACGGCGTCGCGCTGGCGCATTACGACACCCCGCAGGTCATCCCGTGGGTGAACACGGTGGTGCACAAAGTCACGCCGCTGGTGTTCCTGCTCGACTGGCTGATCGACCCGCCGCGCCGCCCGCTGCGGCTCTCGCGCGCGGCGGCGTGGCTGGCGTTCCCCGTGGCGTTTTTGGCGTATTCGCTGGCGCGCGGCCCGGCGGCGCAGTGGTACCCGTATCCGTTCCTGGATCCGCGTGCTCACGGCTATCTACGCGTCGCGCTGTCCTGCGTGGTCGTGGCCGCGGCGTTCCTCGCGGTCGGGGCGGGGCTGTGCTGGGTCGGCCGGGCGCTTCGCGCAAGGCGTTCGACGACAACGACCGCCGTTAAACCCGCGCACAGTCAGCACTGAAGCCCGGCGACCGGCGGCGGCGCGCCCCCGATGCACCCGCCGCGCCGCAGCGCGCGCCCTCGAAGAGCACGTACAGTACAAGTCTGCGCGACACACGCGACGGAGGGGACGAATGTGTCTGGTCATTCCATGACCGTCCCGTACATCACACCGACCGACCCCGCCCCCGCGTGGACCGTGCCCCTTCCGGCGCAGGTGACCGCCGTGCGGCACGGGCAGTCCACCGCGAACGCGGCGTTCGCGGAAGCGGCGCTCACCGGGGCGCTGAGCGTGCCGATCACCGAGCGGGACGCGGACCTTCCGCTGACGCACCTGGGCGCGGCGCAGGCCGCGGCGGTGGGCCGGCGCCTGGCCGCGGACCCGCCTGAGGTGGTGTTCTGCTCTCCGTATCTGCGCACCCGGCAGACGCTCGCGGCGATCCTCGGGTCGATGGCCGACGCCGAGATCCCGCAGCCGCAACTGCTGTACGACGAGCGGATACGGGACCGGGAGACCGGGTCGTGGGAGATGCTGACCACGGCGGCGCTGCGGCGCAAGTACCCGGAGGAGATGGCGCGGCGCGACCACATCGGGCCGTTCTACTTCCGGCCGCCGGGCGGAGAGAACTTCCCGGACGTGGCGCTGCGGGTGCGTTCGCTGCTGCGTGACGCGTTGCCGGCGGCGGCTGGCCGGCACCTGCTGATCGTGGCGCACGACGCGGTGGTGCTGATGCTGCGGATGATCTTCGACGGGCTGGACGAGCCGGCGCTCAACCGGATCGTCGACGCGGGCGGCGCGATCGGCAACTGCACGGTGACGCGGTGGACGGCCGACGGCGCGCGGCTGCGGCTGGCGGACTATAACGACGCGGACCATCTGCGGCACTTGGCGGCCGTCTCGGGGTGAGCGGCCCGGTGCTGCGCGCTCCGCACATCGACGCTCCGCACATCGACGCACTGCACCTCGACGCTCCCCACCTCGACGCACCGCGCGGCCGCGTGCGGAGCGCGGGGCCGGGGACGGGCCCCGGGACGGACCGGAGCGGCACGGCTTAGGAGCGGGTGCGGCCTGCTTGCGAGTCGGCTTAGGAGCGGGTGCGGCGGGCGATGGTCTCGCGCGTTTCCTTCGGCAGCGCGTCTCCGGCGGCGATCAGGTCGCTGAGTCGCTCCGGCGCGCTGGTCAGGGCGCGAAAGTAGAGCCCGAGGGTGACCTGGTGGTCGGGGCGGTGCTCGATGGTGACCGGGTCCCCGGCCTGGATCGGCCCGGGTTCGATCACACGCAGGTACGCGCCGGTCGCGCCGCGCTCGGTGAAGCGTTTGATCCAGTGCGCCTCGCCCATCTTCTCGGCGAACACGTTGCATGGGATGCGCGGGCAGGCGGCCTCCAGCAGCGCCCGCTGCCCCACCCGCCAGCGCTCGCCGACCAGCGCGCCGGTCAGATCCAGGCCGACCGTGGTCAGGTTCTCGCCGAACATGCCCGGCGGCAGCTCGCGGCCGAGTTCGTCCTGCCACCAGTCGAGGTCTTCGCGGGCATAGGCGTAGACGGCTTGATCGTCGCCGCCATGATGCTTGCGGTCGCACACCGCGTCACCAGACACGCCGCTGCCGCCAACTCCCTTGGGACCGGGGGCCTGTACGTGCACGGGATGGGTCACCGGGAGCTTGCCGATGCCGGTGGGCTGGCCTTTGGCTTCGGTGTAGTGCGGGGTGGCGGCGATGTTGACGGAGAGCAGCCGTCCGTGCGGCGCGGGCGGGGTCTTCATACGCGGCAGCGTAAAGCCGCGGCAGCGAGCGTGTCGCGCCGTTATCGGGCCCGCCGCATCCGTTGCGGCTGGTGGGGCGGTCGCGAAGAAAATCTTCAAAGACACGCGCGCCGTGTGTCGATCGAGCGCCCTCCCGTTCGCTGCACTACTGAAGACCGGCCGCAGGGGCCGGTCGCAGCCCGGACAGGAGAACCACGATGCGTTTTCTGTTGCTCGTCAACAACGACCCGCAGCTCCCCCTGGCAGCACCGGACGAGCGCATGTACGCCGAGATGGGCGCGTTCGTCGAGGAGCTGTCGAAGCAGGGGGTCCTTCTGGCGACCGGCGGCCTGGAGCAGGGCGGCACCCGGGTGCGCAGCGTCGGCGGCGAGGTGACCTTCACCGACGGCCCGTTCACCGAGGCCAAGGAGGTCGTGATGAGTTTCGCGCTGGTCGACGTGCGCGACCGCGCCGAGGCGATTGAGCTGTCGCGGCGCTTCTGGCGGATCGTGGGCGACGGCGTCGGCGAGATCCGGCAGGTATTCGGCCCCGAGAGCTAGGCCGGGTGGTTCGCGCCCACCTGTCGGCGTTTCGCGCCGCGTGCTCGCTTACTGCGTGGTGCCCCGGTCCCCGAGCCGGGGCATCCCGCGTTTCGCGCCCCGGCTTGTTTGCCATGCTGCCGCCACCGGTGTTCTGATGCACCGCGTGGCGGCTTCTGATGTCCAGGCGCGACGCACGGTCGAGGCGGTGTGGCGGCTGGAGTCCGCGCGGATCATCGCGGGACTGGCCCGGATGACCGGCGATGTGGGCTTGGCCGAGGAGTCGGCGCAGGACGCGCTGGTCGCGGCGCTGGAGGAGTGGCCGGTCAAGGGGGTGCCGGCGAATCCGGGCGGTTGGCTGACGGTGGCCGCCAAGCACCGGCTGCTGGACCGGGTGCGGCGCGAGCAGCGGTTCCAGGCCAAGCGCGAACTGCTGGAGCGCGAGGCCGGATTGTCGGGGTCGGACGGGCAGCAGGACTTCGACGCGGCGCTCGACGCCGTGGCCGGGGAGGTGGACGACGACCTGCTGCGGCTGATGTTCGTCGCCTGCCACCCGGTGCTCGTCCGGCAGGCCCGGGTGGCGCTGACGCTGCGGATGCTCGGCGGCCTGACCACGCCGGAGATCGCGCGCGCGTTCCTGGTGCCGGAGGCGACCGTGGCGCAGCGCATCGTGCGCGCGAAACGGACCCTGGCGGACAAGCAGGTGCCGTTCGCGGTGCCCGAGCCGCAGGAGCGGACCGCACGGCTGGGCTCGGTGCTCGAAGTGGTTTATCTGATCTTCAACGAGGGTTACACGGCCAGCGCGGGCGAGGACTGGATCCGCCTGGACCTGTGCCGCGAGGCGCTGCGGCTTGGCCGGCTGCTGGCGCGGCTCGCGCCCGACGAGGGCGAGGTGCACGGCCTGGTGGCGCTGATGGAGATTCAAGCGTCGCGCACGGCCGCGCGCACCGGCCCGCAGGGCGAGCCGATCGCGCTGCTGGAGCAGAACCGGGGCCGCTGGGACCGGCTGCTGATCCGCCGGGGTTTCGCCGCGCTGCTGCGCGCCCAGCAGCTGGGCGGCCCGCCGGGACCGTACGTGCTGCAGGCCGCGATCGCCGCCTGCCACGCGCAGGCCCGCAGCGCGCAGGAGACGGACTGGCCGCGCATCGTCGGGCTCTACACGCTGCTGGCCAAGTGCAGTCCGTCGCCGGTTGTGCGCCTGAATCGGGCCGTGGCGGTCGCCATGGCCTCGGGTCCGCAGGCCGGCCTTGATCTGGTCGACGCGCTGCGCGACGAGCCGACGCTGCGCGACTACCACCTGCTGCCGAGCGTGCGCGGGGACCTGCTCGCCAAGCTAGGGCGCGGCGAGGAGGCGCGGGAGGAGTTCGAGCGCGCGGCGGCTCTGGCGAACAACGCCCGGGAACGCGCCGTGCTGCTGCGACGCGCCGAGCAGTGCGGTCGCGGGCAGGAGTAGGAGCCGCGCGCGGCGCGCGGCAGGAGATCGCTCGGAAAAAGTTCGGGCGCGATGTCGATTCGGTGCCGGTCCCGTTCGCTGCATGGGTGAAAGCACATCCGAAGCAGTGAAAGGACGAGGACCGTGACTACCGCACTCAACACCCCGGCCGGCGACAAGACCACCGCCGCCACCACAGCTGCAGGCGCCACCGCCGCCGGAACCCTGTCTCCCGCGGCCACCTACGCGAGCGGCGTGTCCACCCGAGCGCTGCTTGGGTGCGTGGCGCTGGCGTTCCCGCTGTGGGGCGTGGTCAGCCTCGCCCAGGCGGCTACCCGTCGGCCGTTCAACATCACCCGCCATCCGCTGAGCATCCTGAGCAACGGGACGCTGGGCTGGATCCAGATCACCAATTTCGTGCTCTGCGGCGTGCTGGCCCTGATCGGGTCGGCCGGGCTGCGCCGGGCGTTGTCCGGCGCTCCCGGCGGCCGCTGGGTGCCCCGGCTGGTGGCCGGCGCCGGAGCGGGCATGATCGCGGCCGGAGTGTTCCGGATGGACCCGGGCAACGGCTTCCCCGCCGGCGCGCCGACCGGGACCGCGACGACGATGAGCTGGCACAGCGCCCTGCACAT
>Ga0070739_10003156_pt1 | contig 20906 bp, 21 predicted proteins | sample Coa_R1_7_FD_66445 | JGI IMG/M metagenome (GOLD analysis project Ga0070739, IMG submission 66445) | Surface soil microbial communities from Centralia Pennsylvania, which are recovering from an underground coalmine fire - Coalmine... | ecosystem: Environmental > Terrestrial > Soil > Unclassified ... | reverse complement strand
GCGCCAGGGCTCGATGGGGAGCTTCCGCTCGGAGAGCGGAGCCGGCAGTCGGTTTGCCGAACGCTTGCTGACCGTGGTAGTCTCATGCCGCCAGCAAGGGCGGCCACTGTCGGACTGCGTGGCTGCGGGCGGGGTGCCTGTACGGGGCTGTGCGCCGCCGTCGTTGCTGGCCGCCGCAGGGGAGCGCTGGACGCTTCCGATCAGGCTCAGGGTTCGGGCGCGGTCCCGGGCTCGCCCAGGTGCCTGCGCGAGGAGTGTGCCTCCTGGCTAACTCTCCGCTGACCGCCGCTGGCGGTGACAGTGTAGCTAGCGCCCGACGCGGGGTGCTGGCCTACCTCCTCGTCGTCGTACTCTCGGGCGCGGTCCAGGCGGTCGTCATCGGCAACGGCCAGTTAGACCTCGTCCTGGTGCTGATGTGGATGCCGGCACTGGCGAGCGTCCTGGTGCGCCTGGCTCGGCGGGAGGGCTTCGCCGACGTCTCCTTCCGGTTCGGCGGGCGCCGCACCTGGGTTGCGATCCTCCTGGTCGTGCTCCTGCCGTACGCCGTGGGCCTGGTGGCCTACGGCCTGGCCTGGGCCAGTGGCGTGGCCGTCTTCGCCCCTCCGGAGACGGTGCCCTTTCTCGGCGCCCTCCCCGGCCTGGCGCCGGCGCCGCGGTTCGCTCTCCTGGCCGCGACCGCTCTGCTGAGGGGAATCCTGCCCGGCATTGCTTTGGCGGCCGGGGAGGAGATCGGTTGGCGGGGCTACCTCCAACTGCGGCTGATCGATGCCCGCGTGCCGGCCCCGATCCTGGTCAACGGGGTGATCTGGGGGCTGTGGCACGTTCCCCTGATCCTCGCCGGACTGTACGTGACGGGCCCGGTCCCCCTGCTCTCGGCCGCGGTGTTCATGGTCGTCGCCGTCGGTCTCACCGTGCCGATTAGCTGGGCTCGGCTGGCCACGGGTAGCGTCTGGCCGGCGGTCGTGGCGCACGGGGCCTGGAACACGATCATCCAGATGCTCTTCGACCCCTCGACGGCGGGGCCGAACCACATCGTGTGGGTCGGGGAGTCGGGCCTGCTCACCGCCGCCACGCTGGTGGGGGTGGCCATGTTGGTCAGCCGCCGGCCGTGGCCCGTATTCCGCACCCCGCCGCGCGCGGGCGCGTCGCCGGCGTCCAGCGTGCTGGGGTCGGCCCCGTCGACCGGGTCCGGCCGGCCGGCCGTGTAATCCGGGTGGGTGCGCAACGAGCCAGCCCCCGCAGCCCATCACCGGCCCACCACGACGGAGGTTCGCGATGAACCGCGCCTTCTCGCGACTCATGCCTCGCCTCGGCCTGCTCTTTGTCCTGCTCGCGGCGCCCGGCGCGGGTGGCGCGGCGACAGCCTGGGCCACGGCGCCGCTGTCGCAGCTCAACTGGTCGCCCTGCGCGAACGTGCCCGACAGCGAGTGCGCCGGCCTGCCCGTCCCGCTCGACCCGTCCCGTCCGGATGGCCCTCAGGTCACGCTTCGCCTCGCCCGCGTCCCCGCGGCCAACCCCGCCAGCGGTAAGCCGTCGCTGCTCATCATCCCGGGTGGTCCGGGCGCCGGCATCGTGGACACCTTCGGCTCCCAGCGCACCGAATACCACGTCGACGAGATGCGACAGGCCCGCGACGTGTACACTTTCGACCCGCGGGGCGTGGGCCAGAGTAGCCCCGTCCGCTGCCCCACGGAGGTGGTGCCGGGCCCGCCCCCCGAGGGCGTCGGATCCCGTGCGGCGTTCGACGCCCTGGCCGCCGCCAACGCCGCCTTCGCCCAGAGCTGCTTCGCGGCCACGGGCGAGCTAATGGCCCACCTGTCGTCCAGAGACTCCGCGGCCGACATCGAGCGCATTCGGCTGGCGATCGGGCAAGCCGACGGGCTGATCGCCTACGGGGGCTCTTACGGCACTACCTACCTGGAGGCCTACCTCGAGCGCTACGGGGATCGCCTCCGGGTCGCCGCGCTCGACGGCGTTGTCGACCACAGCGCCGACCTGCGCGTATTCGCCGCCCTCGACGCCGTTGCCATGGAGGACGCCTTTAATCAATTCGCGGCGTGGTGCGACGCCGACTCGGCCTGTGACCTGCACGGCCAGGACGTGCGGGCGGTGCTCGACGCGGCCGTGGCTGCTCGGCCAGACGTGCTGCTCTTCGTGGGGAGGTTGATGAACGGGGGGCGCGAGAAGGGCTGGCCGGTCGTGGCACAGACGCTCGCTCAGATCGCCACCGGCGACGATTCCGCGCTGGCCGCCGCCGTCCCCGGCGACACGAATCAAGCCGCCGGGTCCACCGGGCTGTTCCGCGGTGTGATGTGCAGTGACTTCGGCCCCCAGCTCGACTACGAGGGCCTGGCCGCCGACACCACCCTGCTGGCCGCCGTGGCGCCCCGCTTCGGATCCTGGCAGTACTGGGACACGGTTGGCGCCTGCGTCGGCTGGCCCGCCGCCGCCAGCTACCCGCCCCACCGCCTGCAGGTCGGCTCGCACCCCAACGTCCTAGTGGCGAACACCACGCATGACCCGGCGACTCCCCTGGTCGGCGCCCTGGCCGTGCAGGCGCAGATCCCGGACTCGCACCTGCTCATCGTCCACGCCGACGGGCACCAGGCGTGGGCCTGGTCCCGCTGCGGGTTCGAGACGCAACTAAGCTTTCTGGATGACCCGGCCGCGGCACCTGCCTTCGCCGCCTGCCTGAACTGAGCCACGAGCAAGCGGTCAGTCCGCCAGCGGGGCGGCGCGCAGAGACAGCAATGCTGCCACTGGAGGCGAGGTATGGCGCGCATCCTGATCACCGATACGACGGTGGTGACCGTCAACGCCGGCGACGAGGTGCTCTCGCCGGCCGACCTCCTCGTCGAGGACGACCGCATCGCCTTCGTCGGCCCGCCGAACCCCGCCCTGCGCGCCCAGCCCTGCGACGAGCGCATCGACGGGAGCGAGCGCGTGGTCATGCCGGGGCTGGTCAACGCCCACACGCATACCTACAACACGATGCTGAAGGGTGGCTTCGAGCAGAGCTGGCTCGACCTCTGGCTGCTGCTGGTGCGCGCGCCCACGGCCCACCTCAGCGCCGAGCAGCTCTACCTCAGCTCGCTGCTCAGCGGCATCGAGATGCTGCACACCGGCACGACGACGATCCTCGACCACTACTTCGGCAATCCCGCCCTCGAGCTGGCCGGCATGCACCACGAGGTACGCGCCCTGGACGAGGTCGGTATTCGGGCCGCGGTGGCGCTGATCGTCTCCGACCTCCAGTGGGAAGACACCCTGCCCCTGAACGCCGACGCCCTGGCGGCGGTGCGCGCCGAGGCGGCCGAGGTGAGCGCGCGCGAGACGGCCAAGACGTCCGAGGCCAGCGAGGCCTCGCTCCAGGCCTTCCACCGCACCCGCCCGCGGCTGACCTGCTTGCTCGGCCCCTCCGCGCCACAGCGCTGCTCGGACGAGCTGCTGCTGGCGCTACGCGACCTGGCCGAGCGCTACGACACCGGCTTGCACTTCCACGTCGCCGAAGCGAAGTCCCACGCCATCCAGAGCGTGCGCCGCTTCGGCGAGACGCTCGTCGGCCGCCTCGACCGACTGGGCGTCCTGGGACCGAACGTCTCGCTCGCCCACGGCGTCTGGCTCACCGACGAGGAGCTGGAGGCGATCGCGGCACGCGGGGCGACCGTGGTCCACAACCCGGCCGCCAACCTCAAGCTGGGCGACGGCGTGGCCCGCGTGCCGGCGATGCTGCGCGCGGGGGTCAACGTGGCAGTCGGCACCGACGGCCCCTGCGGCGGCGACCACCTGAACATGTTCGAGGCGATGCGCCTGGCCGCGCACCTCCACACCTCGAACCAGGTCGACTACCGCCTCTGGCCCAGCGCGCGCCAGGTCCTGCGGATGGGGACGATCAACGCCGCGCGGGCCTGCGGCCTGGAGGGAGAGATCGGCTCGGTCGAGGTGGGCAAGCGCGCCGACCTGCTCGTGCTCGACCGCAACTCCTACCACCTGGCGCCGGAGAACGACCTGGTGAAGCAGCTCGTGCTGTGCGAGAACGGCACGTCGATCGACCTGGTGATCGTGGACGGCAAGATCGTCGTTCGCGGCGGGCGCCTGCTGACCGTCGACGAGCGGGACGTCGGTCGGCGCGTGCGGCAGGAGCGCGCCGCGCTGCAGCCGCGCGTGGAGCGGGAGATCGCCCGCGCCTGGACGATGGAGGAGCCGGTCCGCGAGCTGTACTTCCAGCTCATGGAACAGTCCTTCCACGACCTGGCGCCCGGCCTCGTCTTCTCCTGAAGGCGGACGCGGCAGGCGCGTCGCTCACACCGGGCGCCGCGCACCGCCCCAACTGTTGTGGGCCGCGGGCCGCCGCACTATACTCGCCCTACAACAGCCTGCCCGAGTATCGAGCCGGCCTGAGGGCACGACCAGGAGAGCGGTCCCGGGCCCGCCTTTCAGGGCAGCCGCTCGCTCACCGTGAAATCCGCCCTAACCCGCGCCGCCGGAGGCGTCCATGCAGCGGAGCCTGCTCCTCGCCGTCATCGTCGGACTGGCGCTCGCCGCCTGCGGCCCGCCGGCCGCCGCGCCAGCCGCCGGCGACCCACCGCCCGCGGGAGGCGCCGCGGCGGCGCAGCCGGCGGCCCAGGCCGCCGCCGCGCCCACGGCGGCGCAGACCTCGCCGCCTACGGCGCAGCAGCCGGCCGCGGCAGCGGCGGCCCGCCAGCCGCTCTCGCCGCGCGTCGCGGTGCGCTACGGCGAGTTGGGCCAGGCCAGCGACGCCGGCTTCTACATCGCCCTCGACCGCGGCTACTTCGCGGCGGAAGGCCTCGACGTCGAGGCGGTGCCCCTCGGCAGCGGCGGCCGGATGGTCCCGGCGCTCGGCGCAGGCCAGATCGAGGTCGGCGGGGGCGGCATGAGCGCAGCTCTGATCAACGCGATCGCCCGCGACGTGCCGTTGAAACTGATCGCCGACAAGGGCAGCCTGCGCCAGGGCTTCGGGTACGAAGCGCTCGTCGTCCGCCAGGACCTGTTCGACAGCGGCGCGGTGAAGACCATCGTCGACCTGAAGGGTCGCAAGATCGCGCTCAACAGCACCACCTCGATGGACTTCTTCCTGCTTGGCGAGACGCTGGAGCACGGCGGCCTGCGGGTGGAGGACACGACCCTGGAGGAGATCCCCTTCTCGGACATCATCACCGCGCTGGCGAACCAGTCGGTCGACGCCGCGATCGCCCTCGAGCCCATCGCCACCGCCATCGTCCGCCAGGGCATCGGCACCAAGCTCCTCACCCTGGATGAGATCATGCCCAACGCCCAGGTCGGCGTGATCATGTACGCGCCGCACTTCATGCGCGACCAGCCCGAAGCCGCCCGGCGCTTCGCCGTCGCGTACCTGCGCGGCATCCGCGACTACAATCGGGCCTTCACGACCGGGGAGCGCCGCGACGAGGCGATCCAGACCTTGACCAAGTACACCTCCATCAAGGATCCGCTCGTCTTCGACGCGATGGTGCCGCCGGGGCTGAACCCGGACGGCTACGTCAACCAGGACGGGGTGATGGCAGCGCAGGAGTTCTGGCGCCAACAGAACCTGCTGCCGGCGACGCTGCCCGCCGAGACCATCGTCGACAACAGCTACATGGACTACGCCGTCGCCGCGCTCGGCCGCTCCCAGTGATCCCAGCGCGTCCGTGGGCCTCATCCACCGCGCGCGACGCTGCCACTGCCGCCGCTCGAGCGAATTGCACGCTGACCCCGCCGCCCTGATGGGCGGGCCCCAGACCGAGCACCTGCGTGATCAGTACCCGAGGCTGTTGAGATGACCCTGCCGGGTGGGCCCGCTGACAGGTTCGGCAACAGCTATGAGGGCCGCTGGACCGTGCGCTGCATGATCGATGTCCTCGAGGAGCGCGCCGACGCGATTCGACTGGAGCCACCCCTCCGTGCTCGGAGTTGGGAAATCGCCAAAGTAATGCTAAATCGGAGGAGGATATGATGGAGCAACGAGGATAGCCGGTAGCCTCATTGCGATGGGAGGAGCCATGGCGGAGTCGCTCCGCTGGACGTCGGCAGACCTGGAGCTGCTCGCCGACGACGGGAAGCGGTACGAGATTGTCGATGGGGAGCTCTACGTGTCGAAGCAGCCGCACTGGTATCACCAGCTCGTCTGCGTGGACCTTGCCGTAGCGCTCGACCGCTGGAGTCGCGACACTGGTGCCGGAGTGGTGAACATCGCGCCAGGCGTCATCTTCGCCGACGATGACGACGTCGCGCCGGACCTGGTGTGGGTCAGCCAGGAGCGGCTGGCGACGGCGCTGGCTCCCGACGGGAAGCTGCATGCCGCGCCTGATCTCGTCGTGGAGGTGCTGTCGCCCGGACTGACCAACGAGCGGCGCGATCGTGAGGCCAAGCTCAAGCTATACGCGCGCCGCGGCGTGCGGGAATACTGGATCGTCGACTGGCAGCGGCGGCAGATCGAAGTATTCCGCCGCCTGGACGCCACGCTCCAGTTGGTCGCGACTTTACTCGAGGGCGATAGCCTGGAGTCGCCTCTGCTCCCCGGGTTCGCGTGGCCAGTCGCCGAACTCTTCGCACGTGTACGGCGAGCGTAAGCCCCGTTGATCGTTGGGCTGGCCGTCCGAGGTCAGGGCCGCCGGCCGAGGTAGGCTTCGATGATGCGAGGGTCGCCGCGTAGGGTAGCGGCGGGGCCAGCCTGCACGATCTCCCCGCCTTCGAGCACGTAGGCGTGGTCGGCGACCGCCAGCGCCTTGCGCGCGTTCTGCTCGACGAGCAGGATCGTCGCGCCCTGCTCCTTGAGCGCCGCCACGACGCGGAACACCTCCTGCACGATCAGCGGCGCCAGGCCCAGCGACGGCTCGTCCAGCATCAGCAGGGTCGGCCGGGCCATCAGCGCGCGGCCGATGGCGAGCATCTGCTGCTCGCCGCCCGACAGCGAGCCGGCGACCTGGGCGCGGCGCTCGGCCAGGTGCGGGAACCGCTGGTACACCGCGGCGAGATCGGCGCGGACGCCCCGATCGTGCCGCGTGTAGGCGCCGACCAGCAGGTTCTCCTCGACCGTCAGCGGCGCCAGCACCTGCCGCCCCTCGGGCACCTGCACCAGGCCCAGGGCCGCGATGCGCTCCGCGCGCCAGCCCGCGACGTCACGGCCCTCGAAGCGAATCGTGCCACGCCGCGGCGCGAGCAGCCCGCTGATCGTGTTCAGCGTCGTGGACTTGCCCGCGCCGTTGGCACCGACGAGGGCGACGACGCTGCCGCGCGGCACGTCGAAGCTGATGCCGCGCAGCGCCGCGATGCCGCCGTAGTAGGTGTGCAGGTCGCGCACCTCCAGCATCAGGCCGGCTCCTCCTCACCGAGGTAGGCGTCGATCACCCGCCGGTCGTGGCGCACGGCGTCGGGCGGGCCCTCGGCGATCTTGCGGCCGAAGTTCAGCACCACGATCTGGTCGCAGACGCGCATGATGAGGTCCATATCGTGCTCGACCAGCAACAGCGTGCGCCCCTCCGCCCGGAGCGTGCCGAGGAACTGGCCGAGCTGCTCGGTCTCGGCGGCGTTCAACCCCGCGGCCGGCTCGTCCAGCAGCAGCAGCCGCGGCTCCAGAGCCAGGGCGCGGGCGATCTCCACCCGCCGCTGATCGCCGTAGGCCAGCGCGCTCGCCTCCGCCCGGGCGAGGTGGGCGAGGCCCAGGCGGTCGAGGAGCGCCAGCGCGGCCGCCGCCGACTGGCGCTCCTCGCGGCGGGCGCGCGGCAGGCGCAAGACTGTCTCCAGGAGCGTGCCGTGCTGGTGCAGGTGGTAGCCGAGCCGCACGTTATCCAGCACCGACAGCTCCCCGAACAGCCGGACGTTCTGGAACGTCCGCGCCACGCCGAGCGCGGCCAGGCGGTGGGGCGGCAGCCCGGCCGTCGGCCGGTCGTCGATCGCGATGCGGCCGCGCGAGGGCGAGAGCACGCCGCTGACGACGTTGAGCAGCGTCGTCTTGCCGGCGCCGTTGGGCCCGATCAGCCCGCAGATGCCGCCGCCCGTCGTGAAAGACACGTCGTCCAGGGCGGCCAGCCCGCCGAAGTACAGGCTAAGGCCCTCCACCCGCAGCAACACACCGTCGGTCATCCCGGCCCTCGCTGCGGGGGCGCGGGTAGCGGCTCGGTCGTTCCGCCGGCGAGGCGGTCGCGGAGCGCGGCGGGCCAGCGCTGCCAGCCGCCCCAGAGGCGCGGATCGGCCAGGCCACGCGGGAGGTAGATGATCGACAGCATCAGCAAGAGGCCGTTCACTACCTCGCGCTGCTCCTGGAGCGGCCGTAGCATCTCGGGCAACGCGGTCAGCACCGTCGCGCCAACGATCGGGCCGACCCAGGTGGTCATGCCCCCCAGGACGGCGTAGGCCAGGATGTCTACGGCGCGGCCGAAGCTGTACTGGCCCGGATCGACGACCCGGACGACCGGCGTACTCAACGCGCCGGCGCCGGCGGCGATCGCCGCGCCGAGCACGAAGGCCAGCATCCGGCAGCGGACGGCGTCGACGCCGAGCGTGTCGGCCGCCAGGCTATCCACCCGGACCGCCACCATCAGCCGCCCGTAGCGTGACCGCTGCAGCGTCGCCAGCAGATAGACGAGCCCGAGCGCATAGAGCAGCAGCAGCCAGGTCGTCACGGGCAGTCCGAGGACCGGCAGCGGACTGCTGTAGGGCAGGGTGATGCCCTCCGCGCCGTGGAAAACGGTCAGGCGAGGGTCGCCGCTCAGGGCGCGCAGCAGCTTATCGCCGTTCAGCGCCGTGATGCGGACGATCTCACCGAAGCCGATCGTGGCGATGGCCAGGTAGACGCCCTGCAGGCGCAGGACGAGCAGGCCCAGCGGCGCGGCGACGAGGGCGCCGAGGAGCAGCGCGAGGGGGAGCGCGGCGAGCGGCGGCCAGCCGGCCTGCGCGGTCAGGATCGCCGCGGTATAGGCGCCGATGGCGAGAAACCCGGCGTTGGCCAGCGAGAGCAGGCCGACGGCGAGCGTCAGGTAGATGCTCAGCCCGAGCGCCACGTTGAGCAGGATGAAGTCGACCGTCGAGATGTGGTCGAGCAGGAGCCCGAGCATCGGCGCGGCCCTCTCTCAGGCGCGGGTGCTGCTGGCGCGGCCGAACAGTCCCTGGGGGCGCGCCAGCAGGACGAGGATGAGCAGGGCGAAGACGAGCGCGTCGCGGAAGCTGCTGTCGACGTAAGCCACGCCTAGCACGCGCAGCAGGCCGACCAGGAAGGCGGCGACCACCGTGCCGCCGATGCTCGACATGCCGCCGACCACGATCACGACGAGCCCCGCCAGCTCGATCTGGGTGCCCATCGTCGGCTCGATGCGGTTGAAGGCCAGGCCGAGCAGCGCGCCGGCCGCGCCGGCCAGCGCGCCCGAGACGAAGAAGGTCTGCGCGATCACCAGGTCCGCGTTGATGCCGAGCAGTCGCGCCGTGCGCTCGCTCCAGGCAATCGCGCGGATCGCCCGGCCCGTCCGCGTCCGCGCGATCAGGAGGTGCAGGCCGATCATCAGGACCAGCGCGACCGCGAGCACCAGGAGCTGGATCGGCGCGATGACGACCGCTTGCCCCAGCGGGTACGGCGTGGTCGGAAATAGGTCGGGCGGGAACCGCGACACCTGCGCCCCGAACTGCCCGCGTGCCAGGCTGATTAGGATCGTCGAGGCGCCAATCGATGCGATCATCGGCGCGAGATAGGGCATCGACCGTTGGAGCAGCGGGCGCGCGGCGCGGTAGTCCTGGACGAGCCCGAGCAGCATCAGCACCGCGCCGAGCCCCACCAGCGCTGCCTGGAACTCGCCCCCATGGAAGCCGACCAGCCCGAGGAGCAGCAGGAGGAAGCCGCCCCAGAGGATGAGACTCCCCGTCGTCAGCGTCCGCAGCGGCTTGAAGGCGAGCCGCTCGAGCAGCACCGCGAGCAGGCCGGCGCCGACCATCGCCCCCGGGAGCGCGGCCCAGAACGGCCAGCCCAGGCGCGTCACGCAGACGAGCCCGAAGAAGGCGCCCCACATGTAGGTCGCCCCGTGGGCCAGGTTCACGACGTCGAGCAGCCCGAATACCAGCGCGAAGCCGAGCGCAAACAGCGCCAGGGCTGCTCCCTGCCAGATGCCGTTCACGAGCTGCTGTGGAAGCTGCTCCATCTCTCTCCGGCTCGCGCGGATCGCGGCGGATCGGGATCGCGGGCGCCGTCCCAGCGCGCTACTTGAAGAGGGTGAACTTACCGTCCTGCACGATCTGCACGACGGGCGGATGCACGGGGTTGCGGCTGGCGTCGAAGGAGAACGAGCCGAGCACGGTGGGAACGTCCTTGAGCTGGGCCAGGGCGTCGCGGATCGCGCGTGGGTCGCTCGAGTTGGCGTTCTTCATCGCCGTCGCCAGCAGGTACACGCCGGTATAGGCCTGGGCCGCGAACTGGTCGGGATCGGCGCCATACTGGTCGCGGTAGGCCTTGACGAAATCGGCGTTGCCAGGCGTATCGTCGGAAATGAACCAGGCGGCACCGGAGATCGCGCCCTCGGCGGCCGAGCCTGCGAGCTGGGCGAGCTTGGGCGAGTTGAAGCCGTTGCCCCCGATGAACGGCACCGAGGGCGGGATGCCAAGCTGGCGGGCCTGCGTCATGATGCCCGCGGCCTCCTCGACCAGCGCCGACAGGACGATCGCGTCGGGGTTGAGGCCCCGAATCTTCGTGAGCTGCGCCGAGAAATCGGTGTCGCCCTTCTTGAACGTCTCGGTCGCGACCACCTCCACGCCGGCGTCGGCCAGCGCCTTGCTGAACACGTCGTAGCCGGCCTTGGTGAAGGCGTCGTCGTCGCCGTAGAGCACCGCCACGCGCCGATAGCCCAACTTGTCCTTGGTCTTGCGGATCGTGTTCGGCTGCACGTCGCTCTCGGGCAGGCTGTCGCGGAAGACGAAGTCGCCCATCTCGACGATGCCGTCGGCGGTGTTGGAAACGCCGAGCACCACGACCCCCTTGTCCTGGGCCATCGGATCGGCCGCCCGGGCGGTGTTGGAGAGGGTGGGCCCGAGGATCGCCACCACGCGGTCGCGATTGAGCAGCTTCTCGAAGGCGGCGATCCCGCCCTCGCGGGTGGAGCGGTCGTCCTCGGTGATCAGCTTCAGCTTGGCGCTGCCGAGGAAGCCGGCGCGGTTGATCTCGTTCGCGGCCAGGTCGGCGGCGTTCTTCTGGACGGTGCCGTAGACGGCCGCGGCGCCGGTGAGCGACCACACCGCGCCTACCGGTACCTCCCCGGCCAGCCCGCCGGCGGCCGTCCCGCTGCCCTGGGCCGGGCCAGCAGGCGACGCGCCGGGCGCCGCGCCGCTGGCGCAGCCGCTCAGCGCCAGGCTCAGCGCGACCAGGACCGACAGACCCACGACTCTCATCTGGCTACCCCCGCTTCGCGGCGCGGCAATAGACGCGAACGGCCCGGTACTGCAAGGGAGCGCGCCCAGCAGGGAACCGGCCCGAGATGCTCGCGCGTACTAGGGTAGTAACTGCGGAGACGGCGCGCAAGCTCCCGCAGCGCCAGCCGCGCGGCGACGCCGATTCTGGTCACTCCGCCTGGCTCAGAGCAGGCTGGCGAAGTAGCCCTGGGCCTGGAGCTGGTCGGCGATCTGGGGGGCGACGACGTCGGCGATCTGGACCTTCGCCACGCTCGGGTCGTCCTGCTCCACGTCCGCCTTGACCCGCGGCAGGCTGGCCATCGGCACGATCGGCGGGTAGGCCAGGTAGCGCGAGAACTTCTCGTGCGTGTCGGCCAGGATCGCCTGGTCGTCGAGCTGGAGGTACTTCTGCAGCACCTCCAGCGCCTTGTCGCGGTCCTTGCGGAAGCGCGCCACCCCCACCGCGTAGCCGGCGATGTAAGCGCGCACCAGGTCGGGGTTGTCGCGGACGTGGCGGTCGAGGATCGCCAGGCCGATCGACGGGTAGTCCGGCCCGTCCTCGGCAAGGTCGAGCAGCACGTTCAGGCCGGCGTCGCGGGCGCGCGTGCTCGTCGGCGGCGACACCGTGCCCACGTCGATCTGCTGCGACTGGAGCGCGGCCAGGATCGCCGGCACCTCCTGGAGCTGGATCAGGCTGATGTCCTCCGGCTTGAGGCCCCAGGTCTCGAGCGCCACCAGGGTAGCGGTGTGCGTCGAGCTACCGATGCGCGTGATCCCCCAGCGCTTGCCGACGACGTCCTGTGGCCGCGTGATGCTGGGCTGGCTGACCGCGGCGAAGATCAGGCGGTTGGTGACCGAGCCCACCTCGCGGGCATTGCCCCCCTGGGCGATGAACTGAAACGCCAGCGCCCAGTCCAGCACGCCGCCGTCGATCTCGGTCGCCTGCATGCTCGCCGCCATCCGCGAGCTGCTGCCGACGCGGATCAGGTCGACGTCGAGCCCGAGCTCCTTCCAGGCGCCGGTCTCGTGGGCCATCCAGACGGCGGACTGCGCGCCGGTCACCGCCGTCCAGGCGATCTTCGCGCTCTGCGGCTTGGTCAGCGCCACCGACGGCCCGGCCGCCGCCGACGGCGCGGCCGTGGCGGACGCGGCAGGGGCCGCGGTCGGCTGCGCCGGCGGCGCGCTGGCGCTGGGCGTCGCGGCCGACTGGCAGGCGGTCCCCAGCCCCGCTAGCAGCGGCGAGGCGCCGAGCGCGCCGAGCAGCGAGCGCTGGAGTAGCGTCCGCCGCGTCAGACGCGGTCCGCGGGGCGGCGGGGGCTCGCGGTCGTTCGGTCGCACCATCATCCCCCCTCCGCGCCGGGCGAGCCCGCCGCCTCCAGGACGCGCCGGTCATCGTCGCCCAGGCGCTCCCGCAGGAGGTCCAGGTCGCGGCGCACCCCGCGCACCTGCGCGGCGACGACGAACAGGTAGCCGAACAGCACCAGCCAGACGATAGCGTAGGTCGCGAACAGGTAAGGCAGGTTCTGCATCGTCATTCTCCACGCAGGCTGAGGGCTTGCTGCAGGTAGCGCACCTCGTCCCGGGCCCGCTCCAGCCGCACGCGGACGATCATCAGCGTCACGTACAGCAGGCCGAAGGCCACGCTGGCGACGACGAGCGTGGCCAGCATCTCCGGCGGTAGCAGCGGCGAGCTGTCCAGCCGCGCTACCGTCGGCTCGGGGTGCAGCGTGCGCCACCAGACCACGGACATGTGGATGATCGGCACGTCGACGAAGCCGACGATTCCCAGCACCGCCGCGTAGCGCGCGGCGCGCGGCATGTCCGGCACGTAGGCCCGGAGCATCAAGTAGGCGACGTAGATGAACCAGAGGATGGCTGTCGTGGTCAGGCGGGCGTCCCAGGTCCACCAGGTGCCCCAGACTGGGCGACCCCAGAGGGAGCCGCTGATGATGAACAGGGTGGTGAACACGACGCCGATCTCGGCCGAGGCGCGGGCCGCGGCGTCCCAGCGCTCGTCCCGCCGCCAGAGATAGACGATGCTGGCGACGAACACGACCAGGAACGCCAGGTAGGACAGCCAGGCCAGCGAGACGTGGACGTAGAAGATGCGCTGGACGTGGCCCATCACCCGCTCGGTCGGCGCGTAGACGAAGATCGCGTACAGCGCGGCGAGCATCGCCACTACGGTCAGGACGAACAGCACGTTCAGTACACGGTCCTGTTTCCCGAACCCCGCGCTGAAGCGTCGCGCATCACGTCCTGCAGGAGCCGCAATCGGCTCCCGGGTGAGAATGCTACTCACAGCTAGCTCTCCTGCCTCGTCATAACCGTTGCCGCATCTCTTACCAGCAAGTCAACCGATTGGTACTTATTCCTCGAGTAGCGCGTCGAACAGCAGCACCGACGCGCCCAGGAACAGCGCGCACAGCCCGGCCAGCAGCTCCCACCAGGGCGCCGAGACGGGCGTAGCCGCGCCGGCCAGCAGGTCGTCGGTGGCCCGCGCCGCGCCGATGAGCAGCGGCACCAGCAGCGGCAGCAGCAGCAGCGGCAGCAGCACGTCGCGGGCGCGCGTCTGCGCCGCCAGCGCGGCGAACAGCGTGCCGGCCGCGGCGAAGCCGAGCGTGCCCAGAAACACCGTCAGCAGCACGCCCGGCGCCAGCAGCGGCGCGTCGAACACGCCGGCGAACACCGGCAGCGCCACGGCCTCAACGGCGCTCATCATCACCACGGTGGCGAGCACCTTGGCCAGGTACAGCGCGCTGCGGTCGATCGGCGCCAGCAGGAGCCCGTCCAGCGTGCCCTGGTCGCGCTCGGCGGCGAAGGCGCGGCCGAGCGCCAGCAGCCCAGCGAACAGGAGCGTGATCCAGAGCACTCCCGGCACGAGCCGCCGCGCCTCCGCTCGCTCGAAGTCGAGGGCGAACTGGAACAGTCCGAGCACGAGCAGCACGAACACCAGCACGCCGGCGACCGTCTCCCGCCGGCGGCTCTCCAGGCGCAGGTCCTTCAGCGCCAGCGCTCCGACTACCCGCAGGTAGCTGCCGAGGGCTGAGGGCTGAGGGCTGAGGGCGCTCGGCTCGCTCATGCGTCCGCGCTCGCCACGCCGCGATAGGTCGCCCGCAGGTCAGCCAGGGTCAGGTCGGCGGTGGGCGCGCTGTAGGCGATGCGGCCGCCGCTCAGGATCGCCACGCGATCGGCCAGGGCCAGCGCGCGCTCGAGGGCATGCGTCGCCAGCACGACCGCAGGCGCCCGCTCGCGCACGATCGCCGCCAGCAGTCCCTGGCCCGCCTCATCCAGGCCGGTGTCGGGCTCGTCGAGGAGCAGCAGCGCCGGCTCGTGGAGCAGTGCCCGCGCCAGCGCCAGGCGCTGCTGCTGGCCGCGCGACAGCGTTCCCACCCGCCGGCCGCCCAGCCCGCCGAGGCCGATCGTCGCCAGCCCGGCCGCCACGCGCTCGTCGAGCCGGTCCACGCCGTACAGTCGCCCGTACAGCTTCAGGTTCTCGGCGGCGGTCAGGTCGCGGTAGAGGTAGGTGTCGTGAGCGACGACGCCCAGCCGGCCGCGGACCGCCGCCGGCTGGCGCAGCGCGTCCACGCCCAGCAGCATGAGCCGCCCGGCTGACGGCCGCACCAGCGTGGCCAGCAGCTTGAGCAGCGTCGTCTTGCCGGCGCCGTTCGGCCCCACCAGTGCCAGGCGCTCGCCCGCGTCCAGGCGCAGGTCGCAGCCCCGCAGGGCGGCCGTGGCGCCGTAGAACTTCACCAGGCCGCGCGCCTCGACGACTGACGGCGCGGGGCGCGGAACGGCAGCGGCCCCTTCGGCGGCCAGTTCCCGTCCCCGCAGCTTCGCCAGCGGGTTGGCCGTCGCGCCGGTCACGGCGCCGCCTCCGCAGCCAGTCCCGCGCCGCGCCAGCGCGCGTAGGCCCAGGCCGCGAGCACCCCGACTAGCGCCAGCGCCGCCGCCGCCACGCGCTGCACCGTCTCGTCGAGCAGCCAGGGGCGCGGCGTGAACGGCAGGCCGCTGAGCGACAGGGTGAGGCGCTGGCCGGCGGCCAGGTCCTGGGCCACGAGCACCTGGTAGCGCTGCCGCCCGATGTCGACGACGTCCCGCGCCTCCATGCCGCCGCCGCTCACGGCCAGGTCGGCCGGCACGAGCGCCCACAGGGTTGCGGTCGGGTACACCGCTACCGTCGGCAGGTCCAGGGCGTCGCGGGCGTAGGGCAGGCGGTAGGTAAACGTGACGTCGGTCTGGCCGGGCGGCACGGTCATGAACGAGGCGAAGCCGCGGTCGATCTGGATCACGTCGGCGGCAGCGAGGTGCGGGTCGAGGGTCAGGTCGAAGGCGCCGGGGGGCAGTCCGAAGCGCAGCAGCCCCATCGGCCCCTGGCTGCCCGTGGGGCTCGGCACGAACGGGGCATCGCTCGGGTTGAGCAGCTCGTAGCGCTCGAGCACCTCGACGATGTGGCTGTCTCCATCCACTTGCAGGATCGTCACCGCGTGGCGCCCAACCCGCAGCGGCGGGGCGTCGGCCGGCGCGCTCGGCGGCGCCTCCTGGGCCGCGGCCGGCGCCGCGTACCAGGCCGCGCAGCACACCGCCGCCAGCACACCCAGCACGCTCGCGATCACCCGCCAAAGCTCCCCCCTCCCCGCGCCGGGAAGGGCGCGACGCGGAATACTGCGAGCGTCGCGCGGGGAGGTTAGGTTCCCCCCAACTAGCTGCCGTCCCACGTCACGCCTCGATTCTGGCTGCGATAGACTCGGCCGTCGCGGTCCACGGCGAGCACGACCCGCGAGTCGCCGCCCGCGACGCCCACCGCCGCGATCGACGCCCGCAGCGGCAGCCGCGTCCAGCTCTGCCCGCGGTCCAGGCTCTTGAACAGGCCCTCGTCGGTCCCCGCGTATAGCGTGCCGCGCAGCGTGCGGCCATCCGGCGTCGTCGCCGTCTCGCCGCTGTCGGCGTCGAAGGCCAGGCTCGACACGCGGCGCGTCGGCAGCGCGCCGTTCAGCGCGCCGCTGGCGTGGCTCCAGCTCGCCCCCTCGTCGGTCGTGGCCAGGACGCCCTCGGTGGCGCTGGCCAGGAAGAGGAGCGGCGGCCCGTCCGGCGCGTCGCCGGCCACCGCTACCAGCGCCGTGGCGTTCGCCGGCGTCGCGCTGCCGCGGAGGGTCCAGCTCTGACCGCCGTCGTCGCTGCGGTACAGTCCGGCACCCTCCACGACCGCCCAGAGCCGATCGGCCACCGTCGGGTCGGCGGCCAGTGCCCGCAGGTCGGCCGGCACCGGCGTGGCGTCGCTCGCGGCGTCCGGGAACAGCTCCCCGAGCTGGGCCGGCTGCTGCACCCAGCCCCGCCCGCCGTCGTCGCTGCGCGCCAGCAGGCCCGGCCCGACGGCGTAGACGCGGGTCGGGTGCGCGCCGCTCAGCGCCACCGCGCGCAGTGCACCGTCCAGCGCGCCCAGCGGCTGCCAGGCCGTTCCGTCGTCGCCGCTGGTCCACAGCCCGCCCGCCGAGGCCAGGAAGGCGCGGCCGGACGGCGCCAGCGCCAGCCCGCGCGGACCGATCCCATCCAGCGTCGCCACCACGCGCTGGTCGCCCTGGGCGCGACTGCCCACCAAGTAGACCGCCCCCACGCCGAGCGCGAACAGCACCGCCACGCTCGCCGCCACCAGCGCCGTGCAGCGGCCGCGGCGATCCGAGACCGGGGCCGGCCGCGCGGGAGCCGGCGCCGTGAGCGGGGCCACCAGCGAGTGGTCCTTCCCGTTGCGGTGGGCGCCGGGGGCGTCCAGGCCGTCCGCCGGCCGCGCCAGAGGGCTCGCCGCGCCGGTCGCGCCGATCGCCGGCTGCCGCGGCGGCGGGAGCACGGCCGACCTGGCCCCGGGCCGGCCGCCCTCGGCCGCCACGCGCTCGGGATCGGTCGCTCGCAGTAGCGCCAGCGCGCGCCGCTCGTAACGCTCGCGCAGGGCGTGGTAGTCGGCCTCGGCGAGCTTGCCGACGGCGTGGTCGAGGTCCAGCTCGCGCAGCGCGCTGAGCGCCACCTCGCGCTCCTCGAGCAGCTCCCCCTCGTCCGCCAGCAGGGCGCCAGCCGGCAGCGGCGCACGCCTGCGCCGCGCCAGCGGCAGCGCCAGGGCGGCCACGACCAGCCCGAACACGACCACGGTCGCGGCGGCGATCACGCCGGGCCTCGCTCGCGGCGCGCCAGCTCGTCCGCCAGTCGCGCCCGGTAGCGCGCCAGCTCCTCCGATGACATCTCGGGCGCGGCCTCCAGGGCGTCGGCCGCGGGCGTGCGCGTCCAGCGGCGCAGCGCCAGCCCGACGACCAGGGCGCCCAGCGCCAGCGACAGCACCGGCAGCCACCACACGAGCAGGGTGAAGCCGGCGCGCGGCGGCTCGAGGAGGATGCCCTCGCCGTAGCGATCGACCAGCGCCTGGACGATCGCCTGGCGCGAGTCGCCGGCCTCCAGCCGCCGCTGGATGTAGGCGCGCATCTCCTGGGCGAGCTGCGACGGCGAGTCGGCGACGGACTGGCTTTCGCAGACGGGGCACTTCAGCGTGCGGGCGATCTCCACCACCTCGCGCTGCTCGGCGCTCGTCTCCTGCGCCCACGCCGCCGACGGCAGGCAGAGGAGGACAAGCAGCAGGAGGAGGGGGAAATTACGCTTCACTGGCCACCGCCTCCCGCGGCTCGAGCACGGCCGGGGTGGCACGCGCGACGGGCCGCGCCTCCGGCCAGGACGCGATAAGGGTGCCCACCAGGAACAGCCAGCCGCCGAGCCAGAGGCAGATCACGAGCGGATTGACGAAGACGTGGAAGGTGGCGTGGTTCGCCGCGTCGGCCTCAATCAGCACCACGTATACGTCGTCCAGCCAGGGCCAGGTCGTGTTGATCGCGATCCCGCTCACCGGCTGCGACTCCCAGTTCGGGTAGACGCGGCGGTCGGGCTCGAGTGCGGCCAGGCGCTGGCCGGCCGGGCCGGCCAGCGTGAGGCGGGCGAAGGCCGCGTCGGCCCCCGCCTGGCGCTCGTCGTACACGTTGTCGTAGGTGAGGGTGTAGGAGCCGACCTGGGCCGACTCGCCCGGCGCTAGTGTCAACGTGCGCTCGACCTGGTGTCCGGAGCCGAGCACGCCGACGGCGATCAGGACCATCGCCAGGTGGACGACGTAGCCGCCGTGGCGCCGGCGATTGCGCGCCACCAGCGTCGCGAGCGCCGGCAGCAGCGCCTGGCCGCCGCGCTGGCGGGCCCGCACGCCGCGGTAGTACTCGACCGCCACCGCCCCGACGACGAGCCCGCAGGCCATCGCCGCCAGCAGCCCGAGGCCGCGCTCGACGCCGAGGCCGAACACCACCGCGCCGACGCCGAGCGCGAGAGCCGCCGGCCAGGCCAGCGCCCGCGCCAGGTTGCGGCCCGAGGTGTAGCGCCAGGCGAGCAGCGGGCCCACCCCCATCAGCAGCAGCAGCGCGACGAGCAGCGGCCCGTTGACCTGCTGGTAGAACGGCGCGCCGACGGCGACCTTGGTCCCGCGGACCGCCTCCGAGGCCAGGGGGAACACCGTGCCCCAGAACACCGCCGCCGCCATTCCGACCAGCAGCAGGTTGTTCAGCAGGAAGCCAGTCTCGCGCGACAGTAGCGCGTCGACGCGTCCCTCGGCGCGCAGCCGCGGCAGGCGGTACAGCAGCAGCGCCGTGCTGCCGATCAGCACCAGCCCCAGGAAGCCGAAGAAGTAGGGCCCGATGGGAGACTGGGCGAAGGAGTGCACCGACGTCAGCACGCCGCTGCGGACGACGAACGTCCCGAAGATGGCCAGGGCGAAGGTGGCGACGGCCAGCGCCAGCGTCCAGACCTTGAGCAGGCCGCGCCGCTCCTGGACCATGATCGTGTGCAGGAAGGCCGTGGCGGTCAGCCAGGGGATCAGCGCCACGTTCTCCACCGGGTCCCAGCCCCAGTAGCCGCCCCAGCCAAGGACGTGGTAGGCCCACCAGGCGCCCATCAGCAGCCCGCAGCCCTGGATCGTCCAGGCCAGCAGCATCCAGCCGCGGGCAGGACGCAGCCAGTCGCGCCCCAGTCGGCCGCGAGCCAGGGCGGCGATGGCGAAGGCGAACGGCACGGAGAAGCTCATGTAGCCGGTCAGCAGCAGCGGCGGGTGGATGCGCATGCCGGGGTCCATCAGCAGCGGGTTCAGGCCGCGGCCGTCGGGCGGCACCATCGGTAGCCTCTCGAAGGGGCTCGCCACGAAGCCGAGGATGAACAGGAAGAACAGCTCGATCCCCAGCAGCACGGCCATGACGTAGGGCAGGGGCGCCGACGCCGGCCGCAGCAAGAACGGTCCGGGCCAGCCCTCCTCGCGCGCCTTGCGCCCCTCGTGGACGACTACGAACACGGCAAGCAGCGACAGCCCCCAGGTCCACAGCAGCAGGGAGCCCTGCTGGCCGCCCCAGAAGCTGGTGAGCCGCGCCAGCGTCGGCATGGCGCGGCTGGAGTGATCGTAGACGTAGCGCAGGCTGAAGTCGTGCGTGAGCAGGGCGTAGAACAGCGCCAGCGACGCCAGCGTGACCAGGCCGGCGACGGCGACCAGGCCGTTGCGGGCGCTGAGCAGCAGCTCGGGCAGGCCGCGGCGCAGGCCGAGCACGCTAGCCACGAGCGCGTAAGCGCCCACGGGGAACGCGAGCAGCAACGCGAGGTTGCCGCCGTCCGCGGGAGTCATCGCACGTTTCCTTGCGCCTTGAAATTCCTACAAGAATGACGTGCTGTGTGTTGGCGGCCGCCAACACACAGCACTCCCTCTCTGAGAGGGTACTAGCGCGCGCCCCCGCCGTCGTCGGCCTCGAACGTGGGACCGTGCCGCACGATGAGGTTCCGCGCCTCGAACACGCCGGCCGCGGTGTAGCGGCCCTCGACGACCACGTCCTGGTAGGCGCCCTGGGCGCTGTAGCCGAACAGGTCTGGCACGGTGCCGGTGTGGGTGACAGGTATCGTCGCCGTGCCGTCGCTGAGCGTGAAGCTCAGGTGCGTGCGGTCGCGCTGGATCGAGCCGTCCACGACGTGGCCGGACAGGCGCACCGCCTGCCCCGTGGCTGCCGCCCCCCGCGCCAGCAGCTCGCTGACGGTGAGATAGTAGACCGCACTGGTCTGCAGGCTCGTGATCACCAGGTAGACGATCGCGACGACGAGCAGCCCACCGCCGATCAGCAGCCGCGGCGGCAGCGCCGTCGTGGGCCGCGTCGTCGCCTGGCGCTGGGCCTGGGCTGCCATCGCTCGTCACTCCCCGGAGGCCCGAAAACGTCTACCGATCCAGTATAGCCCAAGCCCCGCGCCGCTCCCCCACGATTGCCAGATCGCGCCGGGCGAAGATTACGGGCTACGGAGGACAGCCTCGTAGGCGCTGGTGAGCAGCGAGCCGAGCACGTACGCCCCGAGCCCGAAGGCGAGCAGCGCCCGCTCGCGGCCAGTTGCGGTGAGCCAGCGCCGCCAGGACGGGACCCCGCTCGCGCCGGCGGCGACCGGCGCCACCAGCGCCAGCAGGCCCATGCCGGCGACCA
>Ga0070739_10003155_pt1 | contig 20916 bp, 11 predicted proteins | sample Coa_R1_7_FD_66445 | JGI IMG/M metagenome (GOLD analysis project Ga0070739, IMG submission 66445) | Surface soil microbial communities from Centralia Pennsylvania, which are recovering from an underground coalmine fire - Coalmine... | ecosystem: Environmental > Terrestrial > Soil > Unclassified ... | reverse complement strand
GTGTTCTTGTGCGATGTGCCGCGTCTCAGCTTGGCCGAAGTGCGCCGCCTGGAGAACCATGTCCGCCGCGGCGGCAGCGCCGTCTTCTGCCTCGGCCCGAACGTAGACCTCGCCGCTTACAACGACATGCTGTACCGCGACGGCAAAGGGCTACTGCCCGCGCGCCTAACCGACCACGCCAAGGCCAATAGCGGTTATGAATTTCAATTGGCGCTGGACGCCGATGCCGACCGCGAAGATCCGCTCAAACCGTTCCGCAGCGAGTCGGCCCGCGAGTACCTGCTCGCCGCGCGGTTCCGGCAGTTCGTCCAGGCCGAGCCAGCCCCCCACGCCAGCCCCCGCCGTGTCCTGTCGTTCGTTCCGGTCGCCATACCGGGGCAGCCGAAAGCCTCGCCGCTATCGGGCGGTCCTGCTATTCTCGATTGGCGGCCGCCGGCACCGCCATCCGCTGTCCGCCATCCGCCATCCGTCTTCGGTTCGCCGGTTGCGGATAGCGGGCAGCGGATGGCGGATAGCGGCCGGATGCGCGGCCGAGTTGTTCTCATCACTACCACCGTCAACGCGGACTGGAACAATTGGCCCAGTTCACCGAGCTTCGCGCCCTTGATGCAGGAATTGCTGTATTACGCTTCGGCCGCCCGCTTGCGTGAACAGGTCTTGCAAGTCGGCGAACCAATCGAGCTGTATCTGCCCAACGTCGCCGCCGGTGCCGAGGCAACCATCACCACTGCCGACAACCGCACCGAATCGGCTCGCATGGAAAGTCAGGACGAATCCGCCGTGCTGCGCTGGACCGACACCGACATCAGCGGCATTTACAGCGTTGCCGTCGGCCAGCATCCCCAGCAACATCTGTTTGCCGTCAACGTGCCGGCCCTCAACGAAGCGCAGCAACTCAGCGAGAGCGACTTGGATCGTACCAATCGCGAAGATTTGCAGAAAACCTATCCCGAATGGGAAGTACAAGTCGTGAGCAATCTCGGCCAGGTGAAGCACGCGCCGCCGGCCGAGGGTGAGCCGGAACGGATACTGCTGCCGTTGGGCGACATCGTGGCCCGCTGGCTGCTTCTGATCGTGTTTGCTTTGCTTGTGGCCGAGATCGTGTTAGCCTGGCACTTTGGTCATTACAGCGCCGTGGTGACACCGCTCGAAGACGCCGGGCAACCGCGGCCCCGCACCAAGGGCGAGTGGGTTCTGCTCGTCCTGCCGTGGCTGTTATTGGCCTGCGTGGTCGGCATCGCTGGCGTTCTCGCTCATGACGCGGTTACAGGCGATTTTCTTGCTTTTTTGCCCGATTCCGGCCGGCGCTTCATGGAAGGCGTCACCGGCATTGAAGCCCCAGCTCCCGGCGAAAGCAGTCATTGGCGCTTGGAATATCGGCCTTATCTGTGGGACAATCGAGCCGATCCCTGGCTGGCAGCCTTACTCGCTGTGAGCGCCGCTGTCCTGGCCTACACGATTTACACCCGCGAGGGTAGCCAAACCCTGCGCCGCCAAGATACCGTCGGACGATTTCTCCGCATCGGTCTGCGCATGGGCTTGCTGTTTGTCATGCTCGCCGTCCTGATGCCGCGCGATCGCGTCTGGTTCGAGCGGCAAAGCTGGCCCGACCTTGTGATTCTTCTCGATGATTCACAGAGCATGTCCACCGTCGATCAATACAAGGACACGCGCATCAAGCAAGTCGCCGACCGCCTCGCTCAGCACGACGGCATGACAGACGCCCAGCGTCTCTCGCTGGCTCAAGCGCTCCTCACGCGCGGCGACAGCGATTGGCTGACGGCCCTGCTGACACAACGCAAGGTGCGTGTCCACGTCTATCACTGCTCCAGCCGTGCGCATCGTCTCAAAGATGCAACCTCCTTCGATGAAATCCCGCCGGCTTTGGAAGCCATCAATAGTTTGCGAGCCGGGCCGCAGAACGATTCCAGCCAACTTGGCATGGCCGTGCGTCAGGTGCTCAACGATTTCCGCGGCTCGTCGCTGGCTGCCGTCGTCATGCTGACCGACGGCGTCACGACCGAGGGCGAGGACCTCGTCAAGGTTTCCAAATACGCTCAGCAGATGGGCGTCCCATTGTTCTTCGTCGGTATCGGCGACGCCCAGGAAGTGCAGGATCTCTATCTGCACGACCTGACCGCCGCCGACAGCGCGTACGTCAATGACCGCCTTATCTTCACGGTCAACGTCACCGCCCAGGGTTACAACCGGCTCGCCGTTCCGGTCACGCTGCGCGAGAAGGGCAGCAACAGGATACTCGACAAAAAAACCGTTCAATTCGATGGCACAAATAAGACGGTCAAGGTGATTCTCACCCATCAGCCGACGGAGCCGGGAGAAAAACTGTTCGTCATCGACGTGCCCGGACAGGAAGAGGAAGTCGCGGTCGAAAACAATCATCTGCAACGGACCGTGTTCATCCATGAAACGCGGCAGATCAAAGTCCTCTACGTCGAGGGCTATCGCCGCTGGGAGTATCACTACCTCAAGACCTTGCTGGAGCGCGAAAGCAACCGAATCAAGGGCAACAAAAGCATCGATTTGAAGGTATATCTCTTGGACGCCGATCCGGAGTTCGCCGGGCAGGACCGCAGTGCCATCTCCGAGTTTCCGACCAAGGCGGAGCTGAACGGCTTCGATGTGGTCATCCTCGGCGATGTTGATCCGCAGTCGAAATTCGATGCGAAGATGACGGACCATCTCAAAGATTTGGCCGATTTTGTGCGCGAGCGCGGCGGCGGCTTGCTCATGATCGCCGGCGAACGCTACGCACCCAACGCCTACAAGGATTCGCCGCTCAAGGACGTTTTGCCTATCGACATCACGACCGACAAGACCCCCGACGACGTGGAAATTGTAGACCCATATCGTCCGCTTTTGACACCGATGGGCCGGACGCACCAGATCTTCCAATTCAGTCCCGGCGACGAACGTGAGAACGAGAACATCTGGAATCGGCTGCGCGAAATGTACTGGCACGCCAGCGGCTACCGGATCAAGCGCGCTGCCGAGGTGCTGGCTGTGTTGCCCAAGAAAGCCAGTGGCGAAAACAAGAACGCTGCGGATGCCAATGGTCAACCGCTGGTGGTGCAGCAATTCGCCGGCGCCGGCCGCAGCATGTTTCTGGGCTTTTGCGAGACCTGGCGCTGGAACTGGCGCGAAGATCAAGCGTATTACAATCGCTTCTGGATCGAGACGGTGCGCTACCTGGCCCGGACGCGCCTGGGCCGCATTGAATTGCGTCTGGATCGTCAAACATCGTATCGCCGTGGCGAGCCGATCAAGATGACGGTGCGTTTCCCCGACGACGCCCCGCCGCCGTCGCCGGATGTGGAAGTCAAGGTAACAATAGAGCGCCGCAACCCCGCCAAGCCTAGCGACTCGGAAGTACGCACGGTGCAGCTGCCGAAAGTAGAAGGCAGCCGAGCGACTTACGAGACGATGCTGACGCAGACGCCGGAGGGCGAGTACAAGTTCTGGCTGGCGTCACCGTCCGCCACGCCCAAGCCGCGCGTCGAGTGCAAGGTCGTGCGACCGCCCGGTGAGATGGAACGCCTGCGCATGAACCAGGCCGACATGGAACGCGCCGCCGACGAATCGCACGGCCATTTCTACACCATCGCCGACGCCGATAACTTGCTCGACGACCTACCCACCGGCACGCGCGTCACCGTCAACGCGCCCGGTCCGCCGTATGTGATGTGGAACCATTTTGCTCTGTTTTTGTTGGCGCTGGGGCTGCTGACGACGGAATGGCTGCTGCGCAAGCAGAAGAATTTGCTGTGAGTCCGGCGCGGGGAAATTGATTCCAAAGAGCGATCACCATGCAAACGATTCGCATTCTGGAAAAAACGGACAAGGACGGAACCTTACGACTGCGTATTCCTCTTGGGAAACCGGAAGCGGAGTATGAAGTGGTGCTTGTGATTCATCCTAAAGAAGCGCCGGCTAAAGCCGCGACTCCCGAAGAGCTCGGCTGGCCGCCGGGATATTTCGATCTAGCGGGTTCCATTGATGATGAAACCTTTCAAAGGCAGCCGCAGGGCGAAATGCCGAAACCCGTAGACCTCGATTGATTTATCTCCTTGATACCAACGCCTGGGTGCAATTTCTGCGCAACCGCCATGCCTTGGTGGTGCAACGGATTAAGGCGCGCCAACCATCCGAGTTGCGTAGCTGTTCGATTGTGGCCGCGGAGTTGTATCACGGCTGCCTCCTGACGCGCAAGCCAGCGGCGAATCGAGCCAAAGTCGATGTCATCTTGCAGCCGTATCTCAGCCTACCTTTCGATGATGCGGCCGCCGATGTCCATGCCCGAATTCGCCGTCACCTTGAATCCCTTGGCACGCCCATCGGCCCTCATGACCTGCAAATCGCCGCCATCGCCTTAACCAACGGCTGTACGCTGGTTACTCACAACACAAACGAATTTGGCCGAGTGCCGGGATTGACGCTCGAAGATTGGGAAGTGCCATGAACCTGCTCCTCTGCTCGAGGATCTGCCGACTCATAAGGCTGCCGGAAGCGTAAGTGAATGGAAGACCTTCGCTTACGCTTCCGGCTCGGATCGCTTTCTATTCCGCTGGAAGTTTGCGTCCCACCCTTTTTGCCAATTCGCGCACTTTCTCGACCAGCACATCTTGGGCCTTGGCGTCGAAATAACCGACGCCGCCGGTATAAAGTCCGCGTGTTTCGTAGCCGCCTTCCCGAAGCACGCGAGCCGACGGCAAATAGCCGAACACATCGTTGCAATAAGCGGCCAACCACAGCTTGTTCGGCCCCAGGGCTTTTTCCAACGTGCTGACGTAATCTACCACGACTTCCCCTGACAGCCCCACCATCGTCAAATCATCGTCGAACTGCCACACTGCAATCGGACAATCGTAATGCTCCGGCAGCTTTTCGCCGTGGTCCAGGGCAACCAACATTTTTTGGGCCACCCAAGCCTGGATGCTCCCTTTGCGTGCCGCCTGTTTTTTCAACTCTTCGCGCGAGGGCGGTGCTTGCAGCGGTAGTGCAGCCTTGTCGAAAGCGATGTGCAGCGGACCCCGAATGGGACGAAGTTTGCTCTCCAGAAGCCGGCACACTTCTTTGCCCAGCGTCGCTCCATGCTCGCGCGCCAGGGCCATCGTGCCGCGCGGATACGGGTTGGCGTCGCCGGCGCAGCCCATCAGGAACATCGCCTGCACCGACGGATATTTCTCCTGAATGTACTCCTGGGCGAATCCCGCATAGTCGCCACACAGCTCGTAAATTTCGCCGCCCAAGGTCGTGCCATGGACGGCAGCGCCGAAGAGCACGGCACGCAGCCGGCCATCCGGTGTGTCGATGCGTAGAATCGGCGCGGTCCGGTCGGCCAGCCCGCGCGGATTGACGCCGAGGATGACACCGTTGGGCGTAAACTCACGGCGATTCATCACAAACGGACAGACGCCGACGCCCCAGGAGAGCTTGGCTGGCTCCAACTTCGCTGTGGCTTGCTGCACCAGTTCGACAATCTTATCCTGCAACTGGCGCGTGTATTCGACGTTCCGCTGAAGATCGCCTGCCGACAGCCGTTCGCTCTCCGAATCTCTCTCCGGCACACGAAGCATCAGCATCGGCCCGGTGTGGGTGTGCGAGGAGTTGAGAAGGATTTGCTCGCGTTTCAAGCCCGTCTTCTCGCGGAGACGTTGGCAAATCGGCTCGGCCACGGCGGCCGGAAAGCCGATCAAATCGCTCGTTACCAACACCACGCGCTGGCCTTGGTTGTCTTCGAGCGCCAGCGCCTTGGCGTAGAGATCGGCTTCGACTTTGGTGAACGGCTTGTTGCGTGAAGCGTAGCCGGCCAAAAACACTGGCTGGTCTGGCGTGATTTTCACCTGAGCCAAGCCGACTTTCCACTCGGCATCGGCGGCGCGGGCAGTCGGCAAGGCCATCAAGAGCGAGAACAGGCCGAAGAGCATCGACATCCTTCGGCCAACAAAGATGCACTTGGGACGGATCATGGTTCTACCCTCATCAGTTTGTCGCTAGGAGCCGTCAATCGCGTGTTAGAGCCACCCAACCGATTTGGCCCAGGCGATCATTTCCTGTCGGTATTGCTCATAGTTCTCTGGCCTGTGTTCCTCTGTTCCGAACTGCTCGATTTTCTCTTGCAGCGGTCCCAGCCCCACCGCCGCACGGTACTCGTCAACCCGCTCCGGATCTTCCAGCGTCCACGGACTCATCCGGCCTTCCGCGTCCCAATCGAACTGCGTCCCGTATCGTTGCGGCCGGCGCTCGAAGAAGCAGATCTTGTCCGCCAGATACGCCGCCTGCGCCGGCGCCGCCTCGCCCCGTGCCACAGCCTCGCGCAGCAGGGGCAAGCTCCGGCGTTGCAGGTCCGGCCTCTCAATCGCATGTTGCATCAGGAACCACGCCGCATGGCAACCGTCCTCGCCAACAAGCGACTTCCCCGGCCAGCCATGCTCGTCAACTATGGCCTCCAGCGCCGCCACATGCCGGCGAACCACCTCGGCGAGGCGGGGCACCATGGGGCGGCCCTGATAGAGTTCCCCGGTCTGACTCAACTCCGTGTGAACCCGCCGCTGCTCCGCAACCATGTCCAGAAGTCGCCGCCTTAATTGCTTATTCATTACACGGTTACCTCTTCGGATGGACCATGGTGCTTCCTTCCTTGAGTAGTGTACAGATACTGCTAAAATGAGCGCTGCCTCATGAGGCGATGCTGGGCTGGGAGTCTCTGCGATGGTACCTTTGAACGACCTTGACCGGACGCGGAGTTTGTTAGATTACGTCCGACGGTGTCAGTTGATACCGGAAGCCGATCGCCTGAAGCCGGAGGCTGATCTCTGGTTTAGGTGTGGTCATGTCTACCTGATGGAGAAAATGAGGGGGGTCCGCAAAGGTAACTCGATTTATCTTGAGTCCTACCCGAACGGTATCTTCACGATTGGCGAGACAAAGCGGCCGGGGAAGTACCGATCAAAGGAGTTATGGCGGGAGGGATTTTGGTCAATCGCGAAATATGACACCGTCATTCCCTTCGAGCTAGAGCAAGCGCTCCATGCCCATTACGATGATTTTCGTATCCGTCGGCAGGAGCGACGGAAGGGTCAGAAAAAAAATCTCCCGGACGAACTCTTCAGACTGCCCCCGGAGGAGATCGAGCGATTTAAGGAAGTTGTTGCGAAGATTGAACGTTGGGTGTTAGTCGCAGCCGAGGCTCGCCTGGCGCTTGAAGTCATGCGCATGGAAGCTGCTTTATCAAGGGTGCAATCATGAGAAAAGAAGTGAAAATATCCATGATGCTGTGCTGGGGTCTAGAACCAGCCGAACAAGAAAAAGTAGAGCGCCTTGACGGACAAATCTCATCCGCGTTCGCCAACGCACGGCAGGCTATTCGGGAATGTCGTGGTCGGAATGACTTAGGCGGTCGTTTCATTGATTTCATCCGAACCGACGGAACTGGTGGGATTTCTGTTTTGTCGAGCGATTTTCTCACTACTTCAGACCAAGAAGTGGTCGCCAAACTCACGCAATATCTGAATTACTTGGAGAGCAAAAGGGGGACAATGTGAAGTTTTCCCGTGCTAACGGAGGTATCCAATGATCCAAACAGTTGAAGCAGTTGTTGATGCAGCTGGACGAGTTCAGTTGCTCGGTGAGGTCCACGTCCCTGGCCCCCGCCGAGCACTGGTGACAGTGCTGGACGAACCGGCTGCAGTGCCGGGCGAGGCCGCGTTGCTCGCGGAGGCGGCCCTGGCGGTGGACTGGAATCGGCCGGAGGAAGATGCGGCATGGTCACACCTACAGCCGGGGAAGTAGTTTTGGTCCCGTTCCCGTTCTCGGACCTATCGCAGTCGAAAGTTCGGCCGGCCGTTTGCCTGGCGGACGCAGGCCGTGGGGATTGGGTTCTCTGCCAAATCACGAGTAGCCCCTACGGAGATCTGGCGGCAGTACCGCTGGATGCCCCTGACTTCGCATCCGGCGGGTTGCTGGTGGCTAGCTTCGCTCGCCCCGACAAGCTATTTACCGCCCACTCCGCGTTGATGGTCCGCTCGGTCGGCATCCTTACTCAGGCTGCGTTCGCGCGGGTGCTGTCCGCGGTCGTGGCGATACTCCAGGCACCCCCGAACCCATGAGTTGAATCGGGATGAGTAATCACTCCTTCATCGGCACCAATTTCACCGATTTTAGATCGATCAACGGATGAAAAATCCGCTCCGCCGAGCGAAACGTCACCTGTTGCCGACCCGCAGCCAGCACGATCTCGCCGACTTTGGCCTGCTTGTAGGTGTCCCAGCTTCCAGTTGATCGCACTGTGCCCGTCATTTGATTGACGCCGGCTTGCAACAGGAACTTCTTCCCTGCGACGTCCGGATTACAGGCCCAATCAAGCCATACGGCATAGCGGCCCGGCTGCGTCACTTCGACTGTCCAGACGGCGCGGTCATCTGCGGTGGTCCAGTAGCCGAGATTGCCGTACTGTTTTTCGAATACAACCGTGGGCCCATAAATCTCGCAGTTGGCTGCGGATAACAACAGCGAGCCATCGTCGGCGGGACGCACCAACTCCGGCTTATTGCCTGCGAATTGCTTTCGCTGCGGCTGCGGTCCTTGCGAGCGGATGTGGGCGATCAGATCGGCCATGTCTTGCGGCTTGATCTCTTTTTCCAGTCCTTCCGGCATCGCCGACTTGCCGGTACTGGTCAGTTCGTCCAGATCGCTGCGCAGGATGACGTTTTGTTTGCCGTCGGTACTGACGAGCGTGATGCTGTTGCCGGTTTCCGCTGCAAGCACGCCGCTGAAAGTGAGGCCGCTCTTGGTGGTTGCCGTGTAGCCGACGTATCGCGCCTCCACGGCGCGGTTGGGATCGAGGACTGCGATCAACAGCGCGGGCGGGGATTTGTCGCCGAGCGAGGCCAGGTCCGGCCCGACGGCGTTGCCGACGCCACCCAACTGATGGCAAACGGAGCAGCTCTTGCGGAAAACCTCGGCCCCGTGCTTGGCGTCACTGTTCAGACTCAGCACCGACTGATAAGCGTCGATCACTTTTTGCCGATCTGTATTGATGGCGTCGGCGAAGAGCTTGGTCGCGCGGCGGCGCACGTCCGCAGAGCGATGTGACAGGAGCCGTTGTCGCAGCACGGCGTCGATTTCGGACGGTGCGATGGTTTTGTTCTCCATCGCATCAAGGATCGCTGACAGCCACTTGTCACGGCTGAGAAGAACACCGAGCACTTGCCGGCGCAGCTCGGGTAAATACGCTTTCCAGCCGCGCAGCAGCAGTTCCGGTATGCGCGGCGAACGCAACCGGCCCAGGGCAGCCACGGCGGTGGCTTGCAACTCTTCCGGCGTCTGCGGAACCAACAATCCCGCCAGCGCGTTCATATCGGCCTGCTGATGATCCGGTCCCCGGCCCAAGAGACGGAGGGCGCGGCGCTTCTCGTCCTGCGTCGCTCGCTCGTCGGCCATCACCTTCCGCGCCGCCGTGAACAGGCCGGACACTTGCTTGAGGGCCGCTTTCATCTCGTCAGGGGCGTCTCTCTGCAGCTGCGAAAAGGGCGTATTGCGTTCATCGAGCGCATCGAGAAGTCCGGCCAGGGTGCCGAATTGCCAGGGGGCATAGCGATCTTTCTCCGGTGTGCCAATCGTTCTTAACAGCGTGGCCAACGCCTTGGTATCACCCAGGGCGTTCGCCAAACGTAGCAGGTTTTCCAGTAGGGAGGCGGGCGGCGTGGTCTTCTCGCTGCCCTTCATCACCGCTAACAGCACGCGATCCAAGTTCTTGCGGTTTACCGAACTCATCACAGCCGCCGTCAGAAAGCGATCCTCGGCGTCGCGCAGCGCCAGTTGTCCGAGTACGTCGCCGGCCCGCGCATCGTCCCATTCGCCTAGCGTATACGCCAGCTGCATCCGAACGTGCGGATCATCGTCAATAACGAGCTTCAAAAGCGCCTCGCCCAGCTTCGGCGCTTTCGTCAGCCGGCTCTCGCACAGCCGAACCGCATGGCGGCGAACGCCGGGATGTGGATCGTTTAATGCTCGCTGCAACAGTGCCGGAGTCAGCGCGCCAAGTCCGTCGAGCGTGCAGAGGGCGTGCAATCGGCCCTGTGGTCGCTGACAATTGGTTGTCAGTTTTTCCAGCAGCGGCGCCGCAGCAGCGTCCTTTCGCCATAAGAGCATTTGCTGCACGGTGTCGCGCTGCCAGCCGTTGGGACTGTCGAGCGCGGCGACCAAGCCCGCCGTGTCGAGTCGATCCAGGCGCGGGATGCTTCGGAGTTGGGCGCCGACCGGATAAACGCGGTAAATGCGTCCCTTGTCCGCTCCCGCCCGCATGTCGATCCGCTTCTGCCAATCCGCCGGTATCCACTCTGGATGCTCGATGACGGCGCGATACATATCGGCCACCCACAGCGCCCCGTCCGGTCCCGTCTGAATCGTCGTGGGCCGAAACCAGTTGTCGCTGGACGCCAGGAACTCGGAATCCTGCTCGTCCGGCGCACGCTTGCTGGTGAAGGTGACGCCTTTCGCGCTCAGGATCTCGCGGTGAATCAGATTGTGAACCGGCTCGCTGACGAAGCTACTGTGGGAGAACGCCGGGCCGAACAATTCATCACGGTAGACGATGACGCTACACGCCGAGGTGAAGTGATTGAACGCTTCGGGATCGTTGAAGCGCGGCAGCGTGCGGCTAACCGGAAACACGGGCGACGCACCCGGCTTGACCGACACCTGCACACGCGCATCCGGTGCGGCGAGGTGCGGATTGCGGCGGATGTAATGATCGGCGAGGACGAACTGATACATCGGATTGCTGTTATTGCAGCCGAACCAGTCGCCCCAATCATCGCGACAGCGGCCATATTGCGTCTGCCCGGTCTGGGCGTCGATTGTCCCCTCGTCGGGACGGATGCGCAAGTCACGGCCGCTCAGGTTGATGTTAATGCCGGTTTTAACCGACTTGATCCCTCCGCCACTGTCGCCGTTGGCACAATAAAGCCAATTATCCAGACCCCAGACGAGGCTATTGACGCGATGCTGCGGATTGCCTTCGACGAAGCCGGTGTACAGCGGCACGCGCAGATCGGCCTTGCCGGTGCCTTTGGTGTCCTCGGCGTAGAAGATTTCCGGTGCGCACGTCACCAGCACGCCCTTGCGCCAGGGCAGCACGCTGGTCGGATAGCTCAGGCCATCGAGAAACACGGTGGCCTTGTCGTAGCGGCCGTCGCCGTCGGTGTCTTCGAGATACTTGATGCGTCCGCCCGGTTTGCCTTTGTTTTCCAGTCCCAGCGGATAATCGCCCATCTCGACAACCCAGAACTTGCCGTCCGGCCCCCACGCAAAGGCAATGGGGCTTTGCACCAGCGGCTCCGACGCCACCAGTTCGACCTGAAATCCCGGCCGGGTGCGGATGGAACGCAGCGACGCTTGCGGCGACTTCGCTTGCGGCGTCACGTTGGCCAGCAGCTCGTTGAAGGATCGACGATCCACATTGTCCTTGAGTCGTTCCGTCCGTTCATTGTTGACCCACAGGTGCCGCGAATGGAACCAGGCGCCGTTGTCCGTGCCACTCTTGGCAATGGCCGGTATTTCACCCGTATCGCCGCGCTTGCCGGACAGCACGCGCTTCGACCAGCCGTCTTTCATCGAAGAGAACAAATGCAGAGAAAAGCGATCCTCATTCGAGAAAATAACATCGTCGTGGCCGTCCTCATCGATGTCCACGAAGCGCAGACCGTTGTCCTGACCAACGGCGTTGACGATGGACGTGCCCTGCGGCGGTGTGAAGGGCAATTTGCTCCAGCCCTTCTCATCGCAGTGGAAAATCGCTTGTTCTTTGTCATTGCTGACGATCAATTCGCAGCGGCCATCACCATCCAGGTCGCGGAAGCGCACACCGCGATCGCGGTCCTTTTCGCTTGTGAGGAGCTTCCGCCCATCCACTTCCAGACCAGCAAGCCCATTTTTATCCTCTACCCATTTGCCGCCCTTGAAGTGCCACATTCCATCGGCAGACTCGTTACGCACCAGCAGCGAAGCGCGTCCATCCGACTGAACGATGCCGAATCGCGCTCCGGTTTTCGCCAGGGACACAGGAAAATCGGCCGTGATCCAGGTGCGCGACACCGGCAGCCATAGCCGCGTCTGCCGCACTTTGTCGTTGCCGATGACCACATCTAGGTAGCCGTCGTTATCGACATCGAGCAAGCGCACGCCGTTGTCGCTGCCGTCGGTGTTGCGCAATGGCTGGCCGCCCAACAGGTTCTTGTTCAAGCGCTCCTGCGCCTCGCGGAAGGTCAAGAACTTCACTTTTTTGCCGTATTTCGTCGCTGCATAGTCGATAAAATCGACGACCTGTTCGTTGCGAATCCAACCGTGCGGATGAAAAACCATGCAGAAGACGCCGCGTTTGATGACCGTGGCGTCGAGGGCAGCCTTCCAGTCGCGGATGGTAATGGGATTGTTCGGCTGATGCCGATGCTGAGCCACCCAATCGCTGGGCATGACGCAGGGAAACTCCCAGCACAGCCGGCCTAGAACATAGGGATAGGGATAGTTCTCGATGGTGTTAACGAAAGTGCGATCCTTGGGCAGATACTTGCGGAAACGGTCCTGCCCGTCGTCGTCGATAACCAATTCGCGCGGCAACTCCGGATCATTCGATGTCAGGATGTTGAATACCGAAGAATCGATGGTGAGGAAATTGCCCTTGGCCGTCGTGCGGTTGAACATCTCGGCGTAGAAGCGCGGACTGGGCGTGTTGAGCGAATCACAGCAGGGCATCCGAAAAGCGACGGGCCGGCTGTTGGGGACTTCGTTCATCAGATCGACGCAGCGCTCGTAGGTGGACTGTGCCTTGGCGAAATCGCCGCCCTTGAAGAACGGACAGGGGTGATCGATTGTGTGCGTTTCCAGACTGAGTCCTTCCTTGAGCCAGGGCTGCAAGCGAGCGTGATGCGGATCAATCTGATTGGTCATGATGCTGACGGGCGCTCGGCCATCGATTCGTTTGAGACGCTGCAAGATGGGCCGTAGGTACGCCTCATATTTTTCTGGATCGCGCATGTCGTCGATGGCGAGAACGACGACCGCTTCAACGCCTTCCTCACCAACCCATTGCGGCGTAATGAGACGCGGAAACACTCTTGAAACATAATAGGGATCGCTTTCATCCAGATATGTCAACCGATTCCCGTCGCCGCCCCTGGCAGTCGAGGAAGCGAGAAAAAGACAGAGGCACAATGTCCATCGATGCACGCTCATATGTGAACCTCGTGGAGTAGAGAATAGAGAGATTCATCCTGCGGTTGAATATGGAACTATTCTATGGATGCGACATGTTTCCGTGCAGCACACTCTGGCGCTCACACTCTGCGTGGGCGCGAGCGAAACTCGCGAATAAGTACGATTGCAAAGATTATTGCGGAAAAGCAGGAAAGAATGCCGATGTCGATTATGACGAGAAGCGCGATGACATAAATCGACGTTCGGAGTGTGGGGAAGCCATGCGATCCTTCCGCTGGTGCTTGGTTCTGACGATGTGCCTGGCGGGATGCCATCACGTCTTCCACATCGTCACCGATTCGGTCGTCCGCACCGAAGGGCCGATTGCTACTCGGAGCCATGTCATCACGGAATCGCTGCCGGTCAACGACGGCGGGCCAATCGTCGAGATGCCGCTTGGTGGACCCTGCACCGGCAACGCACCAAAGGTTGCCGTCGTGGACGTTGATGGCCTGCTCCTCAATATGGACATGACGGGTCTGTATTCTCTCGGCGAGAACCCGGTGAGTCTTTTCCGTGAGAAACTCGACGCCATCGCCAACGATCCGGGCGTTTGCGCCGTGGTGCTGCGCATCAACAGCCCCGGCGGCGGCGTCACGGCGACCGACATCATGTGGCGCGATTTGCAAGCGTATCGTGCAAAGACCCGGCGTCCGGTCGTCGCTTGCCTGATGGATGTTGCGGCTGGCGGCGCCTACTACCTGGCCACTGCCTCCGATCTGATCGTCGGTCATCCAACCACGATTACCGGCGGCATCGGCGTTATTCTCAACCGCTACAATCTCAGCGGCGCCATCGGTTATTTCAGCTTGCAAGCGCTGCCGATCAAATCGGGCAAGAACATCGATTTGGGAAATGAGGTTGTGCAGGAACCGTCGCCCGAACGCCGGAAGCTTCTACAAACGATGGCCGACGAGTTTCACGAGCGCTTTCGTCAGGTCGTCGCCCAAGCTCGGCCTGGCATCGATGTTACCAACGGCGAGCTGTTCGATGGCCGCGTTTTTACGGCCCAGCAAGCGCTTCAGCATCGCTTGCTCGATCACATCGGCTACCTCGACGACGCTATTGCGGCGGCGCGTGAGTTGGCCCACGTCGAGCAGGGACGCGTTGTTCTCTATCACCGCTCTAACGATCGTGCGCACTCGGCGTATTCCATCACGCCGAATGTGCCGCTGCAAAATACCATGCTACCGATCAGCGTGCCCGGACTGGACCGCAGCCGACTTCCGGCGTTCCTGTACTTGTGGCAGGCGGACCCGACGCTGGAAAAACTCGGCGGAAGATAGGCAGGTACAAATGGCAAGATTACCGTACACACCGCCCTAGATGAGCTACGTTCCCAGATCAAGAGCGAACTGGAGGCGTTGAACGAAGCGGTTGATGGCGTAGAGGAACAGCGCGGCAGCCTGGACGAAGAGCGTCAGAAAATCAGCAAGAGTACACAGGAGATGGAAGCGAAGATTGTCCAGCTGCAAAAGGAAGAGCAGGATAATTTGAAGAAGATGAGCGGCAGGTACAAGTCGATATCGCCCGAAGTCGCGGCCAAACTCCTGCAAAACCTGGCAGACACGGGCAAGATGGATACCGCCGTCAAAGTGCTTGGCCAAATGCAGGAACGGCAGGCGGCGAAGGTCTTGGCGGAACTGACCGATGCGGGCTTGGCGCCGCTACCCTGCAACGGCTCATGCTCCACAACACTCGACGGCAGGATCTGGCGCTCTTCATCCACATGGCGGGGTGCAAATCGCTGCAAGAACCGACCGACACGCCGAGGTACGTCCTGGTCCCCGCTTACGTCATCAGTGAGCTGAAAACAGCGTTCATCATGGGCTTTTGCATCTACGTTCCTTTTTTGCTCGTGGATCTGGTAGTCGCCAGCATCCTGACGGCGATGGGCATGATGATGATGCCGCCCGTCATCGTCTCCGCACCGTTCGAGATACTGCTGTTCGTCTTGGCCGACGGTTGGCACCTGGCGGCGCGGGCGCTGAGCGTGAGTTGCCGTGGACCATGCAGATAGCCATCCTTTTCACGATGCGCATGCTCGCGCGGGCCGCGGAGGTCGGACGGTGATCGAACGTCCCGCCACTGAGCGTTAGCGTCACGAACCAGCACGACTCGCACCGGCTTGATACCCGTCACCGAGGGCCAGTACACCTCATCTATCTGTTTGAGGTGCAGGCGGCGACGGCAGCCGTTGGGGAAAGTGATCCACCGCGTCAGCGCCGGCCAAGCCGCATCGTCAGCTAGCAAGTGGGCGGGGTCGGCAAGTGTTGGCTCTGCGTGGGCCGCTGGCCGGCTACGGCCTGCCACAGGGCGGCCTTCCAACACAACGGCCCGATGGCCTCAACATTGACGGGACGGTCACGCAGCAGACCCTTGCTGATGTAAGCACTATCCGCGATAAGCAGCAATTGTCGGCCCGGCAGCCACTCGGCCAGTACGCGGATCATGTCCGCAGCCAATTGCGGCTTGGTGCGGTGCTGGGCTTTGCTCTTGCCGTTTTGCTTTTCGTAGACCCGCCACAGCAAAGGCAGGCAGAAGAAGCGGTCGGTGCGGTCGCGCAACTGCACGATGAGTCCGAGCAGCACCCAGTTGGTGCCGAAGCGTAAGACCTTGTGGCGACGGCTGCTGAGCACGGCGTCGAGGAAGATGTCGCCGAAGGCGACCTTAGCTCCGCGCTTGTAACAGAGGGTGTCATCGACGACCACCCAGACGCGACTGCCGGGAACGAAGGCAGCGGGAGCAGGACCGTAAGGCAAAAGCTACTGCAACGCTTCGGGGAGCTTTGCAGCGATTCGTCGTAAAAGTTCTGCCGTCCGCCACGAGCCGCTTCCGTGCCGTCGCTGGGAGGATTGCTCTGCTTCCTCCGTCCCCTTGTGATCGGTGTCCCGCTTGCGTACGATGGGGTTCGTTCCCTGTTCGCACTGTCGTGTCCCCTCGCTTGTCCGCTTCTCCGGAGATCTCGCAACGTCGCGCTCCTCATGGTTTACCCGCCTGTGCCTGCCGTCGAAAATGCGTGGTCGCGAGCAGCGAAGCACACCACCGCGGGGTAAACGTTTCCGGCCCCGCTTGGAGGCTTTGGAAGATCGTACGCTGCTGAGCGGCGGCCTGCCTTACCCAACTCCGAGCACGGTCTCCCAGCTAACGGCGGACCTCGCCTATGCCAACAGCAACGCCGGAGCGTACACCATCACGTTGGCATCGAACACTACCTTCAATTTCACATCGGCGGACAATACCACAAATGGGGCCAACGCCTTGCCGGTCCTCACGGGTAACATCACCATCGTCGGCAACGGCGACACCCTTGACGGATCGAAAGCGGTCCGTCTGTTGGACGTGGCCAGCAGTGGATCGTTGACCCTTGAGAATGTAACGCTGACAGGCGGTCTGGCGCAGGGCACGGGCACCGCAGCGGAAGGCGGAGCGATCTATAGTGCGGGAACGCTGATGCTCAGCGGCGTAACGGTGAAGTCCAACGCGGCTCAAGGTAGCAACGGTGCCAACGGGGGACAAAGTGCTACCGGTGGCAAAGGCGCAAGCGCCTCCGGAGGGGGCTTATACGTAGCGGGCGGCGCTGTCACTCTGAGTAACGACACTGTCAGCGGCAACCAAGCCCGGGGCGGCAACGGCGGCAACGGCGGCAGCGGCAACGGCGGCAACGGCGGCAACGGCGGCAGCGGCGCGAGCGCTTACGGAGGCGGCTTGTACGTGGCGTCGGGTAGCGTCACGCTGACCAATGTCACCCTCAGCGGCAACCAAGCCACGGGCGGCAACGGCGGCGGCGGCGGTGGCGCCGGCGGAATCTTCATCGGCGGCAACGGCGGCAGCGGCGCGAGCGCTTACGGAGGCGGCTTGTACGTGGCGTCGGGCGGCCTTACGCTGTCCAATGACACCCTTAGCGGCAACCAAGTCCGGGGTGGCAGTGGCGGCAACGGCGGCATCGGCGGCAATGGCGGCAGCGGCGGCGGCGGCTCCCCCGGTGGCAACGGCTCCTCCGGCGGCGACGGCAGCAAAGGTGGAGGTTTCGGTCCCGATGTTTCCGGCACCGTCACCCGCAGCAATCACGACCTCCTCGGCGACCCCAGCGGCAGCTCTGGATTCGGCACTCCCGGTAGCGGCGACCTGCTCAATGTCAATCCCGATCTTGGCCCGCTGCAAAACAACGGCGGACCTACCCAGACCATGGCGCTCTTGCCCGGCAGCCCCGCCATCGACGCCGGGGACAACACTGCCCCTAGCCTGCCCGCTACCGACCAACGCGGCTACGCCCGCATCGTCGGCAACGGCATCGACATCGGCGCCTACGAGTACGGGGCCACACCGGCCACCGCCGATTTGTCCGTCCAAGTAAATGCGCCGGCGGGAGTGCCTCTTGGCAGGCAGATCCCTTACCAGCTGACCGTGACCAACAGCAGCTCCATCGATCAAAGCAACGTCACGTTGGGCGATGTATTGCCGGCCAATACCACGTTGGTTTCGTGGACGCCGGCTGCCGGTTGGAGCAGCAGCGCTCCCCCGGCCGGCAGCAGCAGCGGTACGGTGTCGGCATGGGTCAACTCGTTGTCCGCCAACAACTCCGCCACCTTCACCTTGGTGGTCCAGGTCAACAGCGGTACGCCGCCGGCCACCCGCATCACCAACACGGCCTCCGTCGGCCCTATGACCGGCGATCCAAACCCTGCCAATAACAGTGTCACCTCAAACACTCTCATTCAGTACACGCCGACCGTCAGCGTCGTCGATGCCGGCGGCACGTACAGCGGCAGCCCGTTCCCGGCGGTCGGCACAGCACTGGGCGTTAATAACAAGCCGGTTTCCGGCAGTTTCAGTTACGCTTACTACGTCGGCAGCAGCGCCAGCGGCATGCCCTCGGCCACTGCGCCCACCAACGCCGGCACCTACACCGTAGTAGCCACCTTCAGCAGCAACGATCCCAATTACGCCAGTGGTGGTACCGCGCAAACGACCTTCACCATCAAGCCGGCCACACCGACGCTCAGCGTGAGCGATGCCGGCGGCACCTACAACGGCCATGCCTTCCCAGCCACCGCTAAAGCCGTAGGCGTGGACGGCAAGACGCCGGTTTCCGGCAGTTTCAGCTATGCCTATTACGTCGGCAGCAGCGCCAGCGGCGCGGCTTTGAAGACTGCGCCGAGGAATGCCGGCACGTACACGGTGGTGGCCGCCTTCACCAGTAGCAACCCCAATTATTCTAACGGCACAGCCCGAAGCACCTTCACCATCACTAAGGCCACGACCGCCATAAGCAACCTGACCATGCCACCTCAGCCCAGCACCGTCCCGATGCCCGTATTGGTGCAGATGGCCATAGACGTGGTGTCGCTGCCGGACTGGAGTAAGTCGCAAGCGTTGGCGATGCTGGAGACCATACTCTGGATAGGCTACTCGACGGCCTCGGCGCAGTCGCCGCAGCTGGGCAGCGATCTGATCTGGGCGGAAATGGGTCTGACCTGGGATCTTCTGTTGGCCGGGAACCAGCCGCTGCTTCTGCTGAACAATCCGCACACGATAGCGTTGGCCAACGCCATCGATGATAATCCGCTGTACCACGCACTTCCCGGCTGGCTTATGGCCGAACGCCGAAATGGAGCTTCTCCTGGTCAGTTGAGCTTCTAAAGCACGATGAGCGACTCCATTCGCTGTTGGCGTACATGCAATGTCCGGACAGACTTCGTCGGAGCTAAGGTCGCAAGGGCTCCGACGCATGGAGGGCGAGATCACGCGGTCCTTGCAAGGTAAGTCAGCAAAACTCATCGAGGAGTTCTGCTTTCGTATGCGCTTGTTCATACTCAGTAAGTGCAAAACTCAACTCTGAGCGTCAGTACAACAAGTTTGCGTTGGCCTCCACGGTCGAATACAATTGCTGGAAGTAGGAATAGGGCCTGCTAAGGTGTCCGCCGCAGTAATTTCCTTCCAGCCAAGATTCTGTTAAGCGATATTCATTGCATGTTTGGAAAATGGAGAAAGCCGTTCGCCCTCGCCGTTGCAGCTGCCACGCTCGCAACTCTGGGAGGATGGTATTTCTTGCATTCGACCGCGGTAGCGCGGTCGCACGCCTCGTCGCCGACCGTAGACAAGCTCGAAAACCGATTTGCGGCGGATATAAGACCTTTTGTCGAGCGCTACTGTCTCAAATGTCATGGCCCGAATCGGCCGAAGGGAGATCTCGATCTCAGTCGTGATATGACGCTGGCAGCCGTGACCGATAACATGCGCCAATGGTCGCGGGTCCTCGAGCGTTTGCAAGCCAATGAAATGCCGCCCGAAGATGCCAAGCGGCAGCCATCTGGAGCGGAACGAGCGGCGGTGATCGCCTGGCTGCGCGATCTGCAAGAGCGTGAGATCCGGAAGAACAGCGGCGATCCGGGGCTGGTGCTTGCGCGCCGCCTGAACAACGCCGAGTACGACTACACAATCCGCGACCTGACCGGCGTTGACCTTCGGCCAACGCGCAGCTTTCCCGTCGATCCCGCCAATGAAGCCGGTTTCGATAATTCCGGGGAATCGCTTACCATGTCTCCGGCGCTCTTGAAGAAATACCTCGCGGCAGCCCGGTTAGTCGCGGAAAACATGGTGCTGGAACCGGAAGGCTTCGTTTTCGCGCCCCATCCGGTCGTGACCGACACCGACCATGATAAGTACTGCGTCCGGCGAATCATCGACTTTTACGACCGCCATAAGGTTGATTTTGCCGATTACTTTTTTGCCGCCTGGAAATACCGCTACCGTGAACAGCTGGGTCGTCCGGGCGTAGATCTGGATCGATGCGCTGCTGAGGCGGGCTTGAGTGCGACCTATCTGGCCATCGTGTGGAAAGCCCTGACGGACGGAGATGCTGTTGGGCCTTGGGCGGTCATTCGCAAAGTGTGGCGCGAGTTACCGGGGCCGGATCGGGCTGAGGCGGCACGGGCCGGCTGTCAGCGGCTCCGCGATCTAGTCGTGAACATGCGCCGGCAGCTCAAACCCAAAGTGGATAGGCTGCACGTCAAGGGCATTTCCGACGGCAGCCAGCCGCTCGTGCTGTGGCACAATCGCCAATTGGCCGCTCGGCATCGAAGGTATTCGGGTGACGTATTCGCCGACCTCCGCAAACTCGCCGAACAACTCAAGGGTCCGGATGCAGGTTTGGCTGATTTGCTCCATATCAAGCAAACCGATGTTGATACGGAACGGCGGCACAAGACGGCGCTGGAGCGATTTTGCGCCGCGTTTCCCGATGCCTTCGTCGTGATAGATCGCGGTCCCTATTTTGATCCCAATGGTGCCGGGAAGGGACGGCCGCTCACCGCCGGTTTCCATCTGATGCATGGCTACTTCCGCGATGACCAGCCGTTATGCGAGTTGATCCTTGAGGAGTCGCAGCGGCGCGAGTTGGACGCGCTGTGGTTCGAGTTGAATTTCATCACGCTGGCGCCGCAGCGACAGTACAAGGATTTCATTTTCTTCGAGAGAGCCGAGCCGCCGCGCTTCATGTACGATGCCGAGTTTGACTTCGCTCGCTCGGAAGACAAGGATGCCACCAGCCAAGCAAAAATCGAACGATTGGCAAAAGCGTACTTGGCAAAAGCCTGCAAGCACGGCGCCAGCGGTGAGGCGGAAAAAGCGATCACATATTAT
>Ga0070739_10003154_pt1 | contig 20917 bp, 15 predicted proteins | sample Coa_R1_7_FD_66445 | JGI IMG/M metagenome (GOLD analysis project Ga0070739, IMG submission 66445) | Surface soil microbial communities from Centralia Pennsylvania, which are recovering from an underground coalmine fire - Coalmine... | ecosystem: Environmental > Terrestrial > Soil > Unclassified ... | reverse complement strand
GCGGCCGGGGCGGCCGGGCACCGTGTACGCGTCGGCGGCCAGGTCCCGGGTCACTACGATCTCCCCGCGTCCCGGCAGGCCGCGCGCGTGGCGGAATGCCTCGGCCAGCGCCTGGCCCCGGCGCACCGCGAACCTGACCACCGCGGTGAGCGCGATCCCGAGCAGCACGCCGGCGATGATCGCGACAACCGCGCTGGTCGGGTCGCCGCGGTCGATGACCGCCGGCGACCAGCGGCCGAGCTGGGCGACGAGCGGAATCCTGATCAGGGCGTCCAGTGCCGCGAGCGTCAGCGCGGCTCCGCTACTGGCCGCGAGCGCCACCGCCGCGCCGGTCAACAGCCAGGTCGCCCAGCGCGGATCGACGCGCGCCGCGATCGGACCGGCCAGCAGCCGCGCGAGCAGCGGGAAGAGCAGGGTGAGGCAGAGGACGAGCGGGATGGTCACGCGGCGTCACCGCCTCGCGTCGTCGGCGGGCGCGGTCGGGCCGAGCAGCCGGCGCAGCAGTTCCTCGTCGCTGTCCGAGAGATCCGCGACGAAACGGGAGAGCACGGCCGCGCGGTCGGCGGAGCCGTCGAGCAGCGCGGCCAGCCGCCGGGCCTCGAGCCCGGCCTCGTCGGCCAGCGGCGCGTATTGGAAGGACCGGCCGACGCGGGTGCGCTCCAGCATCTTCTTGCCGTGCAGGCGGGTGAGGATCGTGACGACCGTGCTGTAAGAGAGCTCGCGCGCCTGCGCCTCATCGGACTTGGCGAGCAGGTCGCGCACCTCGCCGGGGCTCAGCGACCGGTCCGCGCGCCAGAGCACGTCCATGACCGCCGCTTCGAGCGCGCCGCGCGCCCGGCGCGGTATGCCGTCCGAGCCTGTCGCCGACAGCATCCGTCAGACCTCCGAAGATCGCGCCGCGCCACCGCTACACGCTTGTAAATACAGCCTGATCCCAGTGTGCCACGCGAGCGCGCCGCCGAGCCCGAAATGCCGGGCCGAGACGCGGGCCATTGACCAAGCGGTCACACGTATGTAACTTCCAGCTAGCATCGCGCAAAAAAGCATCAGTAGTAGGTCAATGATCTCTTCTAAATCTGCAATTTACTGACTAGTGCACATCCACGCACCACGTCGACGAGGTCGTAAGGCGCGGACTGACGACTTCCTCGGCGGCCTCCGTCACCCACGTCCCACGCGTTCCGCCAGAGGAAGAGGATGAGAACAGGACACGGATCCGCCCCGCCTCGCCGCACCGCGAGGCTGCGCACCGCCGCGCTGACACTGGCCGGGCTCGTCATCACGGCCCTGCCCGCGCTGCACGCCGCTCCGGCCGCAGCGGCCGGCACCAATCTCGCGCTGGGCAAGACCGCCAGCGCGAGCAGCGCCAACGGCCAATACGTCGCGAGCAATCTCAACGACGGCAACCAGTCCACGTACTGGGAGAGCACCAACGGCTCCAGCGTCTTCCCGCAATGGGCCGAGATCGACCTGGGCACCGGCACCTCGGTCAACCAGGTCGTGCTGAAGCTGCCGACCGGCTGGGGAGCCCGCACCGAGACGCTGTCCGTGCAGGGCAGCACCGACAACTCCACCTTCACCACGATCGTCGCCTCGGCCGGATACACCTTCGACCCGAACGCGAACAACAACGCGGTCAGCATCAGCTTCGGCGCGACGAGCACCCGCTACCTGCGGATCAACATCACCGCCAACACCGGCTGGCCCGCCGGGCAGCTCTCCGAGCTGGAGGTCTACGGCCCCAGCAGCGCCTCGACCAACCTGGCGCAGGGCAAGAACACCACGGCGAGCGGCACCAGCCAGAACTACGTGCCCGCCAACGCCACCGACGGCAACCAGTCCACGTACTGGGAGAGCACGAACAACGCCTTCCCGCAGTGGCTCCAGGTGGACCTCGGCGCATCGGTGGCCGTCAACAAGGTGGTGCTGCAGACCCCGATCACGAACTGGGCCGCGCGCACCGAGACGCTCTCGGTGCAGGGCAGCACGGACGGGTCGAACTTCAGCGACATCGTGGCCTCCGCGGGCTACACCTTCGACCCGGCCAGCAACAGCACCGTCACGATCTCGTTCAACGCGACCACGACCCGGTACCTGCGGCTGAACATCACCGCGAACACCGGCTGGCCCGCCGGGCAGATCTCCGAGTTCCAGGTCTACGGCCCGACCTCCGGCGACACCCAGCCGCCGACCGCGCCGACGAACCTGGCCTACACACAGGCGAGCAACGGTCAGATCACGCTGACCTGGGGCGCCTCCACTGACAACGTGGGCGTCACGAACTACGACGTCTACGCGAACAACGCGCTGCTCACCAGCGTCCCCGGCAGCGCCCTGACATACACCGACAACCCGCCGACCACCGAGACCGTCACGTACTACGTGCGCGCCCGCGACGCGGCCGGCAACCAGTCCGCCAACAGCAACAGCGTCACCCGCAACGGCCAGGGCGCGACGCCGCCGACGGCCCCGAGCAACCTGCAGTACACGCAACCGCAGTCCGGGCAGATCAAGCTGACCTGGGGCGCGTCCAGCGACGCGGTCGGCGTAACCGGCTACAACATCTACCGCAACTCCGCGAAGATCGCGTCCGTGTCCGGCAGCACCCTGACGTACACCGACTCGGTCTCTGACACGCTGACCGTCTCCTACTACGTGACGGCGACCAATGGCGCAGGGCTCGAATCCTCGCCGAGCAACACGGTCACCCGCACCGGCAGCGGCGGCAACACCACGAATCTGGCGCTGAACAAGCCGATCGACGGAACGCCGTACACGTACACCTACGCTCCCGCTAATGCCGACGACGGCGACGTCACGACGTACTTCGAGGGCTCGTCGTATCCCAGCAACCTGACGGTGCATCTGGGCGCCAACGCCGACATCTCCTCGGTCGTGGTCAAGCTCAACCCGGCCACCGTCTGGTCGGCGCGCACCCAGACCATCGCCGTGCTCGGCCGCGAGCAGAGCGCGACCACCTTCAGCACCCTGGTCTCGGCGCAGAGCTACAGCTTCGACCCGAACAGCAACCAGAACTCGGTGACCATCCCGGTCACCGCGCGCGTCGCCGACGTCGAGATCTCGATCACCAGCAACAGCGGAGCCCCCGGCGGCCAATGCGCCGAGCTCCAGGTCATGGGCACTCCGGCGCCGAACCCGGACCTGACCCCGACCAGCAGCTCGTGGACGCCGTCCGCGCCGGTCGAGACAGACTCGATCACCGCCTCGACCGTGATCCAGAACGCCGGAACCGCCGCCTCGGTGGCCACCGACGTCAACTTCTACCTCGGCTCGAACAAGATCGCCTCGACCACGGTCGGCGCGCTCGCGCCGGGCGCCTCGCAGACCGTCTCGGCCAGCCTCGGCACGCAGAGCGCCGGCACATATCAGCTCAAGACGACGGTCGACGAGTCGAAGAAGAACTTCGAGCTGCAGAGCAATCAGAGCTACACCAACCCCACCGGCCTCGTGGTCAAACCAGTGCAGAGCTCTGACTTGGTCGCCTCCTCGGTGAACTGGACGCCGGGCAATCCGGCCGCGGGCAACTCGGTGGACTTCACCGTGGCGCTCAAGAACCAGGGCACCATCGCGACCGCGTCCGGCGCGCACAACATCACGCTGACGCTGCTGGACTCCAACGGAAACACCGTCACGACCCTGAACGGCGCTTACAACGGCACGCTGGCCTCCGGCGCGTCCGCCAACGTCGACATGGGCACCTGGACGGCGGTCAACGGCAAGTACACCGTGCACACGGTCATCGCCGTCGACGCCAACGAGCTGCCGATCAAGCAGGGCAACAACACCAGCGACACCGCGATGTTCGTCGGTCAGGGCGCGAACATGCCCTATGACATGTACGAGGCGGAGAACGGTCAGCTCGGCGGCGGCGCGACGGTCGTCGGACCGAACCGGACCATCGGCGACCTGGCCGGCGAGGCGTCCGGCCGCAAGGCCGTCACGCTGGACAACACCGGCGACTCGGTCAGCTGGACCTCGCGCGAATCCACCAACACCTTCGACCTGCGCTACTCGATCCCGGACTCCCCGGGCGGCGGCGGCATCAACGCCACCCTCGACCTGTACGCGAACGGCACGCTCGTCGAACCGCTGAACCTGACCTCGCACTACGCGTGGCTGTACGGCGCGGAGACCGGTCCCGGCGACTCGCCGAGCGCCGGATCGCCGCGGCACATCTACGACGAATCGGCGTTCCTGCTGCCGACCTCGTATCCCAAGGGCACGGTGTTCAAGCTGCAGAAGGACTCCGCGAACTCCTCCCAGTACGCGGTCGACTTCATGAACCTGGAGCAGGCCAGCCAGATCGCGAACCCGGATCCGGCGCACCTGATCGTTCCCGCGGGCTTCACCCAGCAGGACGTGCAGAACGCGATCAACACGGTGATCCAGGACACCACCGGCACGCACACCGGCGTCTACCTGCCGGCCGGCCAGTACTCGCTAACCGGGCGGTTCACCGTGTACGGCCACGCGGTCAAGATCGTCGGCGCCGGGGTCTGGTACACCCAGTTCGTCGCGCCGCAGGGCCAGACGAACACCGACACCGGCTGGGACGTGCAGTCCACCGCCAGCGGCTCGTCCTTCAGCGGGTTCGCCTGGTTCGGCAACTACACCACCCGCCAGGACGGGCCCGGGCACACCTTCCAGCTCACCAACGTCTCGAACCTCACGATCGACAACCTGTGGATCGAGCACAACGTGGTGGGGGTGTGGGGCCTGACGGCCGTGAAGAACTCGACCTTCACGAACCTGCGCATCCGCGACACGCTCGCGGACGGCATCAACCTCACCAACGGAAGCCAGGGCAACCTGATCTCCAACGACGAGGCGCGCACCACCGGCGACGACAGCTTCGCGCTGTTCGCCGCGCAGGACAGCTGCTCCGGCTGCAAGGAGACCGGCAACACCATCCAGAACGTCACCGCGCTGACCCCGTGGCGGGCGGCGGGCGTGGCGATCTACGGCGGGTACAACAACACGGTCCAGAACTTCTACGTGGCCGACACGCTGTGCTACCCGGGCCTGACGGTCAGCTCGCTGAACTTCGGCTTCCCGTTCGAGGGCTTCGAGGACAGTCCGCCGACCACGATCCAGAACTTCTCGCTGGCCCGTGACGGCGGCCACTTCTGGGGCAACCAGGCGTTCGGCGCGGTCTGGATGTTCTCGGCGACCAACCCCTTCCAGGGCATCCGGAGCAACGACTCGACGATCACCGACCCGACCTACACCGGGATCATGTTCCAGACGGACTATGTCAACAACACCGCGCAATATCCGTTCCAGGACACGATCTTCACCAACACCACCATCACCGGGGCGCACGCCAACAACGACGGATACGGCAACGGCAAGTCGGGCTTCGGCGTCTGGGCCAACCCGCTGCCCGAGGCCGGGCAGGGTCCGCCGGTCGGCTCGGTGACGTTCAACCATTTGGTGGAGAGCAACAACGACGTCAATATCCAGAACACCTCGACCAGCACTTTCACCATCACCGTCAATCCGTAGCCGGCCGCCGACTGCGGTGACGCGCGCCGCGCGCCGCTGATCGCTTCCGGCTCCGAACGGCGGGCCCCGGGCTCCCCAGTACCGCTGGGGAGCCCGGTCGCGTTCCTGATCGCATTCTTGTGCGTCGCCTTTTCCACCGAACACACCGGTCACCGGGGCTGGGTCTGGCGGCGGTGCTGTGAAATGATCCGGGTGCAGGAGGGGAATGTCGAGTCAGTGTTCTCATGAGGGCGAGGAGCGGGCGGAGGTGAGCGGCCGCGACCTGGACAGCGTTCTCGACTCCGCGCGGGCCGGGGACGAGTCCGGCATGGCGGAGCTCTGGCACGCCTTGAATCCCCCGGTGCTGCGCTACCTGAGAGTGGTGGTCGGGCAGGCCGCGGAGGACGTCGCCTCGGAGACCTGGCTCCAGGCGGCCAGGGACATCCGCCGGTTCCGCGGGGACGCGGCCGGGTTCCGGGTGTGGCTGTTCCGGGTGGCCCGCAACCGCGCACTGGAGGAGCTGCGCCGCAGCGGGCGCCGCAAGGAGGACCCGGCGGGCCTCTACACGGCGCCGGACCTCGCGTCCCGGGACGATCCGGCGCGGGAGGCGGTGGAGCGCATGGCGACGCGTCAGGCGCTGCGCCTTATAGCCGAGCTGCCGGCAAACCAGGCTGAAGCGGTGATGCTGCGCGTGGTCGTCGGTCTTGACGTGACGCAGACCGCGGAGGTGCTGGGCAAGCGACCCGGTGCGATACGCATAGCGGCCATGCGGGGACTGCGCCGGCTGGCCGCGGTCGTCGACGGGGAGGGCTTGCTGGAGGCCGAGCACGCCGCGGCCGGGACCGGGGCCGGAGCCGTGCTGCCGGAGGTGGCCGAATGAACGACAGGCGCAGCCGCAATCTCGACGCCGTGCTCGCCGCCGCAGCCGCGCCGCCGCTGCCCGAGGAGGAGGACGCGCAGGCGCTGGCGAACGTGCTGACGATGTTCCACACGGCCGGCATCGCCGCAGAGGCCGGCGTCGCGGCGACGGAGCCGATCACGGCGCACAGCCCGGTCGAATCCACCGCGCCGGGGGACACCCCCGCCGTCCGCAGCACCCCGCGCGTCTCGTTCGTGATGAAGTGCGCTTTCGCGTTCGTGTTCGTCCTTGGCATCAGCATCGCGATTTCGAGTACCGGAGTGCTGCCCTCTCCGGTGCAGTCCTTCGTGCATCACATGTTCGGCGGCATCGGCGTGCCCGCACCCCCGACCACCCAGAACAGCGGTACGCCGAGCGGCACCGGTTCCGCCCCGGCGAACCCGTTGCAGACCGTAAGCACGGGCCCTGACTCGGTCGCGTCGGCCTCCCCCTTGGCCTCCCAGCGGGGCTCGAACGGGGCCGGCGCCCCGACGGCAAGCGCTCCCGCGGCGGGAGTCGCCTCGGCTTCTCCCAGCGCGACCGAGGCGTCGCTTTACACGCTGTGCACCGAGGTCAAGGGCAGCGGAAACAGCTGGAAGACGACGATGAGCGTGCAGGACCAAGACCGGCTGATCGCGGCCGCCGGCGGGGAGAACAAGGTCCACGCCTACTGCAACCAGCTGCTCAAGTCGGGCACGTCATCCTCCGACACCACCACGGTCACCCCGTCCCCGTCGCCGAGCGCCGCCGACTGACCTGCGCCCGTCCTCTCCGGACGCTGCGGCGGCGGCACTACGGCACTGCGGCCCCGCTAATCGCGCTGATCAGAGTATGTGTAACACAATGCGGGCCAGGTGACCCTGTTAGTGCGTGAGGCGATGGCAAAGGGTGTGCCCGAACACCCCTTAGCGTCGCTTCCGCAGGGCCTGCGGCGCCGTGACCCCTTCGCTGGCAAGTGCCGCAGGCCCGCCATTCTTCTCCCGCGCCGTCTCCGCGACCTCTCTGCCGGACGATCGCGCTGGGTTGAGCCGGCTTGTGCCCGCTCGCCTCCGCACCCTTGACAGTCGCGCGCCGCGCGAGCACGCTGATTCTCGAACCGCTTGGGAGAGCGCTCTCCGAACGAATCACCCACCGCCTCACGCGTGGGCGCCGTCCGCCCGGCCGCGCGCGCGAGCCTCAGGGCTCTCCCACGCCTCTGCCACGCCGCCGGGTCGGACCGCCTTCCCTCGCCGACGGTCCTTCTGTCGTCGTCTGCGCGGAGAGAGAGTCATGCGCTTGATTCAACCTTCCCCGAGCCGGCCGCCGCGCCGGTCCCGGGTGCGCTCCCTGATCGCCGCGGCGGTGGTCACCGTGACCACTGCCGGCCTGCTGACCGCGGTCTCGATGGAGGCGAACGCGGCACCCACCCTGCTGTCCCAGGGCAAGCCGACCACCGCCTCGTCCCTGGAGAACGCGACCTTCCCGGCGTCCAACGCCACCGATGGCAACACCGGCACCCGCTGGTCCTCCGCGTTCAGCGACCCGCAATGGCTCGAGGTGGACCTGGGCGCCTCGGCCAGCATCACGCAGGTCGTGCTGCAGTGGGAGACCGCCTACGCCACCGGATTCCAGATCCAGACCTCGAATGACAACGCGAACTGGACCTCGATCTACTCCACCACCACCGGAACCGGCGGAACGCAGACCCTCAACATCACCGGTACCGGTCGCTACGTACGCATGTACGGCACCGCGCGGGCGACGCAATGGGGCTACTCGCTCTGGGAATTCCAGGTCTACGGCAGCATCGGCGCCAGCACGGGGTGCGGCACGACCAACGCCGCACTCGGGCACCCGGCCACCGCATCGTCCCTGGAGAACGCGAGCTTCCCGGCGTCGAACGCCGTCGACGGCAACACCGGCACCCGCTGGTCCTCCGGGTTCAGCGACCCGCAATGGCTCCAGGTCGACCTCGGCAGCGCCCAGTCGATCTGCGGCGTCACGCTGAACTGGGAGGCGGCGTACGCGACGGCGTTCCAGATTCAGACCTCGAACGACGCGGCGAACTGGACCTCGATCTATTCGACCACCACCGGAACCGGCGGAACCCAGAACCTCAGCGTGAGTGGATCAGGCCGCTACATCCGCATGTACGGCACGACCCGCGCGACGCCCTACGGCTACTCGCTGTGGGAGTTCCAGGTCTTCACCTCCGGCAGCGGCACCGGCAGCCCCTCGCCCTCGCCGAGCCCGACCGGCTCCAGCGGCGGCGGTGGCGGCAACGGCGCTCCGCCGCCCTCGTTCTGGGGCGACACCGGCAGCATCCCGGCGGCCACGCACGTGCTGGAAGTCAAGATCACCAACCAGACGAACGGTCAGTACCCTGATAGCGAGGTCTACTGGAGCTTCAACGGCCAGACCGCCTCGATCGCGCAGCAGCCGTACATCGACATGCCCGCCAACTCGGCCGGCCGGATGTACTTCTACCTGGGCCAGCCGAACGGCCAGTACTACGACTTCATCGAGTTCACGGTCGGCTCCACGTTCATCAACGTGGACACCACGCGGGTCGACCGGTTCGGCCTGAAGCTGGCGCTGCTCGTGCACAGCCACGACGGCTCCGAGCAGGAGGTCGGCGAGAACTACGCCACCTTCCAGGAGAGCCGCAGCGCCACCTTCAGCCGCTTCCAGAACTCGGTGCCGACCGAGTTCAAGGAACTTGCCACCGACCAGGCGCCTTACGGCATCCCCTCCCCCGGCAACGACCCGGCCTTCCAGCCAGGCGGGGCGTACGCGAACTACATGACCGGCTACGCCGCGGCCAACGGCGACTCCAGCGACAGCACGGCGCAGATCTTCGGCTGCGGCGGGACGCTGTCCGCCAACCCGACCTTGTGCGCCGGGCTGAACCGGCATGTCGCGCAGCTGCCGGCGGCGCAGCAGTCGATCCCGGGCAACTTCTACCAGGCCGCTCCGGCGAACTACTACGCGCAGTTCTGGCACCAGAACGCCATCAATGGTCTGCAATACGGCTTCCCCTACGACGACGACGCGGGTCAATCCTCTGACATTTCGGTCAACAACCCGCAGTACATGGTCGTGGCGGTCGGCTGGTAACCCCGAGCACGAAACCGCGGCGGCCGTTCACGACGGCCGCCGCGGTCCTGTTCACCGGGCTGATTTCCGGCTAGGCGGGAGAGCGCTCTCCCAACCCCGGCCTACGGGCGCTACGGCAAGGTCCAGGCCTGGTTGGCACCGGCGGTGCACGACCAGATCTGCACCTGGGTACCCGAGCCGCCCCAACCGGTGTCGTCGAGACACTTGCCGGACTGCGGGTTGACCAGCGAGCTGTTGGCGCCGGCCTGCCAGACCTGCGCGCCGGTGCCGTTACAGGTGTACAGCTGCACCTTCGTGCCGTTGGCCGTCCCGCCGCCGCTCACGTCCAGGCACTTGCCCAGCGCCTGCAACGTGCCATTCGACGCGACAGTCCACTGCTGCGCGTTGGTGCCGTTGCACGTGTAGACCTGCACCGGCGTGCCGTCCGCGCTGTTGGCCCCGCGCACGTCGAGACACAGGCCTTGATAACCGGCGACCGGGCCGGTCGAGCCGGTGCCCGTTGACCCGGGAGGCGCGACGGTCCAAATGAAACTGGCGCTCGCGGTCGCGCCCAAGCCGTCCTTCGCGGTGACCGTGACCGTGCTCGTCCCGGCTGCCGAGGGCGTGCCCGTGATCGCGCCGGTGCTCGCATTGATCGAGGTTCCGGCGGGCAGGCCGGTGGCGGAGTAGGTGAGCGTCTGGCCGCTGGTGCTGTCGCTCGCGGCAACTTGCACGCTGACCGCGTTACCGGCGATGCCCTCCTGCGAACCGGGGTTCGTCACCGTGACCGGCTGCCCGATCTGCGCGGAGCTCACCGAGAGCGTGCCGGTCAGCGGTAGGTTTCGGTCCGAGTCGCCGACCGAGACGGTGTAGTTGCCGGTGCTCACCGCCCAGGCGTTGGTGGACGCGTTCCAGTACTGGAGGTTCGCCTGAGTCAGCGGGAAGCTGACCGTGGCGCTCTGGCCGGGCTGCAGATCGACCCGGGCGAAGCCTTCGAGCTGCTTCGGCGGTTCACCGGACGCGGCCGGGTCCGTGACATAGAGCTGCGCGACCTCGGCGCCTTCGCGTGAGCCGGTGTTGGTCACGGTGGCGGTGACCGTCGCGGCGCCACCCTGTGGCAGGGCGCTGATGCTCAGGTTGCTGAACGAGAAGCTGGTGTAGGAAAGGCCGAAGCCGAAGGGGAACAGCGGCGTCAGGTTGTTGGCGTCGTAGTAGCGGTAGCCGACGTCCAAGCCCTCGGAGTACTGCACCTGGCCGTTCGTGCCCGGCCATTGCGCGGTGGTGTTCGCAGGGACCTGCTAGAGCGAGGTCGGGAAGGTGACCGGCAGCTTGCCCGACGGGTTCACGTCGCCGAACAGCAGCGCGGCGATGGCGTTGCCGTCCTCCTGGCCCGGGTACCAGGCCTCGAACACGCCCGCGACCGAGTTCAGCCACGGCATGGTGACCGCGGAGCCGGTGTTGAGCACCACGACCGTGCGCGGGTTCGCGGCGGCCACCGCAGAGATCAGCGAGTTCTGCGAACTGGTCAGATCGATGTTGCTCAGGTCGCTGCCTTCGGACTCGCCCTTGTTCACGAAGACCACCGCGACCGAGGACGAGGCGGCCAGCGACGCGGCGGAGCTTGAGTTCGAGCCGTCGTTGTAGCTCACCTTGATCCCGCTGCCGGCTCGCGAGGTGATGCCCTGCAGCGGGGTGACCGTGCCGCTCGAGTTGACCCCCGCGCTGCCGCCGCCGTCGGTCATCGGGCTGCTCGACGCGTCCGTGCCGATGACTGCGATCGACGAGGTGCCGGAGCCGAACGGAAGCACGCCTCCGCTGTTCTTCAGCAGCACCGTGCCCTCTTCGGAGAGCTGGCGCGCGGTGGTCACGTGCGCGGCCGAGGTGGCGGTCTGTCCGGGCGAGCCGGTCGGCGCCTTGTCGAAGAGGCCGAAGGCGAACATCTCGGTGAGCACCTGCGAGGTGAGCGCGTCGAGCGTCGACTTCGAGACTGAGCCGCTGGAGACCGCGTTCGTCAGGGTGCTGCCGTAGTAGCCGTCGTTGCCGGGCATGTCCTGGTTCAGGCCCGCGTTCGCGGACGCGGCGGTCGCGTGGGTCGCGCCCCAGTCCGAGGTGACGAAGCCGGTGAAGCCGAACTGCTGGCGCAGCGCGGTAGTGAGCAGATACGGGTTCTGACAGGCGTAAGTGCCGTTGATGGTGCTGTAGGAGCACATGACCGACGAAGCGGCGCCCTGCTGTGTGGAGAGCCGGAAGGCCGGCAGGTATATCTCCTGGAGCGTACGGGTGCTGATGATCGCGTTGTCGGACGGCGTATTGCGGTTGGTTTCCTGGTTGTACACGGCGAGGTGCTTGACCTGGGCCATCTCACCCGTGGACTGCACGCCCTGGATATCCGCGGCGCCGAGTGTGCCGTTCAGGTACGGGTCCTCGCCGACGGATTCGAAGGCACGGCCCCAGCGTGGGTCGCGCACCAGGTTGATGGTCGGCCCGAGATCGATCGTCGAGCCCTTAGCGACCTGCTCGGCGCCGATCACCTGGCCGTAGCGCTGTTCCGCGGCGGTGTCCCAGCTCGCGGCGACGTCGACCGGTGCGGGCAGCTGAGTGACTCCGGTCATCCCGTCGCCCACGCCCGCCGGGCCGTCCTCCAGGTTCAGCGCGGGGATGCAGAGCGAGCCGATGGCCGGCGTGAAGCCGACGTAACTGGATCCGGAGGTACCGGTGAGCAGCGTGACCTCCTGGGCGGTGGTCATCTGGGCCAGCAGTTGGCTGACCCGCTGCGGAATCGGGGCGGTGGAGCCGACCCAGGGACAGGCGCTCGAGGCCGCGGCGGCCGGCGGCGCGCCGGTGTAGGCCGCGAACAGTGACGCGGACGCGGTGGCCAGGGCGAGGGCCGCCGTCCGGGCTCGATGAAGGGTTGTCGGTTTGGGCACGATGCCTCCTGACATGCGGAACCGACGCGTGGGCATGCTTGGCGGCGAGCATTGTTGGGTGGGGCAACAATCAGCGTCGGTAACGGTGATGAAACACGCGGACACAGGAGGCTGTCAATGGTCTTAACCGGCCTATGGAGGCCAACTCGTTGGCTGCGGCAACCAATCGCGCCCCATTCGGACGCTCACTTCATGCGGCTGCCGCGCGTTAAGGCCGTCATACTGCAAGGCTGGTGCCGTGTCACAGAGCGATGAGGCCTCGGAGTCCGGGGGGCGGTCCGAGCTGCGCGACAAGGGAACGACAGCCCACGCGCAGCTCCTCGTCTCCGTCTGTCTCGGCATCGGCGGCGGCGTACTCGCCGCGGTGCTGGGCACCGTACGGATCGCGCCGCTGATCGGCTGGGACGTGCTGGCGCTGGTGTTCTGCGGCTGGGTGTGGATCGGCGTTTGGGGGTTGGACGCCGACGGCACCCGGCAGCACGCGCGGCGCGAGGATCCCGGTCGCCAGCTGACCGACCTTCTGCTGCTCGGCGCCGCGCTGGCCAGCCTTGTCGCGGTCGGCGCGGTGCTGTTCGGAGCCGGGCACGCCAACGGGGACAGCAAGTACTACGAGGCCGGATTCGCGCTGGGCTCGGTATTCGTGTCCTGGGCGCTGGTGCACACCGTCTTCATGCTGAAGTACGCGCGTCTCTACTACACCGATCCGGTCGGCGGGATCGACTTCAAGCAGCAAGCGGAGGCGCGCTACAGCGACTTCGCCTACGTCGCGTTCACGGTGGGCATGACCTTCCAGGTCTCCGACACCGACATCAGGGATGGGGAGATCCGGCGTGCGGTGCTGCGTCAGGCGCTGCTGTCGTTCCCGCTCGGCACCGTGATCATCGCGGCGGCGATCAACCTGGTGGCCGGGCTGGCGAAATAGGTCCGCGCCCGCGTCAGGTCAGGCGTGTCAGCGCATAGATGAGCAGGCCGGCGAGCGCACCGACCACCGTGCCGTTGATCCGGATGAACTGGAGGTCGCGGCCGACCTGGATCTCGACCTTGCGCGAGGTCTCCTGCGCGTCCCAGGCCTGGACCGTGTCCGTGATCAAAGCCGTGATCTCGGCGCGGTACGTGACGACGACGTGGACAGCCGCGCCCTCGACCCAGGTGTCCACCTTGCTGCGTAGCCGGTCGTCCGACTCCAGTCGGCGGCCGAACGCGGCGATCGCGTCACGCATCCGCAGGCGCAGTTCGCTGTCCTCGTCCTCGGCCGCCGACACGATCATCGAACGCATCGCCTGCCAGGAGGAGCCGACCAGCTTCTGCACCTCGCGGTGATTGATCAGCTCCTGCTTGAACCGCTCGGCCTGTGCCAGCGTCACCGGATCCGAAGCCAGCTGCCGGGCGAAATCGGCCAGGAAGTCGTCGATCGCGGCCCGCGCCTGGTGATGCGGCTCGTCGCGCACCGCGGCCGCGAACTTCACCAGCTCCTTGTGGATCCGGCGGGCGACGCGCTCGTCGACGAACCGGGGCGTCCACATCGGCGCCTCGCCGGTGACCGTGCGCTCGATCGCGTCCGGATGCTGCTCAAGCCACTCCACGGCGCGGCGCGCAAGCAGGTCGATCAGCGGCCGGTGGCCGTCGTCCGCGACGAACTTGCCGAGCACGCGGCCGGCCACCGGGCCGATGGGCTGCTCGTTGAGCCAGCGGTTCACGGTGCGGCTGAGAACCGCCTGCAGGTCGTCGTCGCGCAGGACCGCGAGCACGCCGCGCAGCAGTCCGGCGGCCTCCTGGGTGACCCGCTCGGCGTGCTTGTCGTCGGCCAGCCAGCCGCCGAGCCGCGCGGACAGGCCGATGGCGCGCAGCCGGGCGCGGATGACCTGCGCGGAGAGGAAGTTCTCGCCGACGAAGTCGCCCAGGCTGCGGCCGAGCGCCTCCTTGCGGTTCGGGATGATCGCCGTGTGCGGGATCGGCAGGCCGAGCGGGTGGCGGAACAGCGCGGTGACCGCGAACCAGTCCGCCAGCGCGCCGACCATCGCCGCCTGCGCGGCCGCGCCTAGGTACTGGGCCCAGGTCGCGCCGTGCCCTTCCTGCCAGCGGGCCAGCACGTACAGGCCGACGGCGGCCAGCAGGAACCCGCTGGCGACCGCCTTCATCCGCCGGACGCCGCGTCGCTTGGTCACCTCGGCGGGTGAGAGTTGTCGCACGTCGCCATTGTGACAAGATCGGCGCCCGGCTGGCGTGAGTCGCGGCGACCGGGCCGCGGCCTCAGGTCGCGATGTCCGGATAGGGCAGGCTCATGTGGGCCAGTCGGCGCGCGTACTCCAGCTGGAAGCCGAGCGGTTCGTAGTCTCGCTCGAACATGGCGATGAAGAGGGTGAGCGTGAGGAAGGGATGCGCACCGAGCTCGAACAGCTTCGGGTAGTCGTGTGTCGCCAGGGCCTCGCGCTCGGTGTCGTCGAAGCGCAGCCAGGTCGAGGACTCACAGGAGTGGCAGCCGAGGATGCGGTTGGCGTACTCGGCCTCCCACGCCGTGACCGTGCCGCGCGGGTCCTCCCGGTAACGCTCGACCAGCTCGGCGTCGCGGTCGACGGTGAACAGGAACTTGTTCAGCAGGTACTTGCTCACGGCCGGGCTCCGTTCGCGTTCGGGTACCAGGTGAAGTAGGCCTCCATGGTGTGGAACAGGTCGTAGGTGTCCACGTAGTCGGCCTTCGCGCCCTCGCCGGCGACGCCCATCATCAGCATGAAGTCCATGAAGCCGTGGGTGGCGTTGCCGGGCAGGTGCAGGCTGTCCAGGGTGACCTCGGCGAGGCAGCCCTCGATGTCGCCGGAGGCGATCCAGTCCACGGCCTTGCGGTCGAACTCGGGGTCGGGGCCGGTGGGTCCGAACTGGCGCGGGCCGCCGAGTTCGAGGGAGAGGTGCCCGGTGCCGATGACCGCGACGCGCTGATCGGAGGGCCAGGACTCGACCAGCTCGCGGATGGTGCGACCGAGCTGCACGAAGCGCTTCGGGCGCGGCAGCGGCGGGGCGAAGATGTTGGTGTAGATGGGCACGATCGGCAGATCCGCCTGCGGCCGCAAGGTGATGATCGGGCAGGTGATCGAGTGGTCGATCCGCAGCTCATTGGAGAAGGCCAGGTCGAAACCGGCGTCGAGGCCTTCGCGCAGCAGGTGGGCGGAGAGGTCTTCCTGGCCGGTGAGCAGCATGCGGGGCAGGCCGAATTCGCGTTCCTCGTTGTAGAAGTTCGCGTCGTAGAACGGGGCCTTGCCGACGAGGAACTGCGGCATGTTGTCGAGCCACAGCTGGTGGAAATGGTCCGATCCGACCATCACGAGCACGTCGGGGCGCGCCTTGGTCAGGGTTTCCCGGAACGCCTCGACCTTGCGTACCCACTCGTCGGCGAAGGCCGGGCGGTCCGCGCCGACGGCGGTGCTGGCGCGGTAGTAGAACGGGTGGTGCGTGGACGCGATGACCGCGACGAGTTCAGCCATGCGGACCTCCGTTGGCGGCGGGCTGGTAGGGCTCCGGCGGGACCGGCCGGTTGTTCAGGTCCACGGAGAGGAAGATCTGGTTCGCGACGGGTCGGCGCAGCTCCTCGGCCAGCTGGCCGATCAGTCCGGCGGTGCGGGCGAGCAGGGCGAAGCCGCGCAGCAGCTCCAGCGGCAGGCCGAGGTCGGCGAGGGCGGCGCCGCAGACCCCGGCGCCGTTGAGCGGCAGGGTTCTGCGTAGCACGGTCGGGTGCACTCGGCCGATCGCGGCGAAGAGCGAGAGGTGGGGACCGTAGAGCCCTTCCTCGGTGGCGATTTGGAAGAGCCGCGGGGTGCGCGGATCGCCCTGCTTGTGCACGTGGTGACCGAGGCCGGGGACGCGCAGGCCGGCGGCGCGGGTGTCTCGCAGGGTACTGAGAGCCAGCGCGTCCCAGCCGTCGTCGTCGGTCGGCAGCGCGCCGGAGTGGGCCGCGACGACCTCGTGCAGGAACTTGCCGCAGTCCTCTGTCACGCCGAGGAAGCGCGAGCCGCCGCCGAGCAGTCCGGCGGCGAGCGCGCCTTGGATCGAGTCGGGGGCGGAGAGGTAGGTCAGCCGGGTGACGATCGCGGTCGGGGTGAAGCCGTGGTCGGCCAGGGCGGCGAGTACGGCCTCGAAGACGCGGGTCTCGCCGCGGGTCGGACGGCGCTGGGCGGCGAGCCAGAAAGCGAGTTCACCGAAGCCGACCTCGCCCATCACGTCGCGGGCCAGGTCGCGGCCGAGCAGGGTGATGCGGTCGAGGGAGGAGGCACCCAGCGCCGTCGGGTATTGGGCTGGCGAGTGGTCGGCTGCCGGGGATGGCACGGTTGGGGACTGCGCCGTCGGAGATTGCGCTTCCGGATCTTGCGCAGTCGGGTCTTGCGCAGTCGGATTGGCGGCGGCGGGGTCGGGCGCGGTCGGGCGCTCGCTGGGCGGGACTTGGGCGTCCTGGGTCTCCGGCGTGTCAGACATCGTCGTCCACCGGGACGCTGAGCCAGGCGCGCAGCTCGGCGCCGTGTTCGTCGAGATCCGGCGGCGGAAGCCGGTAAGCCGGCGGGGTCTCGGAGAGCCTGATGGGGTTGCGGGTGGTCGGCATCGCGCGCCCGCCCTCACCGACCTCGACGATCGGATCGAGGCCGAAGCGCTCGGCCATCGCGAAGCCGCCCTTGATGGTGTTGATCGGCCCGCTCGGCACCCCGGCCTCGACCAGCAGGTCGAACCACTCGTTCGCGCCGCGCTTGCTCAGCTGCTCGACCAGCAGCGGCCGCAGTTCCTCGCGGCGCTCGGTGCGGTCGGCGTTGCGGGCGAAGCGCGGGTCGTCGGCGAGTTCGGGGACGCCAAGCACCTCGCACAGCTTGCGGAACTGACCGTCGTTGGCCGCGGCGACGATCAGATCGTCATCGGCGGTCGGCAGCGGCTCGTAAGGGAACACGCTCGGGTGTGCGTTGCCCATGCGGAAGGGCACCACTCCCCCGGCCGCGTAGGCCGAGCTGTGGTTGACCAGGCCGGAGAGCGCCGAGGACAGCAGGTTGATCTCGACCTGCTGGCCGCGTCCGGTGGCGTCGCGATGCCGCAGCGCGGCGAGGATGCCGATCACGGCGTGGTTGCCGGCCATGACATCGAACACCGAGATCCCGGCGCGATACGGCGGCCCGTCCGGGTCTCCGGTCAGGCTCATCAGACCGGAGACTGCCTGGACCATCAGGTCGTAACCGGGCACGTCGCGACCGGGTCCGGTGCCGAAGCCGCTGATTGACGCGTAGATGAGGCCGGGGTTGCCGGCGCGGACCGACTCGTAGTCGAGCCCGTATTTGGCCAGGCCGCCGGGCTTGAAGTTCTCGATGAACACGTCGGCGCGGCGGGCCAGCTCGCGGGCGAGTTCGACGTCTGTCTCGTCGCGCAGGTCGAGCGCGATCGAGCGCTTGCCGCGGTTGATGCCGAGGTAGTAGGTCGACACGCCGGCGCGGACCGGCGGCATCCAGGAGCGGGTGTCGTCGCCCTTCGGCCCTTCGACCTTGATCACGTCGGCGCCGAGGTCCGCCAGCAGCATCGTGGCGTATGGGCCGGCCAGGATGCGGGAGAAGTCGGCGACCAGCAGGCCCGAGAGCGGACCCGCCACCGGACCCGCCTGGCTGCCCCGTTCGATCGCCAACTCTCCTCCTTGTCCGATCTACGGACAGTCGTCCGTTCAGCGATTCTCGCATGATCGGGCGCGGCGTCAAGGGCCAGTTCGCGGAGGGCGGCCGGTCACACCTGCGCGATGTCAGGTAGCGCTGGTGCAGTGCCCAATCACGCCCGCGCGGTGGCCGCCGCCCGCGTGATGTGCGGTACCGCCTCCAGCCGGGCGAAGTCGGCGCTGATCTCGCCGGCTGCGTGCAGAAGCAGCGGCAGGTGATGATCGACGAGGCGCTCCAAGGGCGTCTCTGCGGCGTGCGTGTTCACGTTCAGCGCCGCGATGACCTCGCCGGAGCCGTTGCGCAGCGGCGCGGCTGCAGAGCGGATGCCGCGCGTGAGCTGTTCGTCCGTCAGCGCCCATCCGCGCGCTCTGACCTGGCGCAGTTCGGACCGGCGCTCGGCGAGGTCGGGCTGCCAGATCGGGGTGAGACCGGAGCGGCTCGGCTCGGCGAGCACGGACTCGACTTCGGCGTCAGGCAGGGCGGCGAGCAGCACCTTGCCGAGGGAGGTCTGGAGCGCGGGAAACCGGGTCCCGATCTGCACCGCGAGCGAGACGATCTTCGGGACCGCGACCCGCGCGACGTACACGATGTCCGAGCCGTCGAGCTGAGCGATGGAACAGGATTCGCCGGTGCGCGCGGACAGGATCTCCATGTGCGGCCTGGCCACTTCCCACAGATCCATCGATCGCACGTAAGCGGTGCCGAGGTCGAGTACCCGAGGGGTGAGCGCGAACCCCGATCCGCGGGCGCGCACGTAGCCGAGTTCCTGCAGAGTGAGCAGGATCCGGCGCGCGGTCGGCCGGGCCAGCCCGGTGGCCGCGGCGACCTCGCTGAGGGTCATCACCGTACGGCCGGGCTCGAAGGCGGTGATCACGTCGAGGCCGCGGGCCAGCGCCTCGATGAAGTCCGGTCCTGCGCCGTCACGGGCCATCAAGTCTCCTCGGCGTATGGCTGTCCGCTGGACGGACAGAGTTCGGGCACGCCACAAGTAGAGCACAGCGGCCGACCGGCTCCAAGGGTCGGCATGCGGACGCCGCGATCACGGCGAGTTGGCTGGTCGCGACCGCTGTCGGGGTTGACACGGCGGCGAGCGGGCCGGAGAGTAACGGCAATCTCGCCGCCCGCTGGGCGGACATCGGTCCGAAGGAGTCGCCGTGAGTGAGACAGCCGCCACGGACGGATCAGCGCTCGACTTCACCCCGGGGCGCCCGGTGCTGCTGCGCGGCGGCACGGTGCTCCCGATGGACGCCCGGCGGCAGGTGCTCGCCGACACCGACGTGCTGACGGTCGGCCACCGGATCGAGGCCGTGGGTCAGCACCTTGACGCACCGCAGGGCGCCATCGTCATCGACGCGAGCGGCGGCATCGTGATGCCGGGGATGATCGACACACACCGGCACATGTGGCAGACCGCGATGCGCGGCTACGGCGCCGACTGGACGCTGACCCAGTACTTCGTCTGGTACTACCTGGAATCCGGGAAGCTGTTCCGCCCAGAGGACATTCACGCGGGCAACCTGCTGGCCGCGATCGAGGCGCTCGACGCGGGAGTGACGACGGTCCTGGACTGGTCGCACGGCCTGCGCACGGTGGACCACGCGGAGGCCGCGGTCGACGCGCTGCAGTCGGTGCCGGGCCGGTACGTGCTCGCCTACGGCAACATCCAGCAGCCGCCGGCGCAGTGGTCCACCGCGCCCGAGTTCCGCGACTTCGTGCGCCGCCGGATCACCGGTGACGACATGCTCGGCTTCCAGCTGGCCTTCGACGTGACCGGCGACCCGGCGTTCCCGGAAGCGCCGGCCTTCGAGGCGGCGCGGGAACTCGGCGTCGGCGTGACGACGCACGCCGGAGTCTGGGGCGCGACCAGCGACGAGAGCATCCGGCTCATGTACGAGGGCGGATTCATGACGCCGCAGACCACGTACGTGCACGCGGCATCGCTGTCCGCTGATTCGTACCAGCGCATCGCGGCGACCGGCGGCTCCATCTCGGTGGCCACGGAGAGCGAGCAGAGCGCGGGTCAGGGATACCCGCCCACCTGGGCGATCCGCGCGCACGACATCCCCGTCTCGCTCTCGATGGACACCAGCGTGTGGTGGAGCGGCGACCTGTTCTCGGCGATGCGGACGACGCTCGGCGCGGACCGCGCCCGGGAGCATTTCGAGGCGCACCTGAAGGGCGAGACGGTCACGCATTGCAGCCTGCGCGCAGAGCATGTCGTCGAGTGGGCCACCCGCGGCGGCGCGCACACGCTGGGCCGGGACCACGATCTCGGCAGCCTGGAGGTGGGCAAGAAGGCGGACGTGGTGTTGATCAAGAACGACCAGTCGCCGGTTTCCTTCCCGCTGCTGAACCCTTATGGCCACGTGGCGTTCCAGGCGCAGCGCGGGGACGTGCACACAGTCCTCGTGGACGGCCGCGTGGTCAAGCACGAGCACCGGCTGGTGGGCATCGACCTGGCGGCCGCGCGGCGCGAGTCGGAGGCGACGGCCGAGTACCTGCGGTCCGCGCTGGGCGACGAGGCGTGGTTCCGGGGGATGAACCCTGACATTCCCGAGTCGAAGGTGCTCGACAATCCGTACACGTACACCGAGTACCGAAGCGACGCGACGCGCAGCACCCGGCCTGAGGTGTGAGGGGGTAGCGCGTCAGCGGCCTGACGGGCTCGCTGACGCGCTACAGCCGGAATCGGTCAGCTCACGTTGACCGCGGTGTCGTCGATGACGAATGAGGTCTGATATTCGAAGTCCTCGGCGCCGGTGAACTTGAGGGTGACGGTCTGTCCGGCGTACGACGCGAGGCTGAAGCTGTGCTGCGTGTAACCGGTGTTGTGGTTGAGGTTGGAG
>Ga0070739_10003151_pt1 | contig 20920 bp, 18 predicted proteins | sample Coa_R1_7_FD_66445 | JGI IMG/M metagenome (GOLD analysis project Ga0070739, IMG submission 66445) | Surface soil microbial communities from Centralia Pennsylvania, which are recovering from an underground coalmine fire - Coalmine... | ecosystem: Environmental > Terrestrial > Soil > Unclassified ... | reverse complement strand
GAATATGCGTGGCAAGCCAGGCCGCTCCGCCAAAATCCGTCTCCCAGACGGCATTCCAGTCCTCAAGCGACATCCTCAGGAGGAGTCGATCGCGAACAAACCCCGCGTTGTTGACCAGGATGTCGATCGGACCTAACTGGGACTCAACCGACTCGACCATTGCCGTTAGGTCGTCCCGGTCACTCACATCGGCGCGTATCGCGAGCGTCCGACCTCCCACCGCTTCGAGCTCCTGTCGAAGGCTCTCGGCCGACTCGGCGCTGCGGTTGTAGTTGATGGCCACACTAGCCCCGGCGGCACTCAGCCGTCGGGCGACCTCGGCGCCAATCCCTCGGGATGCCCCGGTGACGAGGGCAATCCTGCCCTGCAACATGGCCTCCCTCAACCTTCAAAATCGCCGTTCGGTCGCCTACATTGGCGGGTCATCGACACACCTTTTGGTATTCTAAGGAATCAGGGGCGACCCGCACAGATTGAGAGGTAATGGTGGCGCAGCCACAGCAGGCAGAGACCGACTATACTTTTGAGGCCTTTGCCCAGCATGGCTTCTATGAAATCGTCAATCGCCATCTTGTCGATATCACACTGAGGCTGCGAGAGCTTTCCTCCGCGCCAATCAAGCGGGTCTTGGACCTCGCCTGTGGCACGGGCGCCGTCACTCAGCTCCTCATCCAGGGCCTCGAAGAGCACGGCGACAAGGCTGAGGTCATCGCCCTGGATCCGTCAGAGTCTGCCCTCGAGAAGGCTCGCCGGCTTATCGGCAATGGCGCGCGGTTCATCAGGGGTACTGCCGAATCATTCGCCGCCCGAGTCCCCCGTGCCGACGTCATCGTCTTTTGTAACGCGATCCATCTCCTCCCGGAGAAGGACTCCGTGGTCGAACAGGCTCGAGAAGTCCTGAACGACGAGGGGGTCCTGGCGTTCAACACCAGCTTTTATGAGGGAGCGTACGTCCCGGGAACCGAACGCTTCTACAAGCTATGGATGTTGCGCGCGCTGCAGATGCTGAAAAAGGAAAACCCCAACCTGAAGCTCGACAAGTCCAGGCCGGAGGCCATGCGCTGGCTCACACCGGGCGAGTACAGGTCACTGCTCGAACGCCACGGGTTCGTGGTCGAGCACATGGAGGCCGAGGAGGCTCTGATGACCCGCGAGTCGTGGCAGGATATCAGTCACTACTCCGAGTTCGTCAAGGGCGCGCTTCCGGGAATCCCGGTTGATATTGGGGCTAAGGTGCTCACCCGCGCCGTCGCGCAAGCCTTCGAGGAGCTCCATCTCGACCGCTTGCCACGAAACTGGCTTCAGGTGGTTGCCCGAGCATCGTGACCGCGGGCTGCAGGAGTTCCTGTGAGTGAGTGCCCCGCGGATCTCGTCTAAGCTGCCCGAGTCGGTTGTCACAGAGTAAAGCTCGAGGTACTCAGGGTCAGCGCTAGAGGGCTGCAATCTTCGCGGCTCGAAACCCGAAACCAGCCCTCTTATCCCGCCAGCCTGGGCTCCATAACCTTCGTCGCCGGCTGGTCCAGGATCTCCCGCAGGCTCGTCATGCCCTCGACTACGTGGCGTCGATCGGTGGGTCTCAACCTTCGGAGGAGATCCTCGGTGACATCTGTAAGGACCTGGCGACCGGCCTCGAGGGCGCGTCTCCCCTCCTCAGTGAGCGAGAGCGGACACCGGCGCCGGTCCAGGGGGTCGGAGCCGCGCGTAACGTATCCTCGGACTACCAGTTGATCCACCATACGAGTGACTCTGGGCGGGTCAATGGAGAGGGTTCGCGCGATCATCGAGGGGGCGATCACTCCGCGAGCGATCGAGCCCAGGACCGAGAGTTCTCCCAGGTCCAACGCATTGCCGGGCGTGGAGCGGAGCTCAGAGTCGAGAAGGCGGACCACGCGAAGGAGTGTGCCGACAAGGCGAATGGAGTCGAGTGAGTCCGAAGAGCTCATAGCCAATTATGTGGCATAATACTTGTGTATCACAACTATTGTTAAGTGTAACTAGGGTTGAGAGGATAGATGATCAGCGCTGAACGCCTTGGCGTGAACCTGGGGGTCGAAAGCCCGCACTACAAGTGGATCGCGCTGTCGAATACAACGCTCGGCATCCTCATGGCCAGCCTCAACACCAGCATCGTGCTCATCGCCCTCCCGGCGATCTTCAATGGTTTGAAGATCAATCCTCTCACGCCCGGAAATACGAGCTTCCTGCTGTGGATCCTCATGGGCTACATGGTCGTCACCTCGACGCTGCTGGTCACGGTGGGACGGATTTCGGACATGCTGGGCAGGGTAAAGATGTACACCTTGGGCTTCGCGGTATTCACCACGGGTTCAATCCTGCTCTTTCTTACTCCCAGCACCGGAACCACCGGCGGGATCGAGATGATCCTCTTCCGGGTGGTGCAAGCGGTGGGTGCGGCGTTCCTGTTCGCCAACAGCGCCGCTATCCTCACTGACGCCTTCCCGGTCAACCAGCGGGGTTTCGCGTTGGGGCTGAACCAGGTCTCGGCGGTTGCAGGCTCGGTTGCCGGGCTGGTTCTTGGCGGCGTCCTGGCCGCCGTACAGTGGCGGTTGGTGTTTATGGTCAGCGTGCCGTTCGGCATAGTGGGCACGGTGTGGGCCTTCATCGCTCTGCATGAGACGGCCAAGATCAGAGCCAATCAACGCCTCGACCCCGTCGGAAACGTTACCTTCGGTGTCGGTCTGACCGTTCTGCTCATCGGCTTGACCTATGGCATCATGCCCTACGGAGGTCAGCCCATGGGGTGGACCAATCCCTGGGTGATCTTCGCTCTCGTCGCCGGCACGGCGCTGCTGCTGGTCTTCGGCTACGTCGAGACTCGAGTCGCCGATCCGATGTTTAAGCTCGACCTATTCAAGATCAGAGCTTTTGCGGCCGGCAATATCGCTGCCTGGTTGGGCGCCACAGCTCGGGGCGGCCTCCAGTTCATGTTGATCATCTGGCTGCAGGGCATCTGGCTGCCGATCCATGGCTACGCCTTCAGCCAGACTCCGCTCTGGGCAGGTATCTACATGCTGCCGATGATGGCAGGCTTCCTGATCGCCGGCCCGCTCTCGGGATTTCTGTCCGATCGCTTCGACCCGCGTCTCTTCTCTACGGGGGGGATGCTTCTGACGGCGGTGACCTTCGTCCTGCTCTCCTTCCTTACCGCCAGCTTCAGCTACGCGCCATTCGCCATCCTGCTGCTCCTGATCGGTGTGGGCATGGGCCTGTTCGCGTCGCCCAACACCAGCTCCGTCATGAGCGCGGTGCCGGCCGAGAACCGCGGTGTGGCCTCCGGGATGCTGGCAACGTTGCAAAACTCGGGCATGCTCTTCTCGATGGCCATCTTCTTTACCGTCATAATCGTCGGGCTTTCCGCTCAGCTGTCCACCGCACTCCTGTCGGGCCTTACGCATGCGGGCCTCAGCGCGGCCGCGGCGGGCCGCGTCGCCTCACTGCCGCCGACGGCGGCCTTGTTCTCGGCATTCCTCGGATACAACCCCATGGCGCATCTCCTGCCGGCGAACGTACTGGCCCATCTCTCGGCCGCCGGCCGGGCGCACCTTCTGGCCCGACCCTTCTTTCCAAATCTGATCGCTCCGCCATTCATGACCGGCCTTCGATTCGCCTTCTGGATCTCCTCGGGAATGGCGCTGATCGCCGCCGTGGCTTCACTGCTTCGAGGGAAGCGGCACATTCATGGCGTCACCACGCCGGCGCCGGTCGAACAGCGTGAAGCGCCGGTTCGGCAGGCCGAGCTTGACAGAGTGCGGCAGGAAGTCGTATCTTGAAGTGCTCATGGGGATGTCAGGTTTCGACAGGGGACCTGGGTCGTACATAGCGAGCCGAGGTGCCGGTGGATCCTCGTTAAACAATCGGCACGGCAATAACTGCCAACAATCAACCTGTTCTAGCCGCCGCTTAACAGCCGGCTACGTCCTAGTGACCCTTCGCTGACGGGTTGCGACGGGCGTCAAAAAGTCAGCGTGCTGCAGCTCTAAGGCTCATAGGAGCTGCTCAAGATCATGAGCTGGCGGTCGTAGACTTCGTCGACAGAGGATACGACCGCGACGATAAAATGTCGACTACGCTCGTAGAAGTGTACGGTTGCAGCCTTCTGGACGGGGCGTTCGAGTCGCCCCCATCTCCACCAGAAACATGGAGCCGGGATTCAGCCGAGTCCCGGCTCCGCTCCTAAGCCCGCACGAGGATGTGAGGAGTCGGGTTTCCCCCAACGAGTTTCATCGTGAGCGGCATGGCGTCGAAGCGACGCGACGGCCCTCCGGCCTGGCGCTCAGTGACTGGCTGAGAGGGTCGAACGAGATGGCAGCGCTAGGGGCCGTGGAGCGTAGAGGCCAGATTCATTCTGCGACCGTGGTCGAAGGCTATGGACGCTCCGATCGTGCCCAGGATCCCCTTGCGAGCACCTGACCACCATCGCCCGAGCTCGGCCCAGTTGGCCCATTTGCCGGCTCTCTTACAGGGAAGTCCGATCTGGCGAGGGCCGCCTCTAGTCGCCTTTCCGCCTCAGCAACCCTCTGAGAACTGTGGTGCCGATGAAGGCATACAGAACCCCGAAGACAACCGCGGAGACGGTCATGAAACGCCGTGCAAACCGGAAGAACTTCTCCTGCTCGCTCACGACCTATTATGTGCTTCGGTCCACAAATGATCTGCCTGGGCGCAACGCAGTAGCGATGTCTGGCATCATGAGCCGTGACCACGTGGGGAGAGCTCAAAACGCAGAGGCCCGATCTGGCGGAGGACGGCCGCAGGCTGTTCTACCAGTTCGGCGTGGGACTCGCATTTCTGTCGACCGTCCGGCCAGACGGCGGACCCCGCCTGCATCCCATGTGCCCGATCCTCTGCGATGACCGGCTCCTGGCATTGATCATCCCGTCTCCAAAGCGTGACGACTTGCTGCGTGACGGCCGCTATGCCATGCACAGCTTCCCCTGCGAGGACAACGAGGACGCCTTCTACATCACAGGGTCTGCATCACGCGTCGACGATCCCAGCCTGCGTTCGAGGGTCGTGCGACAGTTCGTGGAGGAACGGAAGGGCTTGGTTTCGGAAGCCGACACCGAGGGCCAGCTTCTGTTTGAATTCGCGCTGGCGACAGCGCTGCTCACCAGGACAAGCAGGCATGGGGATCCGAATCCACGACACACAGTTTGGAAGGCAGCCGCCTAGCGCTTCTTCGAGGCGCTTGCCTTCCCTGCGAACCTCGGATTCGCCACGCCGACTACTTCCCTGGGATCCAATACTCCATCTCGCGCCAGCCGGTCGTTCAGCTCCGCCGCGATTCGACAGACCGCGAATGGGTCTACCAGCGTGGCCGTTCCCACCTGTACCGCCGACGCTCCGGCCATCAGGTATTCGATGGCGTCCTCGCCCGACAGCACGCCACCGCACCCGATGATGGGGATGCCGACGACCTGGGCGACCAGGTAGACCAGGCGTAGAGTGAGCGGTTTGATGGCTGGGCCCGACAGGCCGCCGGTGACGTTGGTGAGAGTGGGCTCGCGGCGCCGGATGTCGATTGTCAGGCCCTGGAACGTGTTGGCAACGGTAACCGCATCCGCGCCCTCACGCTCGACCGCTCCGGCGACCGCCGGCACGTCTTCTGCCTGAGGCGTGAGCTTGACTATGAGGGGGAGGCTCGTCACCGGCCGAACCGCAGACACGAGCCTGGCAGCCGGTTCGGGTTTCGATCCGAAGAGCATGCCTCCCCGATCCACGTTCGGACAGGAGACGTTCAGCTCGATGGCGGCGACACCCTCCACTCCGTCGAGGCGGCCGGCCATCTCGACGTACTCGTGGGGCGTCTCGCCGCTGATGTTTGCGATTACAGGTACCGGCATGCCTGCCCATTTGGGCGCCATCCCTGCGATGGCGGCATCGATCCCGATATTGGCCAGACCAATGGAGTTCAGCATACCGGCGGCGGTCTCTATGATCCTCGGCGGCGCATGTCCCGGTCTGGGACGGATGGTCAGTCCCTTGCACACCACCCCCCCAACCCCTGAGATATCCAGGCGAGCCGCGAACTCCACCCCGTAGCCGAAGGTGCCCGAGGCTGCCATGACCGGGTTGTTGAGGCTGAGGCGCCCGGGTATCAGCTCGTGCGTCGCGACGCTCCTGTTGGACCTAGTCCACCGTCATGGCCGATCAAACATTGAACTTCGAGGCCCGAACCTTGAGTTTCATGAGCTCCCAGCTCAGCGTCCACTCAGTTCGATCGGTTTCATGGACATGCCGTGGCGAATGGCCACGGGCCGTCCAGCCGATAGGTACACCCGGGGCACGCGGACACCAATGCCGGCCAGCACCTCATAGCTGATCGATCCGGCCCACCCGGCTATGTCGTCGGCGGTGATCCGGCTCTCGCCCGAACGGCCCAGAATCACCACCTCATCCCCCTCCGCCACCGGCCCCACATCGGTGAGATCGACCATGAGCTGGTCCATGGCGACGCGGCCGACGATCTTGGCCGGGCGCCCGGCGATCAGAACGTGGCCATGCTTGCCGGCACAGCGTGGAAAGCCGTCGGCATACCCGAACGGCACCAGCCCAATGATGGTCCGCCGGCTGGTGACGAACTCGTGTCCATAGCTGACGCCCGTTCCTGCCTCGAACGTACGGACCCGTGCCAAGGCTGATTTCAGGCTCATAACCGGCTGAAGATTGATGCGTCTCGAGACGTGGGCGGAGGGATAGTACCCGTAGACGGAAATGCCGCAGCGAACCATGTCCAGGTCCATCGCCGGGCAGTGCAGCATCGCCGCCGAGGCCGCGGCATGGCGCAGCGAAAAGTGAAAGCCGTGCTCCTCGAGCGCTCCAAGCAGGGCCCGGAACAGCTCGAACTGCTGCCAGGTGAGCGCCTTTGAAGGGTCCGGTTCGTCGGCCGAGGCGTAGTGAGTAAAGATGCCCTCAGGTTTCAGGCCCGGTAGAGTCTTCAACGCCTTGAGGAATGTACCTACCTCGCCGACCAGGATGCCGTACCGGGTGAGTCCGGTGTCGACCTCAAGGTGATACGTGACGGTCATCCCGGCCTCAACCGCCCTCTGAGACAGCGCCCGCGCAAGCTGCATGGAGGCAATCGCGGGCGTGATGCCCGCCGTCACACATGCCTCGGCCTGGGAAGGATCGATCGGGCCCAGGACCAAGACCGGTCCCGCGATGCCCGCGTTACGCAGCGACAGGGCTTCAGGGACTGTATATACCGCCAAATGCGACGCTCCCGCCTCCAGGGCCGTCCTGCCGACCTGGATCGCGCCGTGACCATAGCCGTCCGCTTTGACCACCACCAGCAGCTGCACGCCGGGCTCCAGGCTGCCCCGGATGGCTGCGACATTCGAGCGCAGCGCGTCGAGATCGATCTCGGCCCTCGTGGCTGGGAGCGCCTGCATCAAGCCTCTCGCGCCGGCCCGCTTGCGCGGTGCGACGGCGGTCACGAGGTGGCGTCTCCGGTTTCCTCGACCACCAGCAGCCGGACGATGTCGTTCTCGTCGATCGTCCCCAACAGCCTACCGTTCTCTACGACCGGAAGGAAGCTGACGCCGTGGTCAATCATGAGCGTCGCGGCGGAGTCGATGTCGGCGTCGGGTTCAACCGTGATAACCCGCTTCGACATGAGGTCAGCGGCTCGCGTCGATAGCGCCTTCTCGATTTCCCGGTCGTCGCGTTCGGACTCTATAGGAATCGAAAAGCCGAGAAGGGAGAAGTAGGTGGGAAGATGGAGACGGGCGTGCCGCGCGATCATGTCCGCGGCCGTGACCACGCCGGCCACCCCTCCATCGCTAGCGACCACCGTCACGTGTGCGATTTTCTTCATCGTCATGATCCGGGCCAGGTCCGTGACCGGCGTGTCCGGAGAGGCCGTGGGCGCGTCGCTCTGCATCCAATCTCGTACGATCATGCGAACTCCTGATAGCCAAGCGTGGGGACGCTCTGAAGACGGGCCCGCTGCCGTGGAAGCTCGGCCAGCAGATCGGAGGCTACGGTGCCTGCCTCACCCATTGTGCCGGTGAGGGCGGTTCCGGCGGCGCCATGCAACCAGACCCCGGCCACCGCGGCCGGGCGCGGTTCCAGTCCCTGCGCCATGAGCCCAGCGATCACGCCGGTGAGAACATCTCCAGTGCCGCCGGTAGCCAGGTTCGGACTACCGGTCGGGTTCACCCACAGCTCGCCGGTCGGATCGGCCACGATGGTGTATGCCCCCTTGAGCACCACCACGATCCCCCACTCGCGCGCCGCGTCACGAGCGGAGGCAAAGCGGTCACGCTGAACCGCATCCACCGAGGAATGAAGCAGGCGCGCCATCTCGCCCGGATGCGGCGTGACCACCAGGCCTTTGGGAACGTGTCGCCACCAGTTGGACTCGTCGGCTACGGCATTGAGGCCATCGGCATCAAGAACGCCCTTGAGGCCGGAGCCGGCATGCGAACGAAGAAACTCGCGCACAAAGGCCACTGTTTGGGGATGCTTGCCCAAACCGGGGCCGACCGCGAAGGCCAGGGCCCGCTCCAATGACCGGTTTACGGCCTCCAGGTCGGCGACGTCGACCCATTCTGGTGATTGAGGTAGTCGCGTGAATATCGGTTCGAGCACGTGGGTGGCCGCGATCTCTTGCACCGTCTGTGCCAGGGCCATGTCGACCAGCCCGGCCCCGATTCGGTAGGCGGCCATCGCCACCATCACGGGTGCACCGGTGAAGTCCCGACTGCCGGCAACGACGGCCACGGTGCCGTTGCGTCCCTTGTTGGAATCGAACGCTCGCCGTGGAAGAAGGCGCGCGACGTCGCCTTCAGTAACCAGTCGTGTCTCGCAAGGTTGCTGCTCCTCGGCCGGCAGCCCAATATCGATCACACGGACACTTCCGGCGTACTCCCGCCCGGGATAGGACCAGAGGCCGCGTTTGGCGAAGCCCAGCGTCAGCGTGAGGGCGGCACGAAAGGCCACCGACTCCACCTGCCCGGTATCGGCGTCGACGCCCGTAGGTATGTCGATGGCCAGACGTGATGCGCTTTCGACCTGGTTGACGGTTTCGATGATGGCCTGGAGTGTTCCCTCCACCGGTCGCCGGCGTCCGGTCCCGAGAAGCCCGTCGACAATTACGGTGCTCCCCCGGGCCAGCCGCCTCAGCTCGGCTTGCTCGGAATCGCCGTCTGCCGTCAGATCGGTGCCCGACTGGTCCCTTCGGTTGTAGGCGTACACCGCAACCCGCTGGCCCCGGGTCCGCAGCCTCTCGGCCGCAACCAGGGCGTCGCCGCCGTTATTTCCAGGTCCCGCGAGGATGAGCACTCGGGCGTCGGGGGCAATGATGCGGGACACTGCCTCGCCGGCTCGACGCATCAGCTCGTCGAGTGACCCGCCTGCCTCGCGATAGCGGGTCTCGATGGCCCGCATCTCCTCGGCGGTGACGAGTGGGAGACTCACCGCGCTTCCCAGCCCATGACCACGGCTGCCGCCAGATCACGGGAGTGGGTGATGCTGACAGAGAGGCCGGTTATGTGTCTCTGCGTGGCGGCCTGCTCGGCGGAGCCATGGAGGATGACCTCCGGCTTACCCTCGGCGTTGGGAAGGATCTCGATGTCACGCCAGCGAAGGCGGCGGATGCCGATGCCCAGCGCCTTTGACACTGCCTCTTTGGCGGCGAATCTCCCGGCCAGCCGCTCGGTTCGATGGCGGCAGTAGCGCTGCTCACGCTCCGTGTACACGCGGTCCAGGAACCGCTGGCCGAAGCGTTCGACCGTGTGCGCGATGCGATCGATCTCGATAAGGTCCACTCCGGTGGCTGCCTGCATCCTCTACACGTCGTCGGGTGGCGGCATGGTGGTCGTGCTCACGCGTTCCCGCGTGCCGTGAACGCAGGCTCGCCGGCACTCATGACGGCGAACGGAAGGCTGAGGGCCATCGAGCCGTCGATGGTGAGCTGAAGTTGATGGATGCCGGCCGTCTGAAAGCCCAGGTTGTCGAAGGCAATGATGAGGTTGGTTTCGGCAGCCGGGTCGGGGACCGAGATTCCCATGGATGGTCCCGGCGGGATCATCAGCTGTCCCGAGGGCGCAAGCATCTGCAGCCGCCCCTCGTGCTCACCGGGATCGAGGTCGGCGATGACGACGACAAAGAATCGGGGGTAGTTGGCCGGGAGTGCCTGGAAGCTGATCCCGCTGAATATCCCTATCGCGCTGACCTTGCCGTCCTGTCCGGTGACGGCGTAGTCACAGAGTAGCGCCGTCTTGATACGTGAGTCCCGCGACCCCGAGCTCATGTCACGAGCGGCAGCAGGATCAAAGCTCAAGGCCGTGGGCTCAAGGGTTCGAGGGTCCAGGCTGGGTCATCTGTGCTTCATCATAGTTCGGGTGAGTTCGGCGCCCAAGTTCCGGGTTGAGCTTGCCGGTTTCAGTCCAGGCGGTCAAACTTGGAACCTCGGAATCGACCCTGACCTTGAACTTCAACTCCCCTCGCTGTAACCTTCTGTTCATGTCGCGGCCATAAGAATAGTAGTGACGGACGGGCCTGTGCTCGACCGATCTCTAAACGTAACTCCAAGGAGGAGCTATGAAGCGCGTTCTGTACCTCGCGAGTAGCGTGGCGCTGTTGGCGTCTATGGTGCTTGCAGGAAATGCTTTGGCGGCCCACCCGTCCGCGAAGGCCAAGACGATCACCGTCCGATTGTGCAGTTCAGGCCCGTTGGCGGTTCCGGCGCTCCACCAGCTATGGCAGGGTGTCAACAACGGCATCAACGTCGCCATCAAGCAGTGGAAGCCGAAGCTCAGCAAGGTCCACGTGAAGGTTCAGCCGCTGCTCGTCCTCGACGATGGGAATGCGCTGACCAACAACTACGACACCAGCAAGGAAGCGGCCAACGCGGACACCTGTAACGCCACCAAGAATACGGTGGGCTACATCGGCACGCTGAACTCGGGCGCCGCCGAGGTATCCGAGCCCCGACTCAACCGGGACCACATGCTGATGATCAGCCCGGCGAACACCAACCCGACGCTAACCTCGCCCAAGAGTCGCAAGGCTCAGGAGCCGCTGACCTACGCGCACAAGATTCCGTACGTCACCTACTACCGGACGGTGACCACGGACAAGCTGCAGGGTCCGGCGGGAGCCGACTTCGCTAAGAAGGTGCTGAAGAAGTCAACCTACTTCCTCGTCGACGACGGCACGCTTTATGGTGAAGGATTGGCGACGTACTTCAAGGCCGAGGCCAAGAAGAAGGGTATGAAGATCGTAGGTAGCGGTCGGATTGACAGTACCAACTCGGGCACGCAGTCCTCGACCTCGCTCACCATCGCCCAGGAGATCAAGGCCAAGAACCCAAGCATGGTCTACTGCGGCTGCAACAGCAACACGGCCAACGACCTGCCCAAGGACCTGCGCACGGTGGACGGCTACAAGAAGACGTTCATGGGCGGCGACGCGCTCTACAACACCGCGTGGCTCAGCTCGAAGAACGGTGGCGCCGGCGCCGGCGCGACGAACAACGATGCCACCTCCGTCGGCCCCGACCCGTCGAAGGCGGCCAAGACGTTCAAGAAGCTGTACAAGAAGGACTTCCCCAGCTTCTACAAGAATCCCGGCATTCAGGCCTACGACGCTCCCGCGTATGACGCCGCCAGCATCGCCCTGATGGGGGTCTACGATGCTGCCAAGGCAGGCAAGCTCAAGGGCGGAATCACCAAAGAGCGCGATGCTGTCGTGAAGTACGTCCACAGCATCACGTTCAAGGGCGCCACAGGCACCACCAGGTTCGACAAGAACGGCGACACCACCAACAAGATCATCAGCATCTACGCCACCCAGAAGGTCAAGGGCAACCTGACGTGGGTGTTCAAGAAGCAGCTCAAGCCGTCGGGTAGCCCCACCTAAGCCGCTTCTCGAATCACGAGACAATCGGAAGGGCGGAAGCGCATGGCGTTTCCGCCCTTTCTGTGTGTGGATGAGCGGGGCTGAGCTGCTCGACAGCGAAGTATCCGTACGCTCGATCGCGCAGCCGCCGTGTTGAGCCGGAACTCAAAGGCGACGCTCCGTCATAGGCTTGTTTGCCGCGTTTGGGGTTCTAAACCGGAGGCCGGAAGCTCCACCACCGAGCGGTGCTGCGTGACCCGAAACTCGAAACTCGAAACTCGAAACCAAACACACTTCCGTCTATAATCCTTGAAGTACGGGCCTCCCGCCTGCGGCGGCCTGGTGGATGTCCGGAGGCCCCTCATGAACGGCGACATTCTCATAGCCGGGATCGTGTTGGGCTCGCTTTACGCCATCGTCGCTCTGGGCTACACGATGGTCTACGGCATCATTGAGCTGATCAACTTCGCCCACGGCGACGTCTTCACCTTCGGCGCCTTCCTGGCCATACCGACGATCTCCGGCACCACAGTTTTCGGTTGGCACTGGCCAGGCCTGATCACGCAGACGGGAACGCCTGCAGTGGCGCAATCGATCATCGGCATTGGTGTGGCGATGGTAGTTTCGGCCATAATCTGCGCCTGCCTGGGCGTGGTCATCGAGCGAGTCGCCTACCGACCGTTGAGAAACGCTCCCCGCCTGGCCCCATTGATCACCGCCATCGGCGTTTCGCTGATCATCGAAAACCTGCTCTACCAGTGGCAGGGCGGCTATTCCATACCCTTTCCCACGACCATCACCTTCTCCAGCTACTCCCTCACCTTCAGCCTCTTCGGGCACCAGTTTCTGAGCAACACCTCCATCACGAACGCCCAGCTGCTGGTTATCGTGGCGGCCGTGGCCATGATGATCGGCCTGGATCTCTTCGTCAACCGGACTACCATGGGCAAGGCGATGCGGGCTGTGGCCCAGGACCGGGAGGCGGCCTCGATGATGGGCATCAACGTCGACCGCATCATCTCGTTGACCTTCTTCGTGGGCTCGTTCCTGGCCGGGGCGGGCTCGATCCTCTACGGGATCGAGCAGGTCAATATCGGGTACGACACCGGCTTCGCGCTGGGCTTGTTTGCCTTCACGGCCGCGGTCCTCGGCGGTATCGGGAACATTCGCGGGGCAGCCGTCGGCGGACTGTTGATCGGTATCATCTCCGAGTACGTCGACTATCTCGGAAACGGGCTGGGCACCGACTGGTACGACACCGTGGTCTTCAGCATCCTGGTGCTGATCCTGGTGTTTAGGCCTGCCGGGCTCTTCGGCACGGCGACGGCGGAGAAGGTCTAGATGGCGGCGCTCTCTCTCGCCCGGCGCCGGCCCCGCAACCTTTTGGGAGGGGAGTGGCGGGATAACCCCTGGGTGCGGCGTGCGGTCGTCGCGTTGGTGGTTCTGCTTGCATTCCTCTATCCCATCCTCGACCACAGTGACCCGCGGGTCGACACCGCGTACGTGGCCGAAATCTACATCCTGCTGGCGCTGGGCCTGAATATCGTGGTCGGATTTGCCGGCCTGCTGGACCTAGGCTATGCCGCGTTTTTCGCCATCGGCGCCTACACGGCCGCCATGCTGGCCTCGACGCACTTCTCCGTCGGCAAGAGCACCATCTCGAACCTGCTGTTCACCATAGGGCCCGGCGGGATCCATCTGAACTTCTTCGTCCTCATTCCGTGCGCCGCGTTGGTGGCGGCGTTCTTCGGGCTGCTTTTCGGCGCTCCCACACTGCGTCTGCGTGGCGACTACCTGGCCATCGTCACCCTGGGCTTCGGTGAGATCGTGCCCAAGGTGGTCGAAAACCTGGGCGGCGGCAGCGGCCTCTTTCTCGGTCGCTTCGTGTGCCATGGGGCGCTGCATCACCGTCACTGTGCCAACGGCATCGGGATTCCGGACCTGACCGGCGGCATCAATAACATCACCGGCATCGATGCGCCGCCCAACGTCAACCTGCTCTGGATCCACTGGAGCTGGCAGACCAATAATCCCCGGCCTTGGTACTACCTGGGCTTCGTCATCATCGCCATCAGCGTGATAATCATCACCCGGCTGCGGGATTCCCGACTGGGACGTTGCTGGGTGGCCATCAGGGAGGACGAGGTCGCGGCGGCTCACGCCGGGGTCAACATCACCGGGACCCGGCTGACAGCCTTTGCCCTGGGCGCCGCGTTTTCAGGGTTCGGAGGACTGCTCTACGCCAGCCAGTTGGGCACCGTCAGCTACGATCAGTTCTTCTTCAGTGTTTCAGTCTCGATCCTGGTGATGGTGATCCTGGGGGGCATCGGCAGCATTCCCGGCGTCATGGTTGGAGGCGTCGTCATCGCCTACCTCAGTCAGACGTGGCTCGACACCATCTCGGCCAAGCTCAACACCCTCGGCTCGAACATCCACCACGCGCCAGGTCCGATCGGCGCCTTCGGCACCTGGCTCGCCACCGCGCCAATCTCCACCGCCAAGCCTCTGATCCTGGGACTGATCCTGGTAGGCATGATGCTGCTACGGCCCCAGGGGCTCATTCCCAACCGCCGCCGCGCTCGCGAGTTGCACCCCGAGACTGCGAGCGAGGCCGCAGAGGAGAATGAGGAGCTATGGACCGTCCAGACGGGCGAGATATAGGGTGACGAGCATGCCGGAAGGCGCGCCGTTGCTGGAGACCGTGGGGCTGACGCGAGTCTTCGGCGGTCTCAAGGCGGTCGACAACCTGGACTTCACGGTCAATGCCGGCGAAATCGTCAGTCTGATCGGTCCCAACGGCGCCGGGAAGTCGACAGTGTTCAATTTGGTGAGCGGCATCTATCCACCGACGGCCGGGAGGGTGCTGTTCAAGGGCGAGAACATCTCGGGCCTGAAACCCGATCGCGTCGAGCGTCGCGGCATCTCGCGCACGTTCCAGACGCTGCGGCTCTTCGCCAACATGACCGTGCTCGAGAACGTCCTGGTCGGTTACCATGCCCGCCTCCATTCCAACCTCTTCGGCGACATCATCAAGCCGCCCTGGGTGGCCAGGGCGGAACGAGAGGCGGTAGCCGAGGCGAAGCGCATCCTGAGCCTCCTCAGCCCACGGCTGGTCTCACACCAGGACTTTCGCGCCTCCGATTTGGCCTATGCCGACCGCAGGCTGCTCGAGCTGGCGCGCGCCATGGCCTCGCAGCCGGCCCTGCTGATGCTCGACGAGCCCACCGCGGGAATGAACCCCTCGGAGGCGGTGGAGTTCATGGAGCATATCCGCCATATCCACGCCCAGGGGTTCACCATCCTGCTGATCGAGCACAATCTCAGCGTCGTCATGGGCGTCTCCCAGCGCATCACCGTCCTGGACTATGGGACCAAGATCGCCGAGGGCACTCCCGACGAAGTGCGGCGCGATGAACGAGTGATAGAGGCATATCTTGGACGGAAAGCCGCCGCAGCCACTGCTTGAGTTTCAGGACGTGGACACCTACTATGGGAGTCTGCACATCCTGAAGGGCGTCAACTACAGGGTCAACCAGGGGGAGATCGTGGCACTGCTGGGTGCCAATGGCGCCGGCAAGACGACCACCATGAAGACCATCCTCGGCATCGTCAAGCCGCGACAGGGCCAGGTGTGGCTCGAGGGTAAGCGCATCGACGGCAGCCCCACCCGGCGGGTGATCGAAATGGGCGTGGCCCCGGTGCCCGAGGGGCGGCGGGTGTTTCCCAAGCTCACGGTTCTCGACAATCTGAAAATGGGCGCCTGGACGCGCAAGGACAAGCATGTGCAGGAGGACATGGACCGCGTCTATGCGCTGTTTCCCCGACTGCACGAGCGACGAAATCAGACCGCAGGTACGCTCAGCGGCGGCGAGCAACAGATGCTGGCCATCGGCCGGGCGTTGATGGCCCGGCCGCGGCTGATGATCATGGATGAACCCTCCATGGGCCTCTCGCCCATCCTCACGGAGCGCGTATTCGATACCGTAGTTGAGATCAACAAGCAGGGTACGACGATCTTCATGGTCGAGCAGAACGCCTACATGGCGCTGCAGATCGCCGGCCGCGGCTACGTCTTGCAGACGGGCGAGGTGGTGCTGGAGGACACGGCCGCCAATCTCCTGGCCAGCGACACCGTCAGGAAGGCGTACCTGGGCGAGTCCTAGTGTTCAACGTTCAATATTGAGTGGCCGAGGCATGGTACGCGGAGTCCAGAGAAACGCTTACCTCCAAACTCGGATCCGAAACTCCTCGACCTACCCCACTGACTCGTATACTTCGATCTCAATCGGCGCCTCGAGGTCGGCCTGCAGGCGATCTGCCAAGGCTTGGCGCTCGTGGCTATGACTCAGGGCATTGGCCTGCTGTCGGGTATCCCAGAGGCTGATATAGAGTGCCCGCGAGGCCTCGCGATCGACATAGACCTCGGCGCTACGAAAGCCGTCGAGCACACCAAAGGAGGCCGCTCCCTGATTGAGCAGGCCGGCAACCGCGGCGTCGAGCCGGGCTCTCTTGATCTGAAACCGCGCGATTCGAGCGAACATGCGCCCTCTCCCTTGTGCTGGCTTATCATAGCGAACTGCTGGCTTTGCAATCCCGCGACCTGAACTCGAAACCCAAAGACTGCCTGCGGTCGCGGACACCGCCTGACGACCTGGCCTCGCCCCTCATTGGGGCCAACCATCTGCTGATTGTCGCTCAATGCACAGGCCTCTGGAAGCACACTGATGACCGTTAACCTGAAAAGAGTATTCTCGTGTCGAGGCTCTTCCCATCGAAAACTGGCTAGATCGGTAGGTGGGCGGCGGCACCTGGTCCACGCGCGTTAGTCGCTTGCTCAGGCCGGCCGGGGCAGAGGGATCGCTGCCAGCGACGGAGGGAACCTGCTGCAACTGGATGACTTGCCGGCCTGCTCCTGACCGGACAGGTGCCGAAGTGGTTATCGCAGCCAAGAGTAATCAAAACAGGCCATGGGGCGGGCTGCCGGCGTGCTGAACAGTGGAACTGTGAAGCTGGTCGCGTGGCTGGACGCGCAGTGTACTGCTGGACAGGCGCGATTCCATTGGGAGCCGCGTGAACGTTTTAGCGCCACTTCACCACCGTTGTTCCGCTTGAGAAGATAGGCCATGGGAATCCTGAACAAGAGCCGGATCCTCGTCGTGGATGATGAAGCCGGTATCACTCGCCTCATCCAGATGTACCTGGATCGCGAGGGATACCAGACTACGGTCGCCGCCACCGGCGCGGATGCCCTTCATGCCGTCCGGCACAATCCGCCGTCACTGGTCATCCTGGACATCATGCTGCCGGACATCGACGGCTGGGAGGTCTGCCGCGAGATCCGGCGCATGAGCGACGTGCCCATCATCATGCTGACGGCACGTGAAGGGGATGAGGACAAAATTGTCGGCCTTGAGTTGGGAGCGGACGACTACGTCACCAAGCCCTTCGTACCGCGTGAGCTTGTCGCTCGGGTGAAGGCCATTCTGCGGCGTATCGACCGGCCTACCGACCTCAAACAGGAAGAGGAAGTCCTCGACTTCGGAGACCTGCGCATCGAGCCCGCCAGGCGTGAGGTCTGGCTCAACGGCGAGCCCGTCCATCTCCGGGCCAAGGAGTATGACCTGCTCACGGAGATGGCGCGCAAGCCCGGCATCGTTTTCTCTCGTGAACAGCTGCTCCAAAACGTCTGGGGCTACGACTTCTTCGGCGACAGCGGCACCATCGACGTCCACGTCCGCCGCCTCCGGGCGAAGCTCAACGACGACTCGACCAACCCCCGCTTTGTGGAGACGGTTTGGGGCGTCGGATACCGATTCAAGGATGCTCGGTAGCCTTCGTAGTCGACTGGTTCTGACGAACCTTGTGGTCACACTGATTGGATTGCTGGTCTTGGCGGGCGTCTTCTCGCAGCTTCTCCGTCAGCGCAGCATCAATATCGAGCAGCGTGTCGTCGAGCAGCAGGCGAAGAGCCTTCAGGCAGATGTCAACCTGGAGCTTTCGCGGATCTCACACCTTACACCCAACGAGCTGTTCGCCTTCTTTGCCCACGACAGCCGCCTGCTGCATAAACAGATCATCTGGTTCAATGCCAGTGGCACCTGCGCCTTCGATTCCCGCGTGTTCCAGCTCGAGCACGGACGCAGCACCGGTAATCCCTGCCGGATTCCCGGTATGAGCGACTGGCAGATCGTACCCGTGGCCTCGGCCAAGGCTGCGTCGGAGTTCGTGCACCGGGGGAGCAACACTTACCTCGTCTATCAGGAGCCGACACGAGCCCCCGGTCAGCGCACGACCGCGGTCGTGCTGGTTACGAACGCCTCGGCAGTGATCCCGAGCCTCTCAGCTGTATCGACCGCATTTCTGCTGGCCGCCGCGGCTTCGGCCGTGGTTTGGGTCTTTATGGCCCTGTACTTCGCCTATGGTGTCTCCAGACCCCTGTTACGGGTCTCACAGGCGGCAAGGGCCATGGCAACCGGCGACTACTCGCAGCGGGTTGATGTGAAGGGAGGCGGCGAGATCGCCGAGCTGGGCCGGAGCTTCAATGAGATGGCAGCCCAGGTGGGAGCGTCTCATCAGTTGCTGAGAGACTTCGTCGCCAACGTCTCCCATGACCTGCGCACTCCTCTCACACTGATCTCCGGCTATGCTCAGGCCTTGAAGGACGGAACCGCCGAGGGGAGCCAAAACACCAGTCAGGCGGCCACCGTGATCGTCGAGGAGACCGGCGCCATGCAGCGTTTGATCGACGACCTGTTGCAGCTGACCCGGCTCGAGTCCGGTCTGGCCCGGATCGAACGCGAGCCGGCTTCGCTCCGATTCCTGGCTGCCGCCGCCATCGAGCGTGTCGGAAGAGTGACGGCGGACGGCAGGCCGATCGAGAACGAGATCCCGGCTGCCATGCCTCTGGCAAACGTGGACCGGGGCATGATCGACCGAGCGCTCACCAACCTGCTCAGCAATGCCGTTGCCCACACGCCTCGAGACACGAGAGTCGAGGTCAGCGCCAGCGTGCTCGACGACCAATGGCTGGAGGTCCGCGTGTCGGACTCGGGCCCCGGAATCCGCCCCGAGGACAGGGAGCGCATCTTCGAGCGCTTCTACCGGTTGGATCGAGGACGCAGCCGGGACGACGGGCACTCGGGTCTCGGCCTAGCCATCGTCAGGGAGATCGTCGAGGCGCATGGGGGCCATGTTTGGGTCGACGTGGCCAAACATGGCGGCGCCAGCTTCGCCTTCACCATCCCGCGCCAGTAGCCCTTAGATGCCTGCAACCACCAGGTCCGGCTCGTTCGCATGGAGGCGGGCGATGTGCTCTCTGAAGCGCGCAGTGAGCTGTGCCGCCTGGTCATAGCGATCAAAGGACGGGATGATGTACACACCCTGAACGTGCTCGAACAGCGCCTCGAAGGTCTCCGTGGCGATACGTGTCCCCTCGTCGATGCCGTCGGCGCCGGCGGCCTTCATTCGCTCAAGGACCTTCGCCGGCAAGGTGACGCCCGGCAGCTCGTTGTGGATGAATTCCGCGTTCTTGAAGCTTTGGAGCGGCAGCAGCTCCAGGATGATCGGCAGGTTCACGTCCTTGATGCGTTCGAGCACGGAGAAGAACAGCTCGGTGTCGTAGACGGCCTGCGTCATCACGAAGTCGGCACCGGCCTCGACCTTCCGACGGAAGCGATCCAGCTCCAGAGACAGGTCCTCGGCCGTCGGATTGAGGCTGCAGCCGGCCATAAAGGCGGTACCCGTGCCGATGCTGGTTCCGGCTGCGTCCTGGCCCTCGTTCAGACGCTTGATGAGGGTGATGAGGCCGATGGAGTCGACATCGTAGACGCCGGTGGCCGGTGCGAAGCTGTTGGCGTTGGGAGGATCACCGGTCAGCGCCAGGACGTAGCGAATGCCGAGCGCGTGCGCACCTAGAAGATCGGCCTGGAGGGCCATGAGGTTCCGGTCTCGCGTGGTCAGATGACTGATCACCTCGATCCCAACACGGGACTGGATGAGGTAGGCCGTGGGAAAGGGTCCCATACGGACCCGGGCCATGGCACTGTCGGTGACGTCGACGGCTGTGACTCCGGCTTCCTGAAGCTGCTGCGCCGCACGCAGGACCTTGGACGGGTTTCCACCCCTCGGCGGCCGCATCTCGACCGTGATGACGAACTCTCCCGTCGATAGTGCCTGCGCCAGGGCTCCCTGGCCTGCCTGTTCGTGGCTGGACCCGGACGACATCTGTTCCGTCTCGGGAACGGGGCGCGCCCGCCGCGGAGGAGCGGCCGGCTCACCGTCAGAGTGGGCGATGCGTGTACGCATGGCCTGGATGTGTGCCGGTGTGGTGCCGCAGCACCCGCCGATGAGGCGGACGCCCGCACGAGAGAGCAGCTCCGCGTACTCTGCGAAGTATTCGGGGCTGGAGCTGTAGACCAGCCGGCCGTCAATGCGGCCGGGTAGTCCCGCGTTGGGCATGGCGCCGAGGGGAGGGCCGTCCTCGTAGCGCATGCGCTCCACCACTTCGAGCGTCGGCTGTGGTCCGAAGCCGCAATTCGCCGCCACCAGGTCGGCGCCTGCCTCCTGCAGGGCATGCGAGACCGTTTCAGGCGCCTCGCCTGCGAGGGTAGTGCCGTCCTCGGCGAAGGTCATGCTCGCGATCACGGGAAGCGTCGAGCAGCCCCGGCAGACCGCCAGGGCGATCAGCAGCTCCTCAATGGAGCCGAACGTTTCCAGGATGAACAGATCGACGCCACCGAGTAGGAGTCCTTCGACCGCTTCTCGAAAGGCGTCTCGAATTTCCACCGGGGAGACGTCGATGCGATTGATCGGCCCGATGGCGCCGGCCACGAAGGCGTCGGCCCCCATCGCCTCCTGCGCCTCGCGTGCGATCCTGGCTCCCGCCCGAGCGAGGCGTTCCACCTGGCCTTCCAGCCCACGCATGCCGAGGACGAAACGGTTGCAGCCGAACGTGTTGGTCTCGATCAGCTCGGCGCCCGCGGACAGGTAGTCGCGGTGGACGGCCTGGACGAGCTGTGGATCGGCACTGTTGAGCTCCTCGAAGCAGGTGTAGCGG
>Ga0070739_10003150_pt1 | contig 20923 bp, 18 predicted proteins | sample Coa_R1_7_FD_66445 | JGI IMG/M metagenome (GOLD analysis project Ga0070739, IMG submission 66445) | Surface soil microbial communities from Centralia Pennsylvania, which are recovering from an underground coalmine fire - Coalmine... | ecosystem: Environmental > Terrestrial > Soil > Unclassified ... | reverse complement strand
GTGCGCTCGCCCTCGCCGGCCCGCCGCGCGCAGGCGCGCAGCTCGCGCAGCAGCTGGTGCAGGTGGCGGCGATGGCGGTCGAGGTGGCGCTGGGGCGCCCGCGAGAGGTGCCCGAGGGTGCGCGCCCGCGCGAGGACGGCGCGGCGCCCGTGGGCGTGCAGCCGCGCGGCCAGCCGCGCGAGCTCGCCGCGGGCGGCGGCGCAGTCGACAGGCACCGCCGCCTCGGCGGCATGCGTGGGCGTCGAACAGGCCAGCGCGGCCACATCGTCGATCAGCGTGCGGTCGGTGTGGTGGCCGACGGATGAGATCACGGGGACGCGCAGCAGCGCGACCGTGCGGCACAGCGTCTCGTCGCAGAAGGCGAAGAGGTCGGCCAGCGAGCCGCCGCCGCGGGCCACGACGATGACGTCGATGTCGGGCACGGCCGCCAGGTCGCGCAGGGCGGCGGTGATCCGGGGGGCCGCCTGGCGGTCCTGGACGGGCACGAACGCCCACACGACCCGCCCCGCCCAACCCCGGCGCCGCAGCCCGGCCAGCACGTCGTCGCGGGCCTTGCCCTGCTCGCCGGTCACCACGCCGATGGTCCGCGGCAGCGCCGCCCGCGGCAGCCGCTTCTGATGCTCGAAGCACCCGTCCGCGGCCAGCTGGCGGCGCAGCCGCTCGAGCGCGGCCAGCAGGTCGCCCTCGCCGGCCACCCGCAGCTCGCTGACCGCGAAGCTGAACGATGGCGAGGAGCTGTGGCTCCCGGCGTAGTAGTCGCACCCGCCTCCCGCCACCACGCGCATCCCGTCGGCGAGCGTGATCGCGAGGGCCTCGAAGTCCGTCCGCCACATCGAGCAGGGCAGAGCCCCGCGGCCGTCGCGAAGCTCGAAGTACACACGCGCGCGCCCGGTGCGGAACCCCCAGACCTCGCCCACGAGCTGCACCCGCGCGAACTCGCGCAGGCGCGCCCGGAGCCTCTCGGCGTATGTCCCGACCGGGTAGGGGCCGGGCAGCCCGCTCGGACTCGGTCCGGCGCCCGGGGGCGCAGCGGGCCTGGACAGGAGATCGCTCATCGGGGTGGCGAGGCTAGCGCTCGCCCAGGCGGCAAAAGGGCGGGCGCGCTCAGCGGTGCGCGGTGCCCTGGCGGCTGAGCTCGTGGCGGAGCAGCGCGTAGTCGGCCTCGACCATCAGCCGCACCAGGTCCTCGAAGCCGACGTCGGGCGCCCAGCCCAGCACCTGCTTGGCCTTGCTGGCGTCGCCGACCAGGTGCTCGGACTCCCCCGGGCGGGGCGGGCTCGTGCCGGTCTCGACGTGCTCCTGCACGGAGAGCCCGGCGTGATCGAAGGCGACCTCGAGCCACTCGCGGACCGAGTGCGCGGTCCCCGAGGCGATCACGAAGTCCTCCGGCTCGTCCTGCTGGAGCACGAGCCACATGGCGTGCACGTAGTCGATGGCGAAGCCCCAGTCGCGCTCGGCCTCGAGGTCGCCCAGGCGCAGGCGGACGGGCAGCCCGAGCTTGATGGCGGCGGCGTGCCAGGTGATGCGCCGGGTGACGAACTGGACCCCGCGCCGCGGCGAGGTGTGGTTGTAGAGGATCCCGCTGGAGGCGTGCAGCCCGTGGGTCTCGCGGTAGGCGCCCGTCATCGCGTGCGCGTAGGCCTTGGCCGCCGCGCCGGGCGAGCCCGGATGAAGGGGCGTTCGCTCGGTCTGCGGCGCCTCGGCCGCGCGGCCGAAGATCTCGGCGCACGAGCCCTGGAAGAAGCGCGCCTGCGGGCAGACGTCGCGCACCGCCTCGAGCAGGCGCGTGGCCCCGAGCCCGTTGACCTCGGCGGCGAGCACGGGTGCCGACCACGTCGCCGGGGCCTCGGTCACGGCGGCCAGGTTGTAGATCTCGTCCGGTGCCGCCGCCCGCAGCGCCCCTCGCAGCGATGCCTCGTCGAGGAGGTCTCCGCGGTGCAGGCGGAGCTTCTCCCCGATGTGCTCGATGCGCTCCAGCCGCTCGGCCGGCGAGCGGCGAACCAGACCGTGCACCTCGTAGCCGCGCTCGAGCAGGAAGTCGGCCAGGTAAGACCCGTCCTGCCCGCTGATGCCCGTGATCAGCGCGCGCGGGCTCATGCGGCCGGGTCGGCGGGCGCCGACTGCTGCTCAAGCCAGGCGACGGTCTCGGCCAGGCCCTCGTCGAGCGGGATGCGCGCCTGCCAGCCCAGCAGCCGCCGGGCCTTCTCCACCGACGGCCAGCGCCGCTGCACGTCGACCTCGAAGCTCTCGAGCTGGCGCAGCGCGAAGGTGCCGGCGTCCTTGCCGCAGGCCAGCCAGATCCGCCGGGCGATCTCGGCCACGCTCAGCTCCTCGGAGGCCGAGATGTTGAAGTCCTCGTTCTCGGCCTCCGGGGCCCCCAGCGCGGTGACGATGCCGTCGGCGATGTCGTCGACGTGCGTGAGCGTGCGCGTCTGCTCGCCGCTGCCGAAGATCTCGAGCGGCCGCTGGCCGGAGAGCACCTTGTGGATGAGATCGGGCACGGCGTGCGCGATCCCGGGCTCGCCCGGGTCCGGCAGCTCGCCGGGGCCGTAGGCGTTGAACGGGCGGCAGATCGTGTAGCGCAGCCCGTGCTCGTCGTGGGCGGCGCGCGTGTAGACCTCGCCCGCCAGCTTGGAGAAGCCGTAGGCCGAGCGCGGCATCGGGCACTCGAGCAGGTGCGCCTCGGTGGTCGGGTACTCGGTGGCGCGCTCGAACACCATCGAGGAGGAGACGTAGAGGAAGCGCTCGACGTCCTGCTCGACGGCGGCGTGGACGATCGCGCCGGTGAGTGCGTTATTGACCTCGGTCAGCGTGAACGGGAGCTTGTGGAAGTTCGCGATCCCGCCCACGATCGCGGCCAGGTGGATCACGTGGCTGCAGCCCTCCAGCGCGACGCGCGCGTTGTCGAGCGAGCGCAGGTCCGCGGTGTGCACCTCGGCGCCCTCGCGCATCCACGTCGGCGCCGGGCGGTGGTCGCTGATGCGGATCTCCCAGCCGGGGTCGCGCAGCAGGCGCCGCACGACCGCGTTGCCGATCGTGCCCGCGCCCCCGGTGACGAGCACTCGGCTCATGGCCGGCTCAGCGCGCGGGCTCCGCGGGGCGGTCGATCTCGGCCGAGGCGCCGAGCGCCGCGGTCTCGCACGCGTAGAGGAACACCTGCGAGGTCCCGAGCGCGTTCCAGGGGTCGACGAGCAGGCAGTCCTCGCCGGCGCGGGCGACGATCTCCCGCAGCGCCTCCGGTCCCTCGAACTCGGAGTGGTTGGTCGCCACGATGACCACGTCGGCGTCCTGCACGGCATCGGCCAGCGACTGCGTCGGCGTGGGCGCGTGCGGGTCGCAGACGGCGACGTCGGCCAGCTCGCGCTCGAGCAGCCGGATCAGCTTGGGCGAGAGGGAGTCGCGCTCATCGTCGGTGTCGCGCTTGAACGTGAGCCCGAGCACGGCCACCTTGCGCGAGGACAGCGAGCCGATCCGCCGCTTGACGCCCTCGACCAGGAACAGGGGGACGGCCTCGTTGACGCGCGAGACCGCGAGCAGCATGCCGGGCGCGTTGGAGCGCTCCTCGGAGAAGGCGAAGTCCTTGCGCAGGCAGGTGCCGGCGGTCAGGCCGGGCATCGCGATGCCGCCGCGGGGATAGTCGCGGTTTATGAGGTCGATGACCTCGAAGACATTGGCCCCGTAGCGCTCGCAGTCCATCATGAGCAGGTTGGGCAGCGCGAAGGTCGCGTAGCGCAGGATGTTCGTCCAGATCTTGGCCAGCTCGGCCTGCACCGGGGTGGTGCGGACCAGCGGCGCGCCGAAGACCGAGAAGACCTCGGCCGCGCGCTCGGTCGAGGCCTCGCAGACGCCGCCCACGATGCACGGCAACGTCGAGATCTCCTCCAGGAAGCGCCCGGCCGCGATGCGCTCCGGGGCGTGGGCCACGAACACGTCCTCCCCGACGCGCAGTCCGCGGCGCTTCTCGATGTAGCCGGCCACGAACTCCGTCGTGCCGGGAGCGATCGTCGAGCGCAGGATCAGCGCGTGGCCGGGCGCCAGCAGCGGCAGCAGGTCGTCGACAGCATCGCGGACCTGGCTCAGGTCGCTCTCGACGTGCGAGAAGGACGGCGTGCCGATCGTGAGCACGATGTCGGGCGCCTGGGCAGCGTCGGCGGCCCGCTCGGCCAGCTCGAGCCGGCCCGAGGCCAGCACGCGGTCGAGCAGCTCCTGGGTGCCCGCCTCGACGAACGGCATGCGCCCGGCGCGGATCGCCTCGAGCACGACCGGGTTGTGGTCGACGCCGAGCACGCGGTACCCGCGGTCGGCGAAGGAGAGCGCGAGCGGGAGGCCCACGCGACCCAGGCCGATGACCGAAACGAATCGAGAGCGCATCACGTCGCCTGAAACGGTAGCCGCGGCGAGCCTCAGGGCTGCTCTTCGCCCAGGCTCGGCAGGGGCGCCAGCCCCGGCTCCGCCTCGTGGCCGCGGACCTCACCCGTATAGGCCAGCCGGTTCAGCCGCGCGATCTCGCGCTCGCCCTCGACGCGCGCGGGGTGCTCGGGCGGCAGGCCGCGGATGAGCCTTCGGATGCGCTCGCGCAGCTGGAGCGCGAAGTGCGGCGTCGAGGCGCCCATGAGCTGGCGCACGTCGTCCACCGTGACGCGGTGCTCGGCGTGCAGGCGGTCTGGGTGTTCGGCTTGGCTCATCGCTGGGGAACGACCTCCAGAAGGCTATCCATCTCGGCTTGAACGGCCACGGAGACGGCGGTCTGATCGCCGATGACCCAGCCGTGGTTGTACACCGCGGCCGTTGGGCCCTCCTGCGTGTAGCCGGGGGTGGCGTAGTTGAGGAAGTAGTTGAGCACCGAGGAGGGAAGCTGGTTGGCGTTCTCGATCACCAGCTCGGGCCCGTAGGTCCCGCTGGCCGAGAGCGGGGCGGCGGCCGCGGCATCGAGCGGCCGGCCGGCGTTGAGCAGCGTGTAGCCGTGGCCGGGCGAGGTCAGCGCCCAGCCGAAGCTGCCGGGCACGTGGACGCACGGCTGGTTGTGCGCGCACGGCGGGTCGCGGTAGGTGGCGAAGGCGACCGAGTTCGCGTCCGCGCCCTGGGCGCCCACGCGCTTGACCGTGCCGTAGCGGCCGAGCTGCTTCAGGAGGCTGTCGGGGACGATGCTCGGCGGGCCGAGCACGTAGATGTGCGGGTGCTGGTGGGCGACCAGCGCCTGCGCGGTCGCCGCGGGCACGCTCGAGCCGGTCACGAACAGGATCGGATCGCCGCTCTCGGCCGCCCACCCGGCGGCCGGCATCGCGTAGGTGGCGTCGCTGGTCGAGGCGATGACGACGTCGGGGCTCGGGTGCCCGGCCGCCGCGCTGGCGAAGCGGTCGATGGCGGCGGCCAGCGAGGCGGGGTCGCGGCCGGCGATCGCGGTCGCCTTGAGCTTGGACGGCACGGGCACGTCACCGACCCGGATCACCTGCGCACCGTCGATCGGCCCGGCGCCCGTGGGCGCCAGCTCGCCCAGGGCGTCGCTGGTGGCCGACGGCAGCTTGCCCGCGGGTGAGAGCAGCAGCGGCGCGCGCAGAGGGGAGGCCATGAGCACCGAGGAGGCGAGCGCGGCCTCCCAGTCGTCGGTGGGAGCGATGACGACGGCCTGCGGGTGGGTGCCGGCGGCGGCCGAGGGGTACACGGCGAGCGCCACGCCGGCCGCGTCGGCGACGGGGTCGGCCCCCGCCACGCGGGTCGTGTTCTTGGTGGCGATGGTGGGGAAGCCGAGCTTCTGGCCGGCCTGAGGGGTGTGCGACTGGATGCCGTTCACGGGCACCTCGACGGTCTGGGTCGACCGGATCAGCTCGGTCTTGCCCGAGCATCCGGCCGCGGCCAGGGCAGCCAGGGCAGCCAGGGCGAGGATCAGCGCCGTGCGTCGCATCCGGGTCCGGAAGTTACCGAGCGGGGGGCGGTCCCGGCGCCGGGCCTGGGGGCGGCGTTCGGGGCGGGGCGCGGGCCGTCGGGGGCGGGGGCGCCGGCCACCGGCCTACACACCCCGCGGACGGCAGGGGGTGTGTGCGTGCGTGATCGCCCCCGGCCGACCGTGCCCCGGCACGCCCCCGGCTTGCCCGAGGGGGTGTGCCGCCGCATGATCTGTATGCGACCGCGGGACGGCGCACCCCTCCGCACGCGCCCGTGCCATGACCGCGCGGGGCGTTAGCGGTGTCCCGAACGGCCCCCGCGGCCACGGTACGCTTGTAGCTGCTCTTCAGCAACCGCCAAGGAGGATGCGATGCCGGGCCTTTCCGGGCGCATGTCGACCGTCGTCAAAGCCAAGATCTCGAAGCTTCTCGATCGTGCCGAGGACCCGGCCGAGACGCTCGAGTACAGCTACCAGAAGCAGATCGAGCTGCTCCAGAACGTCAAGAAGGGCATCGCCGACGTCGTCACGGCCAAGAAGCGCCTCCAGCTCCAGGAGGAGAAGCTCCAGCAGCAGATCCTCAAGCTCGACACGCAGGCCCGTCAGGCGCTGGCGGCCGGCAACGAGGACCTGGCCCGCGTGGCGCTCGAGCGCAAGAACGGCATCCAGGCCGAGCTGCAGTCGCTCGACAGCCAGATCGCGCAGCTCGAGGACCAGCAGCAGAAGATGACCGACTCCGAGCAGAAGCTGCGCACGAAGATCGAGCAGTTCCGCTCCAAGAAGGAGGTCATCAAGGCGCAGTACTCGGCCGCCGAGGCCCAGGTGCGGATCTCCGAGGCGGCCACCGGCGTGGGCGAGGAGATGGCCGACGTCGGCCTGGCCATGCAGCGCGCGCTCGACAAGACCGAGAGCATGCGCGCCCGCGCCGACGCCGTGCAGGAGCTCGAGGCGGCTGGAACCTTCGAGGATCTGACCTCGCTCACCCCCGGCGAGGACGACATCGACCGCCAGCTGCGCCAGCTGTCGAGCTCCAGCGAGGTCGACAGCGAGCTGGCCAAGCTCAAGGCCGAGCTCGGCTCGGGTCAGCCGGCGGGTCAGCTCGGCGCGGGCGAGGCTGCGGGCGCCGGTGCGAACCCCGGCGCGGGCGAGTCCGCAGCGGCCGGCGGGCCGGCGGCGGCCCCGGCGGCCGAAGGCGGCGAGCAGTGATCGTCCGCATCTCCACCGAGGGGCAGTACGAGCTCTCCGAGGCCGATGTGGCGCAGCTGAACGAGCTCGACAACGAGGCCGTGTCGGCCTGCGAGGGCGACGACGAGCAGCGGTTCGCCGCGGTGTTCGAGCGGCTGTTGGGATTCGTGCGCGAGCACGGGCGCGCGGTGGCCGACGACGAGCTCGCGCCCTCCGACCTCATCCTGCCGCCGCCCGACGTCTCGCTCGCCGAGGCGCGCAAGGAGTTCAGCGGCGAGGGCCTGATCCCCGGCTGAGCCGCCCCGCCGTGCGCGCCCGCCATAGCGTTCGCGGCGCGCTGCCCAGGAGCCACGCGACCCGGCGCATGTAGCCGCGGCGTCCCTCGCGCTCGCCCCGCACGGCAGTCGCCAGCACCGCCCCCTTGGCGCGGATCCCGCGGGCCTGCCCGAGCCGCGCGAAGCCGACGGCCAGCGGTGCGTCCGCGGTCTCGGCCACCAGCGCCGCGCGGGCCAGTGGCAGCTCCTCGAGCAGGCGCTCGCCCGCGGGCTCCAGCGACAGGCCCTGCGCGAGCTCGAGCAGCGCCCACAGCCGGTCGGCCAGGCGCTCGGCCTCGCGCCAGTCGGACAGCGAACAGCGCTCGATCGCCCGCTGGAGGTCGGCCGGGTTGCGCGGCCTCTCACGGTGCTGGGCCGCGTGCAGGGCCACGTGCAGCGCGCGGGCGGGCAGGCTGAGCGCCCGCGCGGTGACGGGTCCGAGCGGGAAGGGCGCCGTCCAGCCCTGGAGCTCGCGCCACACGAAGTCAGAGGTCCGGCTCGGCCCCCAGATCGTCGCGTGCAGGTCGACGGTCGCCCCGTCCTCGCGGATCCAGGGATGGGCGTGCTCGGAGACGTCCTCGGCCGCGGGCTCGAAGCCGAGCCGCGCCAGGGCGGCGCCGGCGGCGGGCAGCGAGCCGCGGGCCACCAGCAGGTCGCAGTCCGCGTAGGCGCGGGCGGCGTCGGGATAGAGCCAGCGCGCGAGCGTGGGGCCCTTGAGCAGGATCGACTCGATCCCCGCGGCCGCCCAGGCGCGGAGCACCTCGACGCAGGCCGCGTCGGTGGCCAGCGTCCGCGCGGTCGTCAGCAGGTCCTCGGGACTGCCCTCCACAGCTGGATTGTGCCCGGGTCCCCGGCGCGGCTCGACGGTTGGCCAGGTCGCCGGGGTGCGAGGCAAGCAGCGCCCGCCGGCTGCCGATGGACCTCCGGTGCGCCTTTCCGCCGTTCGTCTGTCAGCGCGCGTGCCCGCGCTGGCGGCCGCGCTGGTGCTGCTGTTGCCCGCCGCCGCCGTGGCCGCTCCCACGATCTCGTCCGTCGCGCCGGCGACGGGGTCGGTGCTCGGCGGCCAGCAGGTGACGATCACCGGCTCGGGCTTTCAGGGCGGCTGCGCGGGCGGCTACGAGGTGTGGTTCGGCACCGACCTCGAGAACGGCTATGCGATCGCGGCGCCGAGCTACCAGGTGCTGTCGGACTCGCAGATCCAGGCCACGGTGCCGGCCAGCTTCGGCGGTCCGGTCGACGTGCGCGTGCACGACGCCTGCGGCACCTCGCCCGTGGCGACCGGCGATCGCTTCACCTACACCTATCCGGCCGGGCAGTGCCTGTCGGGGAGCTGCCAGGTCACGATCGGCTCGACGGCGGCGGGCAACCTGGGCCACGTGGCGCTCGGCTTCCTGGACGGCTTCAACACCGACGCGGGGGTGACGATCACCCCCGCCGAGGCGGCGCTGGTGGACGCGCTCCATCCCCGCCAGTGGCGCCTGGGCCAGGCGGGCACCAACGAGCCCTGGGGCGGCGTACTGGCGCTGGCCAGGCAGGCCGGAGCCCTGACCAGCCTCGATCTCACGAGCGACTGGGAGGACTGGGCCTACGCCAACGACCGGCCCTACTACCAGGCGCCCTACGGCGATCTCGCCACGTACTACTCGTTCATCTACAACGACGTCGAGAACCGCCTGGCCACAGGCCAGATGCCCAACTACTTCGACGTCTGGAACGAGCCGGCCACCACCGGCACCGTGAACCAGTGGCTGTCGGTCTACGGCACGGCCTACCGCGCCATCGAGGCGGCCGATCCGGGGGCCCAGGTCGTCGGCCCGAGCCTCGCCTCGTTCCTGATCACCTCGGCCGGCCAGGGCGACCAGCCGGGCTACGAGCTCAGCCTGAGCGACTTCCTGAACTGGGAGATGAGCACCGGGGTGCGCATGGCCGCGATCTCCTGGCACGAGGACGGCACGACCGTGCCCGCCTCGCCGCTCAGCCCCGGTCCCGGCCTGCCGTCCGGACCGGTGCCCGGCGGCTACCGCGACTACTGGTCGCCGGCCGGCATCGCGGCCCACGTGCGCGCGGCGCGCGCGCTGATCGCGCTCTACCCGGCGCTGCGCTCCACGCAGGTGTTCGTGAACGAGTACGGCCCCACCTACGCGGTCAACATCCCGGGCTGGATGGTGGGCGACTTCAGCGCGCTCGAGTCCTCGGGCGCTGACGAGGGGATGCTGACCTGCGTCACCGGCGCCGCTTGCAGCAACCTCCTCGATGGGCTCCTGGGCTGGGACGGCACGCCGCAGATGCCCTACTGGGTGATGCGCGCCTACGCGCAGATGAGCGGCCAGCGCCTCCTCGCCACGGCGGCGGGCTCGAACCTCTACGTGCTGGCCACCCGCCCGGCGGGGGCGAGCGCCGTGCAGGCGCTGATCGGCCGCGGCGACGATTGCTGGGGCGGCCAGCAGTGCCCGCAGTTCCAGGCCTCGGGCGCGGCGCCGGTGCAGCTGACGGTCAACGTGGCCGCGCCGTGGGCGGCCACCGCAGCCAGCGTCACCGTGGAGGCGCTGCCCGACGCGGCCGTCGATCCGGTGGGCGACAACGACGTGCCGGCCGCGCCGGCGACCGTGACCATGCGCCTGCCCGTGCGCTGCGGGATCGTGAGCGTGCCGCTGGCCGCGGTCGGCGACGGCGACGCCTTCTACCTCACGGTCGCGCCCGCGGCGCCCGGCTCGAGCACCGGGTCGCTGCCGCTGCCGCCGGTGGCCCAGCCGTGTGGGGGCGCCCGGCCGCCCGCCGGCCCGCCGGCACGCTCGCCGTCGGCGCGCGGCGCGCACGGCGGCGGCCGCGCTGCGCACCGAGCGCATGCCGCGCACCGGAGGTCGGCTCGGCGGCGCACGCACCGCGCCAACCACCACGTGCACCGCCGTCGCCGGCGGCGCCGCGCGCGTCAGCTGTAGTCGTAGGCGTACGCGTAGGCCGCGTACTCGGGGTCACGCGGGTTGATGCCGGTGACCACGAGACCGGTCGGGCGCTCGGGGAAGCGGGCCAGCGCCGCCCGAGCGGCGACCGCCTGGTCGCGCGTGGTCCGCGCGGCCCGCGCGCACAGGATGACCGCGTCCACGCTGGGCAGCATCTCGAGCGTGTCGGACACCGGAAGCAGGGGACTTGAGTCCAGCACGACGATGTCGTAGCTCTCGCTGACCTCGCGCAGGAACTCCCCGAAGCGCGCGGAGCCGAGCAGCTCGGCCGAGCGCCGGCTCGGGGTGCCGGCAGGGATGAAGACGAGGTGGCGGGCCAGGCCGGCGCCGTGACCGTTGCCGTTGGCGGCGGCCGCCGCGTGAGCGTCCGCGGCATCGGCCGCGTGACCGTTGCCGTTGGCGACGTCGGCCCCGTGGCCGTTGCCGTTGGCGGTGGCATGGCCATTGCCGTTGCGGCTGCCGGGATCGATCAGCCGCACCGTGGTCAGGATCTCCTGCGGATCGGCCTCGCCGAGCAGGTACTCGCTCAGCCCCGGACGCGGCGGCGCCCCCAGCCGCGCGGCCAGCGCGGGCCGGCGCAGGTCGCAGTCGACCAGCAGCGTGCGCTTGCCGGCCGCGGCCATGGCCAGGGCGAGCGAGCTGGCCACCGTCGTCTTGCCCTCCTCGGGGACGGCGCTCGTGACGAGCACGAGATGGGGGTGCCCGTCGCGATCGAGGAACTCGAGGTTGCGGCGCAGGATGCGGAACGCCTCGAGGTCGGCGGCGCTGTCGGCGCTCGGGGCGTCGGCCAGCTGGACGACCCGGCCCAGCGTCTCACCGCGCACGTGGCCGAGGACGGGGAACTCGAACGAGGAGCGGATGTCGGTGGGCCGGCGCAGCCGCCGGTCCGTGCTGTCGCGCACGAACGCCACCACGATCCCCAGCAGCAACCCAAGCAGCAGCCCCAGCACGAGGCTGCGCGTCCGGTGCGGCGAGCTGGCGCCCGAGGGGACCTGGGCCGGGCTCGCCATCTGCGCGCTCTTGGCGAACGCGGCCAGGGTCTGGAGGCGTGGCAGCTCGTATTGGTAGAAGCCGAGCTGGCTCGAGCTGCCGCTCGACCGCGCGCCCGAGGCGGTCAGCCGTGCGATCCGGCCCTGGATCGTGTTGGCCAGGCGCACGAACTGCGCGCGCGTCTGGCGGTTGTCGCGAGCCACCACGGCCGCGGCCACCGCGTTGGCGAGCCGGGTCACGAACACCGGATCGGGCCCCTGGGCGCTGATCAGCAGAAGCCCCGAGGAGGTGTCGACCGACGCGGAGACGGCGCCGGCCAGCTCGTCGGGCGTGTACGGGGAGCGCAGCTTGCGCTGCACCGCCGCCATCACGTCGGGGTTGGTGGCGGTGCTGGCGTTGACCGCGGCCAGCTGGCCGGGCGTCTGCGCGGTCCCCGAGCCGAACCCGACCACGCCGAGGTCCTGTGTCGGATCCTGAAAGCCGACCTCGGCCGTCGCCTGGTACACCGGGCTCTGGCGCGAGGCGTCGATCAGGCCGGCCGCGGCGCCGACCGCGCCCAGCAGCAGGATCAGCAGCACGTAGCGCCGGATGACCCGCAGGTAGTCCCGCAGGGTCACGTACCGGGCGGCGGAGCTCGCGTTTTCGGTAGCCATGTCGAGTGCCCTGACACCGGCAAAACCTGGAAAGCCGGTGCAACAGTGCATGAAGCTACCACCGCCTGTGGAACCGCGCGCCGGTTCAACTACGATCCCCTCCGGTGAACGGCGCGCGGCCCCGCGGAAGGATCCTGTGGGTCACCGAGGAGCCGCCCGACCGCGCGCTGGGCGGCGGCAGCATCCGCCAGGCGCACCTGTTCGAGGCCCTGGCTGGCGCCGTGCCCACCGATCTGCTGCTGGTCGGCTCGCTGGGCGACGAGGGCGTCCGCGCCGCGGCGGCCGGCGTGCACGAGCTGCCCAAGCGGCCGGCCGTATGGAGCGAGCAGCCGCTGACGCGCCGCGCGCTGTCGCTCGGCATCGCCCTCGCCTCGCGCTACCCGTCAGCCATTTACCCGGCCGCCCCGAGCCGGCGCGCCCTGGCCCGCGAGCTGGCCACCCGCGCCGGGCGCTACGAGCTCGTCTGCCTCGAGCACGAGGCGCTGGCGCCGCTGGCCCGGGCGCGGCCGGCGACGCGGACGCTGATCACCTTCCACCACGTCGTCTCCGCGATGGTCGCCCAGGAGCTCGCGCACACCGGCGGCGGGCGCCGGCGCTGGTATCGCGAGCGCGACCTGGCCAAGGCCCGGCGCCTCGAGCGGCGCGCGCTGGCCGACGGCGACCGCCTGGTGACCTGCTCGGAGGAGGACGCGCGGGCGCTGGCCGCACTCGGCGTTCCGGGGGCGCAGGACAAGCTGCGCGTGATACCCAACGGCGTGGACCTGGCCACGTTCCGCGCCACCGCGCTGCCCGACGCCCCGGTCGTGCTCTTCCCGGGCACGCTCGGCTACGCCCCGAACGTCGACGGCGCGCTGTGGCTGTGCCGGGAGGTGTGGCCGAAGGTGCGCGCCGCGGTCCCCGAAGCGCGGCTCGTGCTGGCCGGGCGCCGGCCGGTGGCCGAGGTGCGCGAGCTCGCCCGCCTGCCCGGGGTCGAGGTCCACCCCGACGTCCCCTCGATGGCCGACTACTTCGAGCGCGCGCGCGTCGTCGCGGTGCCGCTGCGGATCGGCACCGGCACGCGGCTGAAGGCGCTCGAGGCGCTGGCCTCCGGCCGGGCCGTGGTCGGCACCACGGTGGGCCTGGAGGGGATCGGCGTGCGCGACGGCGTGCACGCCCGGGTCGCCGACGACCCCGACGCGCTGGCGGCGGCCATCGCCGAGTGCCTGCGCGACGGCGCCGCCGCCGGCGCGCTCGGCCGGGCCGGGCGCGCGCACGTCGAGGCGGGCTTCGGCTGGCCGGCCATCGGGCGGCGCTTCGTGGAGGTGGTGGGGGAGCTGCTGGAGCGCTCGCCCGCGGCCGCCTGACCCCTACCGAGTCGCGCTCAGCGCGGCTCGATAGGCCGCGACGGTGGCCTGCGCCGTGGCCTGCCAGCTGAACGCCGCCGCCCGATCGAGCCCGCGCTCGCGCAGCCGCGCCCGCAACGCGCCGTCGTCGAGCATGCGCTCCAGCGCGCCGGCCAGCGCGTCGGGCTCGCCGGCCGGGAATAGGACGGCGGCCTCGCCGGCCACCTCCCGCACGGCGGGAAGGTCGCTGGCCAGCACCGGTGCGCCGGCGGCCATGGCCTCGAGCACGGGCAGCCCGAAGCCCTCGCCGTAGCTGGGCAGGCACAGGAGCATGGCGTCGCGGTACAGCGCCGCGAGCACGCGATCGGGCACGTGACCGAGGATGTGCAGGCGGTCCGCCAGGCCGAGGCGGGCGGCCAGAGCGCGCAGCTCTTCCGCGCGGCCGGCGGGGGGCCCCGCGAACACGATGCGGGGCTCGCAGCGGGCCGAGCAGCGGGCAAGGGCCTCGAGCAGGAGGTCGTGGCCCTTGCGCGGCTCGAGCGTGCCCACCGCGAGCACGAAGGGCGCCGGCACCGGGGACCTGCCACCCGCCGGGTCGAGCGGGGTCAGCCCATTGGGCGTCACGTGCAGCCGGTCCGGGGGCAGGCCGTCGGCGATGAGCGCGTCGGCGGTGCTGCGCGAGACGGCGAGGACGGCGGCCGCGCGCTCGAGCGCGGCCCGCTGGGCCGCCTGCATGGCCGCGGCGCGGCGCTCGTGCAGGCCCGGCAGCTCGCGGGTGACGAGGTCGTGAACGGTGATCACGAGCGGCACCCGGGTCGGCGGTGGCACGAGGTCGAGCGAATGCACGAGGTCGGCCGGGCCGCTCAACTGCTCGGCACGCGGGAACCCGAAGGCGCTCCACGCGCGATGCACGGCGCGCAGGGGCACCGGCAGGTGACGGACGCCTTGGGGGACCGGCTGGCTGCGGCGCCCGAGCGCGAACGGCACGACGTCGCAGTCCTCGCGCTCGGACAGCGCCCGGCGCAGCTCGCGGCTGTAGCGGGCCACCCCGGTCGCGGCGAGGAGCTCGGGCGTGACGTCGAGCGCGACGCGCACGTCAGGCGAGGATCGGCTGGGCGGGCTGCGGGGCGGGGCCCGCGGGCTCGACCGGGGGAGCGGCCGGTCCGCGGGCGTCGAGGTGCAGCCCTGCGCGCTCGCGCACCGGGGCCCCGGCGGCGCCGAGCGCGGCGCCGGCGACGCCCCACACTGTCCAGGCAACCGAGAAGTCGATCCACGTCTGCAGGAACCAGGCCGCCACGACCAGCCCCGCCGCCGCCGCCCAGGCAGCCGAGATCACGCCGTGCGGGTGGCGGCGCGCGGCCGCCCTCAGGCTGAGCACCAGCGCCACCGAGAGCGCGGCGAACAGCAGCATCGGCGCCACCCCGAGCTCGATCCCGACCTGGAGGTAGTCGTTCTCCGGGATGACCGCGCCGCCGTCCTGGGACTGGAAGCGCTGGCCCACCCCGGCCGAGCTGCCGAGCCCCAGGCCCAGTGGCTGGGCCTCCACCGTGTGCACGCCGTGCCAGAAGGCGGAGACGTGTCCGGCGCTCGAATGATCGGAGCTGTGGCCGGCGGAGCTGACGCGCTTGGCCAGCCCGGTGGACAGCGCGGCGGGCACGGCCAGGACGAGCAGGCCGGCCAGCAGTATCCCCAGCTGGGTGCGCCAGTGGCGGCGGCGCCCCGCCGCGCGCTGGAAGGCGATCAGCGCCACGATCAGCGCGGCCAGGATCGCGCTGCGCGTCTGCGTGAGCAGGATGCCGGCGCCGATGGCCACCAGCGCGGGCATCACCCAGGGCGGCGCCTGGCCGCGCGCCTGGCGCTCGAGCCCGAGCGCGAAGCCGAGCACGAGATAGAAGCCGCACGTGAGCGCGCTGAGGAAGACCGAGCCGGCGCGCACGATCTGGGTGCCGCCGATCGTCCCGTAGACGCGGATGTCGTAGAAGTTGGGTGGGGTCGAGTGCAGCACGCCGACCTGGTACTGCGTGTAGCGGATCGTGTTGACCACGAAGTGGTTCCATGTCGAGGAGGCGAGCGTCTCGAACACGCACACCCCGGCCACGACGGTCGCCGTGGCGAGCGCCGCGCGGGCGATCCGATCCAGGAATCCGGCAGGGAGCGGCGCGTGCCTGGCCCCGAGCAGAACGAGCACGAAGCCGGCGTCCTGGCGGAAGGCGAGCAGCCGCACGCTCATCGTCCCCGGCGCGCTCGGCACGATCTCGGGCTGGGCGACGAGATAGAGGGCGACGATGGCCACGAACGCGAGCGCGAGGCGGTCGAGAACGTCGGCGCGCCGCCCGGTGGTCACGTAGTTGCGCAGCCCGGCCAGGATCACGCCGAGCGCCAGCGCCTCCTTCCAGGCGGCCAGGTGCCGAACGATCGAGGTCGGCACGCCCCAGGCCCACAGCCGGGCCAGCACGAAGCCCTGGAAGGGGAGGAAGACCACGAGCGCGATCAGGCTGCGGTCGGGGTAGCGGGCGGCCAGCAGGATCACGCCCAGGCCGAGCAGGCCGGTGATCGCGGTGGTGACCGAGACGGTCTGGACGGGGCCGAAGTACAGGAGGTAGATGACGCCGGCCGCGGCCAGCCACAGCAGCGCGCCGGCGAGCGGCGAGCGGGCGCGGGCCAGCGACGAGCGCGCGCGCACCGACCGGTGTCCCCTGCCCAGGGCGTCGATCACGCCCGAAATGCTAAGACGATGCGTGGCTCAGCGCGCCAGTGGGCGGCAGCGCACGGCGGCGTGCGCGATGCCGCGGCGGTAGAGCACGAGCTCCTCCCACCCCCGCGGCGAGCGCAGACGGCGCAGCGTGTCGCGTACGCCCTGGCGCGGCACCTGGTAGCGCGAGCCGAAGGGCACGAAGTAGGGCGCCCCGCGCTCGAGGATCTCGAAGCCGGCCTGCTCGATCATCGAGTGCAGCGCGGCCAGGTTGGGCTGCCACCACCACACCCGGTCCTCGGCGTCTAGGCGCGCCATCGGCGTGCGGCGCAGGAGCTTGCTGAGGACGTACTCGATGCACTCGTTGAAGACGACCTCGCCCCCGGCCACGGCGCGGATGCGCTCGAGCGCTCCCACGGGGTCGCGCAGGTGCAGCAGGATCGAGCCCACGAACACGAAGTCGAAGCTGCCGAGCGCCTCCGGCGAGATGTCGTAGACGGTCATCTCGTGGCGCTCGACGGTAGAGCCGAGCGCGTCGCGGGCGATCGGGAAGCCGTTGCCGCGCTCGCGGATCGCCTCGAGGTTCTCCTTGCCGCCGTCGTAGGACTCGCGGATCCGAGCCCGCGCCGGCCAGTCCCAGCGGTAGGGGTCGGGGACGTCGACCGCGTGCACCTCGGCGCCGCGCCGCTCCATCTCGAAGGCCCAGAAGCCGTCCCAGGTGCCGACGTCGAGCACGCGCAGCCCGGCCAGCGACTTGGGGATCGGGACGCGGTGCACGATCGGGCGCACGTCGACGATCCCTGGCGTGAGCACGCCGGGAGCGAGCTCGAGGGTGTGGTACCAGTCGTGGTTGGAGGCGATCCGGCGCTCGAGCTCAGCGCGGTCGACGCGTTCAGCGGTGAGTTCCATGAGGGTTGGGCACAGTAACGAGTGATCGGTGCGACCGCGCCGGTTGGTGGGGCGCGGGGCTCAGTGCACCAGGCGGCCGCGGAGCTCGCGCCGCGCGCGCCCGAGCGCTCGCAGCGCCAGCGGGCGCGTGGAGCGCTGCGCGTAGAACGGCTGGTCCCACTGCCCCTCGATCAGCGGGCCCTCCGCCAGGCGGCGGTAGGCCGCCCAGCGCGGGCTTCGCTCGAGCGACTCCCAGCGGGGGTCGCGATCGATGAAGTCGAGCAGCGCCTGCACGGCGGGCAGCGGCGTGTCGTCGACGATCAGCGTGCCGTCGCGGCGCAGCAGGCTGCCCGCGTAGAACCAGTCGATGACCGGGAGCGGGAAGCCGTGCGCGCCGTCGATGAGGACGACGTCGACGGTCTCGGTCAGCCGCGGCAGCGCGACGTGCGAGGGCTCGAGCACGAACGTGACGCGCTCCCCGGGGATGCCGGTCCGCGCGAAGTAGGCGCGCAGGTGCTCGGCCTCGACGGCGGCCGGGGTCACGCACGTGTGCTCGGCGCCGAGGGCGGCGAACAGCGCGGTCGAGAGCCCGCTGCCCGTCTCGAGCGTGCGGGCGCCCGGCGTCACGACGCGCGCGATGAGGCGGTAGCAGGAGTCCTCGGTCGACCACACGCCCGGCTTCTTGCCCTCGGGCGTGTCGACGATGTGCACGACCGGGGGATCGGCGAGCAGGCGGTCGACGAGCGCCTGGGGATCGGACGCGGCAGCCTCCACGGGCGGGCATCGTACGAGGCCGCTTCGCGCGCCGCAACGGGGAACCGGCGCGCGGCCGCAACCGGCGTGGCCGGCGCCCGGGCGTCCTAGCCTATGGCCCGCCGTGAGCAACTCGCCCGAGATCAGCGTCATCGTCCCCGTCCGCAACGGCGCCGGCTCGCTGCCCGCGCTGCTCGACGGCCTGGCCGCCCAGACGCTGGCCGGCGAGCGCTTCGAGGTGATCGTCGTCGACAACGCCTCCACCGACGCCACCGCCGCGATGGCGAGCGCGCGCGGAGCACGCGTTGTGACGGAGCCGATCGCCAACCGCTCGCGGGCCCGCAATCGCGGCGCCGCCGCGGCGGCGAGCCGCCTTTACGCGTTCACCGACGCCGACTGCGTGCCCGACGCGCACTGGCTCGAAGAGCTGCTCGCGCACGCGCACCTGGCTCCGCTGGTGGCCGGCGACGTCCGCGTGCGCACGAGCCGCGCGCCCAACGCGATCGAGCGCTTCGAGGCGCTGTGGCGCTTCGGCCAGGAGGCGTGGGTCAAGCAGGGCTGGGCGGCCACAGCCAATCTGCTCGTGCACGCCGACGCGTTCGAGGCCGTGGGCGGATTCGATCCCACCTGGCGGCACATCGGTGAGGATGTCGACTTCTGCTTCCGGGCGCGCGCCGCCGGACACGAGCTGGCCTACTGGGGCGAGGCGATCGTGCACCACGACGGCGAGCGCGAGCTGCGCCCGCTGCTCGAACGGTGCTTTCGCCACGGCTACTCGGTCAACCAGGCGCGCTACCGGCTGGGCGCCGGGTACCGCGCCTGGCGCCACCCGTGGCCAGCCGTGGCCGGCGACCGCGCCCTGCGCGACATCGGCCACGCGCCCGAGCACTTCGACGCGCAGGAGTGGCGGGCGATGGCGCGCCTGGCGCGGCTCGGGTACGCCGCACGGGTGGCCGGATCGGCGTGGGCCGAGGTGGTGCGCGCGCGATGAGCGGGCAGGACGGCATGGTGCAGGAGCTGTGCACGCAGATCCTGCGCGACACCCATGCCTACACCCCGGGCACCGAGCCGCGCCGGCCGACGCTCGTGGCCAACGGCACGCCGCCATGGCGGCGGGCGGCCTCCCTGGGCCGCGAGCGCTGCCGCGACCTGGTGGAGCGAGCCGCCGCCCGCGCCGGGTTCAGCCACCGGCACTTCGATCCCGACGCGGCCGCGGGGCGGCTGGCGCGGCTGCTCGAGCTGAGCGAGGGTCTGGAGGCCACGTACGCCCGGCTCGCCGACGAGGCCTCCCGGCGGGCCATGCTCGACCTGCTCAAGCTGCGCGTGCTCGGGCCCTACCACGCTCGCCTGGCCATCACCCCGGAGCAGTTCCGCGCCGCGCAGGCGCAGGTCGAGCGGTCACTGCGCGAGCGCCCCGCCACCTTCGAGGTCTCCGATCCGTGGTTCTCGCCGCTGTCGCTCTACCGCATCCCCGAGCCCGACGGCGAGCCGATTCGCCTGCACGCGCACTCGGTCGACATCGTCAGCGTGTACGTGCGCGAGCAGTACCGCTACGGCGATGTCGTAGGCGCTGAGCCAGGCGACGTGGTCTTCGACGTCGGCGGCTGCTGGGGCGACACCGCGCTGTACTTCGCCCGGCGCGTGGGTCCCGCGGGCAAGGTCTACACGTTCGAGTTCGATCCCGAGAGCCTGGGCGTCCTGCGCGCCAACCTGGCCCTGAACCCGGAGCTGTCGCAGCGCATCGAGGTCGTCGAGCGCGCGCTGTGGGAGCGCTCGGGCGAGGTGCTGCGCTTCGCTCAGGCCGGTCGCTGCACGACCGTGCTGGGCGGCGACGGCGCCGGCAGCGATCTCGAGATCGAGACGGTCACGCTGGATGACTTCGTGCGCGAGGCCGGGATCGACCGGCTCGACCTGGTGAAAATGGATGTCGAAGGCGCCGAGCTCGCGGTGCTGGAGGGCGCGCGCGCCACGCTGGCCGCGCACGCCCCCAAGCTCGCCCTCGCCGCCTATCACAAGGACGACGACCTCGTGCGCATCCCGCAGGCCATCGCCGCCGCCCGCGAGGGCTACGAGCTCTACCTGGGCAGCTTCTCGCCGGTGGAGGACGAGACCGTGCTGTTCGCGCGCGCCACCGAGCGCAGCAGCTCGACGTAGCGCGGGCGCAGTCGCTCCCAGCTGAAGCGCTCATGCACGTGGCGATGGGCGGCCTGGGCCTGCGCGTGGAGGGCCGCCGGTGACTTGGCGAGCTGGCGCGCGAGCAGCCGGGCCAGCTCGCCGGGGCGAGCGAAGTCGCCGTACTCGCCGTACTCGCCGACGGCGAAGCGCATAACCGGCGAGTCATGGGCCAGGCAGGGCGTGCCGTGCGCGGCCGCCTCCACGAGGGCACGACCCTGCATCTCGGCCAGCGAGGCGAGCACGAACACGTCGCTGGCGCGGCACAGCGCCGCCACCTCCGCGGCCGCCACCGTGCGCATGTCGAAGCCGTTGGGGCCGAGGCGCTCGAGCGCGAGCGCGCGCACCGACGGCGTCTGCGCATCGGGCTCGCCGGCCAGCAGCAGGAACGGGCGCGGCGCGGGGAGCTGCGCGAGCTCGTCGATCAGATAGTCGAGCCGCTTGTGGCTGCGGTTCAGCGCGGCCAGGCTGAGCACCACCGGCCGCGCCGCTGGAAGGTGCAGCCGCTCGCGCAGTGCGGCGCGCTCCTCGGGGCTCACCGGCCTGAGCTCGCCATCGATTGCGAAGCCGAGGGGCAGCACCGTGTGGCGCTCCGGGTCGGCGCCGTGGGCGAGCACGTGCTCGCGGGCGGCGGGCGTGAGCTCCTGCACGTGGTCGAGATGGTCGAACCCCGCGGCGGCGAAGCCGCCGTTGCACAGCAGCAGGCGGTAGCGGCCGCGCAGGAGCGGGCGCAGCCGGGCCAGTGCGCGGGCCGTGTCCCACTCGCTCAGGTACACGACCTCGGGTGCGCGACGCCTCAGCGACGGCGCGAGCGCGACTCCGAAGCTCAGGGCTTCGATGCGGAACGGCGGCACGCCGCGCGCGCGCCCGAGCAGCTGCGCGGTGCGGCGGTCGCGGCGCAGCGCGGTGGACACGCGCTCGTCCCGGCCGGGGGCGCCGCTGCCCTTTATGAGCTCGATCGACACCCCTGGCTCCTCGCGCAGCTGATCGAAGCACTCGCGGGCAAACGACTCGTAGCCGCGGCGGGCGTGCTCGAGTCCACTGCACACCAGCCACACGCGCGGCGGTAGCATCGGCGCGCGGTGGGGCATCCAGTCAGTGAATCAACCGTGC
>Ga0070739_10003149_pt1 | contig 20927 bp, 25 predicted proteins | sample Coa_R1_7_FD_66445 | JGI IMG/M metagenome (GOLD analysis project Ga0070739, IMG submission 66445) | Surface soil microbial communities from Centralia Pennsylvania, which are recovering from an underground coalmine fire - Coalmine... | ecosystem: Environmental > Terrestrial > Soil > Unclassified ... | reverse complement strand
GGTCGGTGGCCCGTCCGTCGCGGGTCGGCGATGATGGGCGACCTTGCCGGCACGCGATGGGGACGGGATGGGCGATTCGCAGTTCGAGCTCCGGGGCGTCAACCACCTGGCGCTCGTGTCGAGTGACATGGCGCGCACGGTCGCGTTCTACGAAGGCGTGCTCGGCATGCCGCTCGTCAAGACGATCGAGCTGCCCGCCGGGATGGGACAGCACTTCTTCTTCGACTGCGGCGGCGGCGACATGCTCGCGTTCTTCTGGTTCCCCGACGCGCCCGACGCCGCGCCCGGCGTCGCGGCGCCCGCCGCCCGTCCCGACACCGGCGACCTCACGAGCGCGATCGGCTCGATGAACCACGTCGCGTTCGACGTCGCGCCCGAACGCATCGAGGAGTACCGCGACCGGCTGGTCGCGGCCGGCGTGCCGTGCAGCGAGATCGCCAACCACGACGACAGCGAGTGGGGCATCAGCAAGACGATGCACCCGGGCGTGTTCGTCCGCTCCGTCTACTTCCAGGATCCCGACGGGATCCTGCTCGAGCTCGCCGCGACGACACGCGCGTTCACGCCCGACGACGTCCGCCACGCGCCCGCGACGTCGCGACAGCGCGTCTGATGCCGAGACTCGAGCCGGTCCGGCGGGCGTCCGACAACCCGCCGATCGTCACCGCGATGTACGACCTCGTCTTCGGGCCCGGACGCGACCCCGTGGCCGAGCCGGGCACCGCGACCGGGACGCGCGGCGACTGGTGGACCGTCTTCGCACGCGTGCCCGATGTGCTGCAGCACTGCGTCGACGGGTTCGCGCTCTACCAGAGCCCGCGGCGCGTCCTCGACCCGCAACTCCGCGAGCTCGCGCAGACGCGCGTGGGCTGGGCGCGTGCGAGCCGGTTCGTCTTCTCGCAGCACTGCAAGGCGTGCCGCGACGCCGGCATCCCCGACGCGAAGATCGACGCGATCCCGGCGTGGCAGGTGGCGTCGTGCTTCGACGAGCGCGAGCGTGCCGTTCTCGCCTACACGGACGCGCTCGTCTACGACGGCGGGCGCGTGGCCGACGGCGTGTTCGACGCGCTGCGACACGCCTTGAGCGAGGACGCGATCCTCGAGCTCACGTACATCGCCGCGCTCTACGACATGCACGCGGTGATGAGCCGCGCGCTGCGCACGGAGTACGACGACCACGACGATCCCGTTGCCGAGATCCCGGATGCGGCCGGTGCCTGAAGAGGAGCGGCTCGTGATCCTCGCCGCCGACCACAGGGCGCGCGGCGTCACGACGATCGAGCGGTGGGACGACCTGCTCGGCGCGCTGCGCGCCGCGCTGCCGCTCTGCGACGGGCTGATGGCGACGACGCGGCCGCTCGTCGAGCTCCGGGACGCGCTCGCGCCCGGCCAGACGTCGTGGCTGTCGCTCAACCGCACCGGCCTCGCCGGCACGCCGTTCGAGCTCGACGACCGGCTCGTCGCGACGTGCGCGCGTGCCGCCGATCTCGGCTGCGACGGTGTCAAGCACATGATCCGCATCGACCGCCGCGACCCGGTCACCGCCCGCGCGCTCGAGCTCCTCGGCGAGGTCCTCGAGGCCGCGCGTGTGCTCGGGCTGCGCACGATGATCGAGTCGCTGTCGTGGCGCGACGGCGCGATCGACCGCTCTGTCGACGGCGTGGTCGGCGCCGCGGTGATCGCGCACGACCTGGGCGCGGACATCTTGAAGCTGTCCGTCCCGGACGCCGAGCCCGGTCGCGCGCGCGTCGATGCGGTCAGGCGCGTCGTGGGCAGCGTCGGCGTGCCGGTGCTGTTCCTCGGTGGCCCGCGTCGCGACGACCGCGAGGCACTGCTCGCCGGGATCCGCGACTCGATGGACGGTGGCGCGGCCGGCGTCGCGATCGGTCGGGCCGTCTACCAGGACCCCAACCCGGCCGGGATGGCGAAGGCGATCACCGCGATCGTCCACGGCTGACCGGCCGCTCCACGGGTCGAACTCTGGGGGATCAGCGGTACGGAAGCCCGTCGATCTCCCAAAGGTCGGCTGTGGGCGGTCGCCGGGTGCGTCAGTCGCGCAGCTTCCGCAGGACGTCGAGCACGGTGTCGTTCGTCGGGATCTGCCACTGCTGCGTCCCGACCGAGTCGAACCGCACGATCCCGCCGCCGTCCACGACGAACACCGCGGGCCGCTGGCCGAGGCTCAGCGCGCGGCTGCCGACGTCGTACGCGTCGAACGTGCGGTGGTCGACGTCGGCGACGATGGGGAACGGGAACGGCCCGCGTGCCGCATACCGCTCGAGGGCGGACGGCCCTTCGGGCGCGATCGCGACGACCCGGGCACCCAGCTCGGTGAAGCGGCCGATGTCGTCCCGCAACTGCGAGAGGTGCCGGCGGCAGAACGGTCAGCCGAACCCCCGCAGGAAGACCAGGACGACCGGGCCGTGCGTGAGCTCGTCGGCGAGGTGAACGGTGTGCCCGTCGACGTCGTCGAGCGAGAAGTCGGGAGCCGGCTGGCCGACGGAGGCGGTCGCGCTGTGCGTCACCACACCGGATCCCTTCGACGTCCGGGGCGCCCGCATCGCGCGGCCGCGACCGCGGGCACGTCGCTCAGCTGCTGTGGACGGGATCGAGCGCGGCCACGCTCGTGCAGTGCCAGTGGTACCAGCCCGTCTCCGCGAGCTCCTCGGTCACCGGCAACCACGCGGCCTGGACGTAGATGGCGTCCTCGTCGAGGTCCGCGATCTCACGGCCGCAGCCCGGACACACCCCACGCCCGCTCACGAGCCCCATCATGCGCAACCGGTGAGCGCGGGTGGTGGATTTCCGGCCCCTTGTACGCGACGGGAGCCCGGCGCAGCGCCGGGCTCCCGTCGACGACGCGGGCGAGGAGCTACCCGCAGGTGTTGTGCCCCTCGACGGTGTTCGGCGATCCGGGGCTGCCGCCCGTGTTGACCGCCGGGTTGTTCCCGGTGCACCGCGCGTTGCCGTCCACGACGTTGGACCCGATGTCGAACTCGTCCTTGTCGGTGTTGTTCGTGAACGTCAGGTTCCCGTCGATGTGGTTGCGGATCACGCCGGCCCAGATGCCCGCGTACCCCCGCACGCTCACGGGACCGTCGATGTGGTTGTCCTCGAGGTCGTTGAAGTTCACCGGCTGATTGCCGGCGGCCTGGTCCGCGGCGGGGTTGTCCGCGCCGCCACCGCGCAGGCTGACGGGTCCGTCGATGCTGGCGTTGTGGATCTGCACGCCGGTGGCGTCGTCACCCAGAACCGGTCCGTCGATGCGGTTCACGAGCGGTCCACCAGGTGTCTCGGTGCCGATCAGCAGGACGGCACCGCTGCGCACGTGCACGGAACCGTCGACGTCGATCGGCGACGTGTTCTGGGGAGCGGCGAGGACCGCGCCGCGTTCCAGGGTCAGCGAGCCGTCGACACGGAGTTGCGCGGTCGGCGACACGAACACGAGCGCGCCCGCACCGATCCGCAGCGGAGCGTCGACGCTCACGCGGCCGTTGATCTGGCAGTGCGCGCCGGGCGGAACGACGAGCCGCTCGAAGTGTCCCGGTCCGGTCGTGCCCGAGCACGTCGCGGAGTCGCTGCTCGCGCCGGCGGTCGCGGGCGCGCCCAGGACGACCATCCCACCCGCGAGCGCGCACGCGGCACCGAGGGTGATCAGTCTTCGGATCATGGCCCTGCCTCTCTCGTCTCGGTTGTCGGCTCGACCGCCGCGACGCGCGCCTCGACGCGACGCACAGGAGCCGCCTCTCCCCCGAGCGCCCGGGACTGTACCGATCGCGCGCCGCGGTGTCACTCGGTGAGCCTCGGGCGCGTCCTCATCCGGGTGGGACGGTCCAGTGGACGAGGTTGCTGCTGCGCGCCAACCCGAGGCGCGCGTGCCCTTGCTGCGCGAACGTCACGAGCTCCGGGGAGTCCGCGTACACGAGGTAGTAGCGCCCCTCGACCGTGTGGCGGTCGACGAGGAACGCGCTGTTCGCGTGCTCGTACGTCGAGCCGGTCGCGCCCCGCCCCGGGTTCCACGACTCCTGGGGCACCACGAGCATCCGGCCCGCCGACCACTGCAGCCATCCGGACGGGACGCGCGGGTCGCCGGTCAACATGAACAGGAAAGGCCGGTCGAGCACGTTGCTCGTCGCGAGCAACGCGAACCGGCCGCCGAGCCGCAGGAACTGGTAGTTCTCGATCGTGTCGCCGTAGACGCTGATGTCGGGTCGCCCGATCGTGACCCATGGCCCGTCGAGCGAGCCGGTCGTCGAGCGCGCCAGCTCGAACGCCTGAGGACCGTTGCGCCCGCCGACCTTGTCGCCGAGGAGCAGGCCCGCCGGCGTCCACACGAGCGCGGCGTCGATCATGCGGTCGCCGGCCGTCGGATGCAGCTCGTGCGCGAGCGGGCGCGCGGGGGAGAAGTGCTCGAAGTCCGTCGTGGTCCGGTAGTAGAGCTTCGACTCGCCGCCGTCGACGTCGTGCGGCGACGACTGGAACGTGACGACCCAGCGACCGTCCGGCGCGCGCACGACGTCGGGCGACGCCTCACCGCCGACGCGCGGGTCGTGGGGCACGAAGCGTAGCCTCGACCAGTGCCGCATGTCGCGACTCGTCGTGATGCCGATGCGCCACGCGCCGTCCGCGCCGATCGACGAGAACAGCGCGCGCCACCGGCCGTCCGCGAAGACGATCGCAGGATCCTTCGTCGCGCGCGTCGCGTACCCGATGATCGGGTTGTGCAGATGCGACCACGCGATCCGTGGCGCGTCTCCGCGGTCGGGGTCGGCAGCCGCAGCAACGGCGGTCCCGAACGTCGCGAGGACGTACGCGCAAGTCGCGATCACCGCGACCGCCGCGCGGGAGCGTGTCACGCGCGGTCCTCGCGCTCGCCGTAGTCCCCGAACGGCCGGTCCCGCTCACGAATGGCCTCCCGCCAGCCGACCTCCTCGGCACGCGCGACGAAGTCGAGGCCTTCCTGCGTGTGACGGGCGACGCCGTCGAAGACGAAACCGAGCAGGCGGCTCGTGTCCGGCTGGTACTGGTGGCGAGCGACGTCGTTGAGCATCCACTTCATCATCTGGAGCTGGTTGAGCGGCAGGAGCGCCATCCGCTGCGCGAGCCCCGAGGCGTGATCCAGCAGCGCGTCGTCGGGCACGCACTCCAGGATCATCCCGACCACGGCCGCCTCCTCCGCACTCAGCTCGTCGCCGGTGAAGAGATATCGCTTGGCGCGCTCGAGCCCGAGTCGCGCCACCCAGACCCACGGCGCCTCGGGCACGCCCCACACGCGCGCGGGTGGGTAGCCGAAGCGCGCCGACTCGCCGGCGACGATCACGTCGGCGTTGAGGACCATGTCGGTGCCGCCCGCGACGCACCACCCTTGGACGGCGGCGACCGTCGGCTTCGAGATCGTGTGCAGCTTGGCGAACGTGTTCCCGAACCGTCCGATCATGCGCACGTCGGCGACGGTGTCCCAGACGCGCCCGCCGGCGCCGTCGCGGTCGGCCTGCGCGGCGGTCGACCAGTCGAGCCCGAAGCCGGCGCAGAACGCGCGGCCCTCGGCGCGGACCAACACGACCCTCACGTGGTTGTCGGCGTCGGCATCGTCGAGCGCCGCGTCGAGCTCGTCGCGCAGCTGCGGTGTGATCGTGTTGAACTCGCCGGCGCGGCACAGCACGAGATGGCGCACGGCGCCGTCGTCCTCGACCCGGATCGCGGGCTCGGTCACGACGGTTCGAGCAGCACGAGTGGGATCTCGCGCGACGTCTTCTGCTGGTAGCTCGCGTAGCCCTTGTACCGCGACGTCACGCGCGGCCACAACGACGCGCGCTCCTCTGCGGTCGCGACGCGCGCGTGCATCGGTCGCGCCGGCGCGCCCGCGAACGCGACCTCGACGTCGGGGTTCTCGCGCAGGTTGAGGAACCACGCGGGATGGCGGTCGTCACCGCCGCGCGATCCGACCACGACGATCGTGTCGGCCTCCTGCAGCGGCGAGGTGAGGATCACGGTGTGGCGGCGACCCGTCTTCCGGCCCGTCGTCGTGAGCTCGAGGACGGGCATCCGCCCCGCGTTCCACCCGACCCGCCCGCCCGTGAGCTTGAGCACACCGCGGTGGAACGCGTTCAGGCCCTTGAAGACGGCGTCCCCCGGCATGGCCACACGATACGAACCGCCGGGCTCCGCTGCACCGCGACGGCACCACGAGGTCGCCGCGCGTCCGTGACCCGAGGAACACTGGACGGTGACGAGGGCGAGGCGCACACTGACGCCGTGGGCGTGTTCGACGTCGACCGGTTCGTCGACGAATGCCGGTCCGCGGCGAGCTCGGACGACGCAGCGGTGAACGTGAAGGAGATCGTCGGGCGCGCCATCGCCGACCCTATCGCCGTCGATCGTTGCCTCGGCGTTCCCGCGCAAGGCGGCATCACGACGCTCCACCGGTCTCCGGAGATCACCGTGCTGTGGATCGTGTGGCCACCGAACGTTCGGCTGTTCCCGCACGACCACCAGATGTGGGCCGCGAACGGCATCTACGCGGGAAGCGAGGACAACACGCTCTACCGGCGCACTGGCAACCACATCGTCGTGTCGGGCCGTCGTGCGCTCGACGCGGGCGAGACGCTGCTGCTCGGCGCCGACGCGATCCACGCGGTGGCGAACCCGCGCTCCGGCTACACCGCAGCGATCCACGTCTACGGCGGCGACTACTTCGCGGCGGCGCGCAGCCAATGGGATCCGGAGACGCTTCGTGAAGCCCCGTTCGATGTCGAGAGCGTCCGGCGCGTGCTTGCCGCAGCCGACGACGCAACCCGGATCGCTCGATGATCTTCACACAGCACTACCTCGGATGTCTCTCGCACGCGTCGTATCTCGTCGCCGACAGTTCGACGCGACGCGCAGTGGTGGTCGATCCGCAGCGCGACGTCGACGTCTACCTCGAGCAGGCCGCGGCCGAGCACCTGACGATCGAGCGCATCATCGAGACGCATGTCCACGCCGACTTCCTCAGTGGTCACCTCGAGCTCGCGTCGAAGACCGGCGCGGTCATCTCGTACGGCGCGGGGGCGGACGTCGAGTTCCCGATCGACGAGCTGCACGACGGCCAGCGCATTCCGCTCGGCGATGTGACCCTCGAGATCCGCTCGACGCCGGGTCACACGCCCGAGTCGATCTGCATCGTCGTCTTCGAGCACGCCGACGACGACGTGCCGTACGGCGTGCTCACCGGCGACACGCTGTTCGTCGGCGACGTCGGGCGTCCCGACCTACTCGCGTCGGCGTCCCCGCACTGGTCCGCCGAGAGGCTGGCGCGCGAGCTCTACCACTCCGTGCACGACAAGCTCCTCGACCTGCCCGACGCGACTCGTGTGTTTCCCGCGCACGGTGCGGGATCGTCCTGCGGGAAGCAGCTCTCGACCGAGACGAGCTCGACAATCGGTGAGCAGCGGCGCACCAACTACGCCTTGCAACCGATGTCCGAGGAAGCCTTCGTCGCGGCGGTGACCGAAGGTCAGCCAGCGCGACCGCACTACTTCGCGTACGACGCGCGGCGGAATCGCGAGCTCCGGCCCTTGCTCGACGAGCAGTTGCCTCCGCCGCTCACGCTCGACGACGTGCTCGAGAGGCAGAGGGACGGCGCGATCCTCCTCGACGCGCGCGAGCCGACCGACTTCGCCGCCGGTCACCTTCGCGGCGCGATGAACATCGCGCTCCAGGGTCGCTTCGCCGAGTGGGCGGGTGACGTGCTCGAACCGGACTCCGACATCGTCCTCGTCGGCGATCCTGCGATCGCGCTCGAAGCGAAGCTCCGGCTCGCGCGCGTCGGCTACGACCGTGTCGTCGGACAGCTTGGCGATCCCGCGGGCGCGTTCTCGCTCCGACCCGATGTGGTGGAGACGAGCTCACGGCTGACGATCGAGCAGCTCGCGGAGCTGCGCGGGCTCGAGCCCGACCTCCAGCTCGTCGACGTGCGCGGCCCCGGCGAGACCGCAGCCGGGGCGCTGCCGGGTGCTCGCGAGATCCCGCTGCCCGCGCTCACCGACACGCTGGCCGCGCTCGACCCGAACGCGCCCGTCGTCACGTACTGCGCGAGTGGCTACCGCTCGCAGGTCGCTGCGAGCGTGTTGTCGGGCGCGGGGTTCGTCGACGTCTCGGATCTGCTGGGCGGGTACGCGGCCTGGGAGGGGGCAGGGCTCCCGACCGCCACCGGTGTCGCGGCGAAGGCTCCCGCGACGCCACAGGTCGGCGCGCGCGCGGCGCGCGCCTTGCTCGACGCGGGCGCGCTGCTCCTCGACGTGCGCGAGCCGGACGAATGGGAGAGCGAGCACGCACCCCGCGCGCAACTCGTGCCGATGGCGAGCGTGAAGGCGAACCTCGACCGTTTGCCCCACGACCGCCGGATCGTCGTGATCTGCCGGTCCGGCGGTCGCTCTGCCGCGGTGACCGACTCGCTGCGGGCATGGGGCTACGACGCCGTGAACCTCGCAGGCGGGATGTGCGCGTGGGCGGCGGCCGGGCTCCCGGTCGTCACGGGCCGTGCGGAATCGGTCAGCGGCGTCGACGCCCGGGCTCGTCGTGCACCGCGAGGAGCCGCTCAATTGTGAGACGTCCCTCGCCGCGCTGATCGGCGGCGTCACGATGCCGAACGCGCGCTTCTACGTGCGCAACCACTTCGCGACACCGGTCGTCGACGAGGCGACCTGGCGCCTCTCCGTGTCCGGACTCGTGGAGCGGCCGTTGGAGCTCGATTTGCGCGAGTTGAAGGCGATGCCGTCGCACTCGCTCGTCGTGACGCTGGAGTGCGCGGGGAACGGTCGTGCGGCGTTCGACCCGCCGGTCGACGGCGAGCAGTGGCGTCTCGGTGCCGTCAGCACGGCGGAATGGACGGGTGTCCCGCTCGCCGAGGTGCTCGATCGTGCGCGACCGGCGGTCGCGGCCTCGCACGTGCTGTTCCGTGGCGCGGATCACGGAACGGCGGAGACCGCGAGTACGCCGATGCACTTCGAGCGCGCGCTCGCGCTCGACGACGTGCGCGAGACGGGCGCGCTGCTCGCGTACGCGGTGAACGGCGATCCGCTTCCCGTCCAGCACGGGTTCCCGCTGCGCCTCGTCGTTCCGGGGTGGTATGCGGTCGCGTCCGTCAAGTGGGTCACCGCCATCGAGCTCCTCGGTGCCGAGTTCGACGGCTACTTCCAAACGGACCGCTACGTGTACGAGTGGGAGCGCGACGGCGCGGTCGTGCGCGAGCCGGTCCGCTTGCAGCAGGTGCGCTCGATCATCACCGAGCCGACGGCTGACGTCTCGATGCCTGCCGGCGACCTCGTCGTACGGGGCATCGCGTGGTCCGGCGCGGCGCCCATCGCACGGGTCGACGTGCGGGTTGGCGACAGTCCCTGGCTTCCCGCTCGGCTCATCGGGGAACGCCAGCGCGGGCGGTGGCAGTGGTGGGAGCTGATCACGCGACACGAGACATCGGGCGAGGTCGTCGTGCGTGCCCGCGCGACCGACCTCGCGGACCGGACACAGCCCGACACGCCTGCATGGAATCGCCTCGGCTACGGCGGCAACGCGATCCAGGCGCTGCGCGTCAGCCTCGCGTCAGCCGCGCGCACCTGCGTCGCTGCGTCGTGCTCAGCGCGCGGGCCCTGCTCCGAGGGTCACGGTAGCGCTGTGCGTGTCGCCGGACTCGTCGGTCCACTCGATCCGGACCTTGTCGCCCGGCTTGTGCTGCTCGATCGCAGCGGTGAGGTCGTCCGCCGACGAGATCGTCGTCCCGTTCACCGCGGTGATGACGTCGCCCGCGGCGAGGTCGGTCGACGCCGCCGGCGTGCCGTCCTCGACGCCCGCGACGACCGCACCGCTCTGCGAGTCGTCCGGCGAGACCTGCACACCGAGGAACGCGCTCTCGCCCACGTGGTTCGTCGACGACGTCTGGCCCGCCTCGATCTGGTCGGCGATCCGGATCGCGGTCGTGATCGGGATCGCGTAGCTCGCGCTGCCCGCGTCGTTGAACCGGAAGCCGGACGTCGTCGCGGTGTCGATCCCGACCACGCGGCCATTCATGTCGACCAGCGGCCCACCGGAGTCGCCCGGTTCGAGCTGTGCGTTCGTCTGGATCAGGCCCTCGAGCTGCTCGCCGGTGCTGCCGAACTCGTCGGACGCCGTGATCGACACGCCCAGCCGTGTGACGGTTCCCGTGGTGACCGCGGGCGTCCCGCCCGTGCCGCCCGCGTTGCCGATCGCGATGGTCGACGCGCCCACGCCGACGTCGGACGTCGCGAGCTTCGCGGTCGCGAGCCCGGACGCGTTGTCGAGCTGCAGCACCGCGAGGTCGTGGCTGACGTCGTAGCCGACGACGTGGGCCGAGTACGTCTGACCGTTGCCGACGTCCGTTGCGCTGATGCTCGTCGCGCCGTCGATCACGTGGTTGTTGGTGAGCACCTCGCCGTTCGACGTGATCACGACGCCCGTCCCCGCGGCGCGCGCGTTCTCGTAGCGGAGCGTCGTGTTGATGTCGACGATCGCTCGGTCGACCGAGCCCGCGATCGCGGCGACGTTGCCCGAGGGCCGCGACGCGAACGTCACGCCGGTCGACGTCGCCGAGCGCTCGCGCCACAGCACGGTCCCGACGACGCCCGCAGCGAGGAGCACGGCGAGCACCATCGCGAGGAACGACCGGCCCGTCGTGGGACGCGGCGGAGGGGGCGGCGTCCAGCCGGGCTCGTCCGTGGGCGGCGGCGGGGGAGGGGGAGGCGGCGCGGTCGTGTCGGAGCCCCGGCCGGGTGGGCTCCACATCACGCCGTGGTCTTCGATCAGCGGCACCGGGCGTTCCTTTCGTCTCCGGCCCATGGTTGGCCCCTCCGCTGAGAACCACCTGAAGAGGGGCTGGCATTTCGCGCGAAATCGCGGAGCGACCGATGAGCGCGGCCGGGGTACGACGTCCGATGAGCGACACGACGGCTCGGACCTCGAGGAGGAGCCATGGCGTTCACCCCGTACCTCGCCTTCGCGGGGGACTGCCGCGCGGCGTTCACCCGCTACCAGGAGATCTTCGGCGGCGAGCTCGTCCTGCTCGCGATGTCGGACATGCCCGAGACGCCGGGCAGCGAACCGGTCCCGGCCGAGAAGGCGGATCTCGTCGCACACGCGGCGTTGACGTCGGGTGATCAGCTCCTCATGGGCGCCGACGACCCGACGGGCGGGTTCGACGGGCACGTGCGCGGGATGTGCGTGAGCGTGGACGCCACGGACGTCGACCACGCGCACGAGGTGTTCGCCGCGCTCGCGGACGGCGGCGAGACGCAGATGCCGCTGACCGAGACGTTCTTCTCCCCGGCGTTCGGCATGTGCATCGACCGGTTCGGCACACCGTGGATGGTCGTCACCGCCCAGCCGTCGTGACGGGCGCGTCCGCCGGCTCAGCGCCGGCGGCCGTGGTCGCGCATCAGCGCGTCGAACTGCTCCCAATCGAGATGCAGCGTGATCGAGTGATTCGGCGTCCACGCGATCGACCCTCGGCTCACGCCGAGCTCTCCGAGTCGCTGGTCGTCGCTGTTCACGATGAACCGGACGTCGCTGTTCAACACGACGTTGCGGGGTAGCTCGAACTCGATGTCGTGACGCGCCACCGCGATCTCCTCTTCGAGCGTGCGGAAGCCGCAATTGTGCCCGCGGAGCGCGACGTCAGACGGCGGTGTCGCTGTGCTGCTCGCGGCGCAGCGCGTGCTCCGTCAGGAACCGGTCGACCTCGGCCGCCGGGATCGGGCGCGAGAAGCAGTACCCCTGCACGTGGTCGCAGCCGAGTCGCTGGAGCCGGGCGAGCTGGGTCGGCTCCTCGACGCCCTCGGCCACCGTCGAGAGATGGAACGTCCGCGCGAGCCGCACGATGGTCTGCACGATCCCGGCCGCCTCCCGCCCGACGGTGACGTCGTCGATGAACGCCTTGTCGATCTTCAGCGTGTCGACGGGCAGGTGCTGCAACGAGCTCAGCGACGAGTAGCCGGTGCCGAAGTCGTCGATCGCGATCGACACGCCGAGGCCCTTGAGCTCCGCGAGCCGCGCCGCCGCGGCGGCCGGGTCGTCGATGAGCACCGTCTCGGTGATCTCGAGCGTCAACGCGGCCGGCTCGAGCTGCGTGTCGTGCAGCACGGACGCGACGTCGCGCACCAGCGTGGGGTCGCCGAGCTGTCGTGCCGACAGGTTGACCGCGACACCGATGGCTCCGCGCGACGCCCCGGCACGCAGCTGCTTCGCGTACGCGCACGCCTCGCGCAGCACCCAGCGGCCGATCGGGACGATCAGGCCGTTGTCCTCGGCGACCGGGATGAACCGGTCGGGCGGCACGAGGCCGTGGACGGGGTGCTGCCACCGCAGCAGCGCTTCGAGCGTCACCACCTCCCCGGTCGCGATCGCGACGACGGGCTGGTAGTGCAGCGTGAACTCGCCCTGGTCGAGCGCGCGCTGCAGGTCGTTCTCGAGCTCGAGGCGCGCGACCGCCGCCGTGTGCATCGCGGGCTCGAACATCTGGACGCAACCCTTGCCGCGCGCCTTCGCGCGGTACATCGCCGCGTCCGCGTTGCGCACGAGATCGTCGGCGACGAGCACGTGGTCGTCGCCGAGCGCGATGCCGATGCTCGCACGGACGAACACCTCGGTGTGCGAGACGCAGAACGGCGCCGTGAACACGTCGAGCATCCGCCCCGCGATGTCCAGTGCCTCGTCGCGCGACTCGACCTGCTCCAGCAGCACGGCGAACTCGTCGCCGCCGAGGCGCGCGGCGGTGTCGCTGGCGCGCAGGACCGCGCGCAACCGGTCCGCGACCGCGACGAGGAGCTCGTCGCCGACCGAGTGACCGAGCCCGTCGTTCACCGTCTTGAAGCCGTCCAGGTCGAGGAGCAACACCGCGACGCCCGACGGGTCACGCACCTGACGTTCGAGCGCGTGCCCCACCCGGTCCAGGAACAGCGCACGGTTCGCCAGGTTGGTCAGCGGGTCGTGGAACGCCTGGTGTCGCAGCTGGGCCTCGAGCGCGACGCGCTCGGTCACGTCCTGCACGGTGACGAGCACCGCGTCGCGCCCCTCGAAGACGAACGCGGTCGAGCGGACCTCGACGTCGATGACGCGCCCGTCCTTCAGGCTGTGATGCGTCGTCGTGGAGTTGTGCCCGTCGACGCGACGCGCGAGCTCGCCCGCCAGCCGCTCGCGGTCGTCGCGGGGCCGGATGTCGGTGATCCGCCGGCCGAGGAACTCGTCGCGCGTGTAGCCGTAGTGCCGGGTCGCCGCGCTGTTGACCTCGACGAACTGGAGCGTCTCGGCGTCGTACAGCCACATCGGTTGCGGGTTGTCGGCGAAGAGCTCGCGGAAGCTCGCCTCGCTCGCGCGCAGCTCGCTCTGCGCGCGCTCGCTGTCGGCGGTCTTCGTCCCGACGAGGTGCACGACGAACACGGTGCCGAGCGCCGCGAGCGCGGCGAGACCGTGGACGTAGGGCGAACGGACGTAGCTCGGCACGAGCCCGACGGCGATCGCCGCCTGCCCGAGACCGATGCCGACGACGGTCCACCACGCGGCGGGCCGCCACGCGCGCGAGCCGACCTGGTCGATGCACCGGGCGACGACGAACACGTAGCCGATCACCAGCGTCGGACCCCAGCCGATCGCGTAGATGATCGACGTCGTGGCCAGGATCTGCAGCGCGACCGCGACCTGCACACGCCGATCGCTCGGCTCGTCGCCGCAGCGTTGGAGCGTCACCTCGGCGGTGATGCCCGCGCCCGCGAGCAGTGCGAGGAGGACCGGGAAGGGGACGCTGCCGAGCAGACCGGCGCGGGACAGCCCGAAGAACGCGATCGCGGTCAGCGGCGTCGCGACCCACACCGATGAGAGGGACGTGAGCGACCGCCGCCGGTCCCGGCTGCGGGCCGCGTCGGCACGGCGAGCGCGGTCGTCCGAGCGCTGGCTCGGGACCCCACTGCTCGCTGTCGCGCTTGCTCTGCCCATCGGGCGCGCCTCTGCTGATCGCGGCGTGACGCCGCACGGCGACCGCGTCGCCACACGCGCGCTATCGGCGGGCTGGAGCGCCGGTTGAGCGATTTCGCAGGTCAGCGAGGGCGCGGGCGGGGATCGGCGAGCTGCACCTTGGCGATGACGTCGTCGCCGATCGGCAGCGGGGCGCAGCCGTGGGTGTGCTCGCACACCATGTCGAACTGCGGCTGCGCGGCACTGTGGCACGAGACGCACTCGCCGCCGAACTGGTTGACGACGCCCGTCGTCCCGCGCCGCAGGACCACCGTGCCCTGCGCGCTCACGCGCAGCGAGAAGAACTCCCAGTCGTGCGTCGCGGGGTCGAACCCGGCACGGCGCTTCACCATCGCCTCCTGCGGGACGAGCTGGATGATCGTCCCGACGGGATACGCGCCACCGGTGGGCGAGCTCGCGACCCGCAACGCCTCGGCCAGGTGACCGAGCCGGTTGTCGATGTAGAAGCCGCGCACCTTCGTCATCGTCAGGATGTTCCGGAAGTCGGCGGGCTGCATGTCGAGATCCTCGACGACGTGACGCGTCGGCGGGACGGTCGCGCGGCCGTGACCCGACCCGGCACCGCACGCCTGGACGACGAGCAGGACGACCAGCGCCACCAGTGCCGTCGCGGCCCACTGGGCCGCGTGCTCCCCGACCACCCGCCGGCCCACCCGTCGCCGTGCCACGCGCTCACTACGGGCACGCGGCGACCGGGGATTGCCCCGACGGCCGACGACCGCGCGGGACCGTCGCCGAACGTTTTGCCATCACGTTGCACCACGTCGCGCGATCTCTCAGACTCCCGGCGCACGATCAGCTCGTGATGCGCGCTCTGGCTCGCCGGTTCGAGGGCATGCGCCGATCCGACGGGATGTGGCTGCTCGTCGGCGTCGCGGGGGTGTTCGCGGCCCTCATCGTCGGCGGCGCCCTCGGCAACCTGCTCGCGCCCTGAGGCGCGCGACCCCTCCGTCAGAGCTCGACGGTCGTGAGGTCGTCGCCGAGGACGACCACGCCCGCGAAGTGCTGCGCGGCCAGCGCGCGCCACTCGTCCTCCGCGCCGGCCGGGAGCGAGGGGATGTAGTGGGTCAGCAGGAGCGTGCCGACGCCCGCGCGCGCGGCGGTGCGTGCCGCGTCCTCCACGCTCGAGTGGTAGTCGAGGATGTCCTGGAACCGCGCATTCGGAACGCTGCGAACGATGTCGGCGCGCAGCACTGTCTGGACGTACGCGTCCGCGCCCGCGCACACCTCGTCGAGCGACGCGCACGGCACACCGTCGCCCGCGACGACGACGGACCGTCCGCCGTGCTCGATGCGGTACGCGACGCTCGGCTCCACAGGACGATGGTCGGTCGCGGCGACACGGACGTCGGCGGAGCCGACCGTGAACGTGTCGCCCGGCGCGACCTCCGTCACGTCGACGAGCGGCCGCCACGTGAGGTCCGCGTGGTGCGCGAGCCGGTACCCGATGTCGTGCGCGAGCGCGTCGAGCGTCGCGTCGACGACGTGGCGCGTGCCGACCGGACCCGCGACGCGCAGCGGCGTGGGCGTCTGGCTCATCACCCAGTGCGTCGTGATCACGTCGTTGAGGTCGGTGATGTGGTCGCTGTGCAGGTGCGTGATCAGCAGGCCGTCGAGCATCACCGGCAGCACGCCGGCCGCCGCGAGCCGCATCAGCACGGCTCGGCCGCAGTCGACGAGCACGGTCACGCCGTCCGCTCGCACGAGGGTGGCGGCGCCCGCGCGTTGCGCATCGGGGATCGGGCTGCCGGTGCCGAGCAGCGTGATCTTCATGGTGGGCCCTCGAGTGCTTGCTCGTCGTCGACGCGACCTGCACAGTATGTGCAACTTCAGCGAGCGAAGGTGACCGCGTGACGAGCGTGCGCGACATCCCGACCGCGCACACGCCGCCGGGCGGGTACGGCGCGCAGATGCCTCCGCCCGTTCTCGCGGGATGCGACGACCCCGTCGTCGCGGGCGCGCCGGATCTGCGCGGGCTGTGGAGGGTCGCCGCCGTCGACGCCGCCGATCCGCTCGCCGACGACCACCCGGTCCACCGACACGTCGAGCGCATCGAGCAGGCGGGCCGGCGCGTCGTCGTCACGTCGAGCGGCGTCGTGCACGACATGGTCGCCGACGGCAGCTACGAGCACGGCGTGAACGACGTCGCGGCCGCCGACCTGACGACGCCCATCGCGGTCGCCGCGACGTTCGAGGACGGCGCGCTCGTGCTGCGTCCGCGTGGTCTGCCCGGGGCCGAGGTCCGTCGCTGGCGCGACGGCGACGACCTGATGTGGCAATACGGCTCGGCGTTCATCGCTCGACTCGAGCGCGTCACCCCCGACGGAGACGGGCGCGCAACGCGCTGAAGCACAGCGTCATGCTCAGCGCGCCGACGGCGACCACCGCGAGCAACGCCTCGCCGAGACGTGCCGCGCCCCACCCGCTCGACACCAGCGAACGCATCCCCTCGAGCAGGTACGTCACGGGGTTCCACGCCGCCACCGTGTGCAGCCACCCGGTGAGCTGGCTCCGCGGCACGTACGACGTCGTCAGGAACAGGAACGGGAAGAACAGCAGGAACGTCGAGTTCACCGCGCCCGGGTTCCCCGTCTTCAACGCGATCGCGTACCCGAACCCCGAGAATGCGAGGCTCCACACCGCGGCGAACGCGACGAACACGATCACGCCGAGCGGTCCGGTCTCGAACCGCACGCCGAGCGCGAAGCCGACGAGCAGGATCGGCACGGTGAGCCCGGCCGCGACGGCGACGTTCGCGCAGAGGTGGCCGAGCAGGATCGCGAGCCGCCGGACCGGTGTCGGCAGCAGACGGTCGAAGCAGCCGTTCTGCACGTCATGACGAGCGCCGGCGCGCGGGACACGCCGGTCACACCGAGCAGGATCGCCGTCGGCATCTGGAACGCGCGGTAGTCGAAGTGCGCGATCGAGCGCTCGGTCAGGCGCTGCAGCGTCGCGACGTTCACGAGGAAGAAGAACAACGAGATGAACACCGGCGGCATCACCGACTCGAGGTCGCGCGGCACCGCGCGCAGCGCCCGACCCGCGATCGTCATGACGTCGGCGACGAACCCGGCCAGCCGGGCGGCCGTCCGGCGGGGTTGCGTGCGGATGGTCGGGGCAGTGTCGATCGCAGTCATCACGCGACCTCCTCCGTGGTCTCGTCGTCCATGTCGTCGTCGGTCCCGCCGCGGTCGATGCGAGGGCCGGTCAGCTCGAGGAACACGTCATCGAGCGTCGGCGTCCGCAGCGTGAGATCGCGGATCGCGACACCGCTGCGCGACAGCGCGATCGCGACCTCTCCGATCGCCGCGGGTCCGTCGGTCGTGGACACGAGCACCTCGCTGCCGTGCACGTCGACGCCCAGCACGCCGTCGACGCGCTCGACCGCGGCGCGCGCCGCGTACGCGGCGCCCGACCTGCTCGCCTGAGCAGCCGCGCGACGGCCGACGTTGGCCGAGTCTTCACGTCGCGTTCGCCGTGACCACGCCCGTTCGCAAGACGGCTCGCGCATGCTCTGACCCGACCTCGCACACGTCGAAGGACGGTCATGGTGAAGCACGCGTCTCTGCGCCGGCTCGCGATCATCGGACTCGTCGCCATCGCGACCGTCGCGGTCGCGCTCGTCGCCCCCGCCGCGGCGAGCGAGCGCGACCGCGGCCGAGGGCGCAGGGACACCGACGCGCATCACGTCCTGTTGCTGTCCGTCGACGGCCTCCACGCGGCGGATCTGGCGTGGTACGTCGCGTCGCATCCGCACTCGGCGCTCGCGTCCCTGACACGTGACGGCACGCAGTTCACGGACGCGCGCACGCCGTTCCCCTCGGACTCGTTCCCGGGGATGGTCGGTCAGGTCACCGGGGGCGACCCGTCGAGCACCGGGATCTACTACGACGACACGTACAACCACGCGCTGCTGCCACCCGGCACGACGGGCGCGGCGTGCGCCACCACGAGGCCCGGCACCGAGGTCACGTACTTCGAGGCACTCGACCTCGACCAGCACGCGCTCGACGCGGGTCAGGGGCTCGCCGGCCTCCCGGCGAGCATCCTCGGCATGACGGCGGATCCGCGCGCCGTCATCGACCCGAAGCAGCTCCCCGTCGATCCGAAGACGTGCTCACCCGTGTACCCGCACTCGTATCTGCGCGTGAACACCGTGTTCGAGGTCGCGCGCGCGGCGGGACTCCGGACCGCGTGGTCGGACAAGCACCCTGCGTACGAGATCCTCGACGGCCCTTCGGGCACCGGTGTCCAGGACCTGTTCACGCCCGAGATCAACAGCGACTCGCCGACGATCGGCTCGCCGGGCGACTGGACATCCGTCAACACGCTCACGCAGCAGTACGACGACTTCAAGGTCCGCGCGGTGATCAACGAGATCGACGGGTTCGACCACAGCGGCCGGACCCGGGTCGGGACGCCCGCCATCTTCGGGATGAACTTCCAGACGGTCTCGACGGCGCAGAAGCTGCCGCGGTCGGTGACGGCGACCTCGGGTACGACGAAGCTCCCGGGTGGCTACGAGCCCGGCGGCACGATCCCCGAACCGGTGTTGCGCGGCGCGCTCGACTACGTCGACACGCGCGTGGGCGCGATGCTGGCCGCGATCGACCGTGCGGGTCTCGCGCGCAGCACGGTCATCATCCTGTCGGCCAAGCACGGCCAGTCACCGCAGGACCCGACCGAGCTGACGCGCATCGACGACGGACCGATCCTCGACGCGCTGAACGCGGCCTGGAAGACCGCGCATCCGAGCTCGGTGCGGCCGCTCGTCGCCTTCGCGGTCGACGACGACGGCATGTTGATCTGGCTCAACGACCGTTCGGCCACCGCGACCGACTTCGCGAAGCGGTTCCTCCTCGGCTACTCGGGGATCGGGAACGACGTCGCGGGCAACCCGAAGCCGTTCACCGCGTCCGGTCTACGTGACGTCCGCGCGGGCGAGGACGCCGCCGATCTCTTCCACGTGCCGGGCGCCGACCCGCGCGTTCCCGACGTCGTCGGGATCAGCCAGGTCGGCGTCGTCTACACGGGCGGAAAGGGCAAGATCGCGGAGCACGGCGGGGCGAACCCGCAGGACCGCGACGTCGCGCTGGTCGTCTCGGGCGCGTCGATCCCGCGCGGGCGCGTCGTCGGCGAAGACGTCGAGACGACGCAGATCGCGCCGACGATCCTGCAGCTGCTCGATCTCGACCCGCACCAACTGCGCGCGGTGCAGCTCGAGCACACGCGGGCCCTGCCTCTGCACTAGCGGCGCGGCGACACCCGCCCGAGCGACGCGCGTCACACGTGTCACACATCGGCGCGCCGCGGCGTCCTCACTCCTGACGACGAACGAGCTCGGACGGGAGGAGAGCGCATGACCGCGATCATCGAGACGGAAGGACTGGTCAAGCGCTTCGGCGACGTGCAGGCCCTCGCGGGGCTCGACGTGAGGGCCGAGTCGGGACGCGTCACCGCGCTGCTCGGCCCGAACGGCGCGGGCAAGACGACCTTTGTCAACGCCGTCGCGACGCTCGTCCGCCCCGACGCGGGTGTGCTGCGCGTCGCGGGCATCGACGTAGGACGCGACCCCCGACGCGTGCGCGAGGTCATCGGCCTGGCGGGGCAGTACGCATCGGTCGAGCCCGCGATGACCGGACGCGAGAACGTCGAGCTCGTCGCGCGGATGTTCGGCCTGGATCGCCGCGCGGCCCGGGCCGCGGCTCAGGCGGTGCTGGAGCGTCTTGCGCTGGACGACGCGGCCGACCGTCTGGTCCGGACGTACTCGGGCGGGATGCGCCGGCGACTCGACCTCGGCGCCAGTCTCGTCGGCCGGCCGCGCCTGCTCCTGCTCGACGAGCCGACGACCGGCCTCGACCCGCGGGGCCGCGCCGAGCTCTGGAACGCGATCCGCAACCTCGTCGCGGACGGCGTCGACGTGCTGCTGACGACCCAGTACCTCGAGGAGGCGGACCAGCTCGCGCGTGACGTCGTGATCGTCAACCACGGGCGGGTCATCGACGCGGGAACCCCGGACGAGCTGAAGGACCGTGCCGGGCGCGACGTGATCGAGGTCCGTCCGCGGGGCGCGGGCGACCTGCCGGCCGTCGAGGAGCTGCTGACGTCCGTCGCGCGCGAGACACCGACGTCGGACGCCGACACGCAACGGGTCTCGGTCCCGACCGACGGCGGTGCCGCGCAGCTCGCGGTCGTCGTGCGCCTTCTCGACGAGCGAGGGATCGCGATCGACGACGTCGGCCTGCGCCGGCCGTCGCTCGACGAGGTGTTCCTCGCGCTCACCGGACAGCCGATCGGGACGTCCGGTCCCGATCCCGACGACTCCGCCGCGGACGCGGCCTGACCCCTGGAGACTGACCATGACCGCCGTCACCACCGACGTCACACGCGACGCGCGCGCCGCTGCACCGAAGATCGCAGCGGGGACCGGCGCGGGCTTCCTCACCGCGACCGGACAGGCGGCGCGACGCACCGTGCTGCAGTACCTGCGCACGCCGCAGCTCGTCGTCCTGCCGACGATCACCGGCGCGCTCTTCCTGTTCATCTTCCGCTACATCTTCGGCGGCGCGATCCACGCCGGTCGCGCGGTCGACTACGTGGACTTCCTCGTCCCCGGGTTCCTCGCGACGGTCGCGCTGTGGACGGGGATGAACGCACCGGCCGGGATCGCGGAGGACGCGGCGAGCGGCGTGCACGACCGGTTCCGGTCGCTCCCGATCCCACGCGCCGCCGTCATGGCCGGCCGCTCGCTCGCGGACGGCGCGCTGTCCTCGTGGGTGCTGCTCGTCGCCGCGCTGCTCGGCTTCGCTGTCGGGTTCCGCACCGACGCCGCGCTCGGCGCGGTCGTGCTCGCCTTCGCGCTCATGCTCGTCGCCACCTACGCGTTCACGTGGCTGTTCATCGGTCTC